>Ga0256839_1005093_pt1 | contig 12369 bp, 14 predicted proteins | sample 354166metaG_FD_185968 | JGI IMG/M metagenome (GOLD analysis project Ga0256839, IMG submission 185968) | Hydrothermal vent microbial communities from Mid Atlantic Ridge, Atlantic Ocean - 354-166 | ecosystem: Environmental > Aquatic > Marine > Hydrothermal vents | place: Atlantic Ocean: Mid...
GGCGCTGCGGGGAGGCCGCAAGGCCCTGCGCGCTTGGGGGTGCGGGGCGGTCCTGGCCGGCGGCGTCGCGCACGATGGAAGCTGGGGTCGGGCCGGGATGTAGGGCGTGCGGCGCGGGTGCGCCCGGTTCGGAGCCCGGCCGTGCGTGGCGGGGCGTCGGGGCTGCGCGGGGTGGCGCGCGCCGCGGACAGGCGCATGCGCCGATCCCTCGGCGGGGCTTTGGGGAAGAGCGGATCGGCGCCGAGACGGCCTTCGAAGGGTGGTGGGGTGCTGCCGCGATCGGCGCGGGCGGCGCGCGGCTCAAGCGGCGCGTCAAAGGCGCAGGGCGCTGCACCGTTCGCCCGCCTTCCGCAGGCGATCGCAGAGGGCGCGGGCCTGTCGTTCGGAGGAGAGGGGGCCGATCAGCAGCGGTTGCGGTCCGGGATCGCGGGCGGAGAGGTGCAACAGCCCCTCGAGCAGCTCCGGAAACCGCCGCTTGAGCCCTTGGAAGGCGCGGGCTGCGGCCTCCGCACTGGGGTAGAGGTCGAGTCGCACCACCCAGTCGCCGAGCGGCAGTTTGCCGGCCTTGAGGTCGTCCTCGTCGAGGGCGATGAGCGCTGCCGGGACCGCCGCAAGGTCGGCGGGCACGGCGGCCGGCTGGAAGGGCGGCTCAGGAGGCTCCCGCGCCGGCGCCGTGCTTGCCGGCGGCGGCCTCAGCAGGCCGAGATTGGCGGCATCGGCGGGGTTGCTCCGCAGCATGCGGAACAAGGCCAGATTGGTCTCCACCTGTCGGTCGTCGAGATCCACCCGCATGAGCCGTTCGGCGGCCTGGAAGCGTCCCGCGAGCCCGTAGACGAGGGCCAGGTTCTGGCGGATCTGGGGGTTGGACGCGAGCCCGTCTGCGAGCGGCCGCAGCACCGCCTGGGCGGCGTCGAAGCGGCCGTCGAGGGCGAGTGCGAGGGCGAGATTGTTGGCGAGCGCCACATCCTCGGGCCAGCGGGCGCGCGCCTTTTCCAGCAGGGCCGCGGCCTCCCCCGGGCGGCCGGCGAGGCTCAGCGCCACCGCGAGCGTGTTGGGCACCCGCGGATCGTCCGCATAGCGCCGCCGCACTCCCTCGAGATGCGCCACCGCGAGCTCGGCATGCCCGAGCGCTAAGAGCGCCCGCGCATAGCCGAGGCTCGCCTCCGCATCCGCGCCGAGCTTGAGCGCCCGGCGGTAGAGATCGGCGGCGGGGGCGTAACGGCCCAGGGCGAGCAGGGCGTCGCCGGCAAGCCGCGCCGCCTCGGCGTCCCGGGCGTCGGCGGCGAGCAGCCGGTCCACGAGCGGCAGCGCGGCGCCGGGGTTGCCGCCCTCCAGCGCCCGGCGCGCCATGCGCAAAAGCCGCTCCCGCCAGGCGCCGCGATCCTCCTCGCCGAGGGCCGCGCTGAGCGGCGTCTGGCCGCCCGGAGGCGGCGCCGAACCATTGCCGTTCACCGCCGCGCTGCAGGCGGCGAGCAGCAGGGTGGCGGCCAAAAGGCTCAAGCGAGGCAGGCGCAACACGGACACGGTGGTCATCCCGCGAATGGCGCCGCCCACAAGACCACCCTTTCCTTACCAAATCGCTAACGTCCCCGCTCCGGCTAGAAGGTGCCCGGATAGGCGCCGCCGTCGATGAGGATGTTCTGGCCGGTGATATAGCCGGCCCGGGCGGAGCAGAGGAAGGCGCACAGGTCGCCGAACTCCCGGGGATCGCCGAACCGTCCGGCGGGGATGCGGGCAAGCGCCGCGCGCTCCACCTCCTCAACCGGCTTGCCGAGCTTGCGGGCGTTGTAGGCGAAGTTGGCGCGCAGCCGGTCGGTGAGGAAACGTCCCGGCAGCAGGTTGTTGATGGTCACCCCGCGGTCGGCCACCTGGCGGGCGAGCCCGGCGATGAAGCCGGTAAGCCCCGCCCGCGCGCCGTTGGACAGGCCGAGCTCGGCGATCGGGGCCTTGACCGCGCTCGAGGTGATGTTGACGATGCGGCCGAAGCGGCGCTGCAGCATGGCGTCCAGGGTGGCCTGGATGAGGAAGATGGCGGAGAGCATGTTGGCGCGCAGGGCGGCGATCCAGGCCTCCTCGTCCCAGTCCCGGAAATCGCCGGGCGGCGGTCCGCCGGCGTTGGTGATCAGGATGTCGGGATCGGGCCGCGCACTGAGCAGCCGCGCGCGGCCCTCCGCGGTGGTCACGTCGGCGGCGACCGGCACCACCTCCACCCCGTAGTGTTGGGCAAGCCGCTTCGCCGCCGCCTCAAGCGGCTCTGGGGTGCGGGCGTTGAGGACGATGTGGACGCCGTTTGCGGCGAGGGCCTCGGCGCAGCCATACCCGAGTCCCTTGCTGGCCGCACACACCACCGCCCAGCGGCCCCGAATGCCGAGATCCATGGCGCTCCTCCCTAGCTTTGCGGCGGCGCGCCGGCGAGCTCCCCCAGGGCCGCCCGCGCGGTGGCCAGACTGACCGGACGCTTGGCGGCCAGCGACAGGCGGTCGAGGGTGTCGACCAGCGCCCGTACCGCGGTGAACGACCGCTCCATGCGCACCGCGAGAAACCGCACCACATCCGGCGGCAGCAGCAGCCCGCGGTCCAGGCTCTGTTTGATCAGAAGCATTTCGAGGATGGCGTCGTCCGGGGGCTCGATGGTGAGCAGAAAGGCGCTTAGAAGGCGCGAGCGCAGGTCGGGCAGCGGCTCCGGCCAGGCGGCGGCCGGCCGGCGGGCGGTGAGCAAAAGGTGGCCGCCCCGTTCCCGGAGCAGATTGTGCAGCTCGAGCAGCCGCCGCGCCTCCGCCACCTGGTCGGCGTCATCCACCGCCAGCGCCCGGTGGGAGCCGAGCCAGGCGAGGGGATCCTGGACGGCCGCAAGCTCCGCGCCCCGCACCAAAGGGGCCCGGGCGAGCTCGCACCAGATGCGGGCGAGATGGGTGCGGCCGCTCGCCGGCGGGCCCACCAGAAGACAGGTGAAGTGGGGCCAGTCGGGCCAGGACAGCAGGCCTTCGTAAGCCTTGCGGTTGCAGGGGGTGGGCAGGAAATCCTGCAGCCGCTGGCGCGCCCGGTGGGGAAAGCGGAAGGCGAGCTGGCGCAGGTCGAGCCGCCCACCGCCCGGCAAGCCGCTCGCCGCCATCGCTCAGGCCGGCGCCGAACGCTCGAGCCGCAGCGCCATGCCGAGATAGACCAGCCCCGAGATCAGGGTCATCGCCAGCGCCGCCAGCACCGCCAGATCCAGCCAGGGCGTGCGCGACACATAGCCGGCCAGCACCCCGAGGGCGAAGCCGATGCACAGCATCTGGGCGAGGGTGCAGAGCTTGCCCACCAACAGCGGCTCCGCCCGGAACCTGCGCAACCGCAGGCGGAGGATGAGGGCGCCGAAGCCGATCGATATGTCGCGCAGCACCACGAGCGCCACCAGCCACACCGGCAGCACCAGGAGTGCGGCCAGCGAAACGAACAGCACCCCCAAGAACAGTTTGTCGGCGACCGGATCGAGAAGCGCCCCGAACCAGGTGGGCTCGCTCAGCCAGCGGGCCGCGAGGCCGTCGGCGATGTCGGTGGCGCCGGCGAACACGAACAACCAGAAGGCGCTCTCGTAGCGCTCCTCGAGGATCAGCACCACAAGCGGCACGGTGGCCACCAGCCGCAGGGTGGTCAGAACATCGGCGAGCCGGCCGAAGGCGCGTTTGACGGCCCAGCCGCCGCCGCGCAGCAGGGCGCTCAGCGCACCCCGGGAGCCTCCACTCGTCGCAGCAGCCATGAGCCGTTCTCCGACCTGAGTTCGAACCCGCGCCCGCGCAACAGCTGCGCGAGCCGGCCCCGTCCCCCCAGGACCTCGACCTGCACCCGCGCCTCCGCCCGGCTCAAGGAGTCGAGGGCGACATCCACCACCTCCGCGAGCCCCTCGAGGTCCCTTCTTATTTGAACCCACTCCGCAAGCCCGGCAAGCGGCACCCGCAGCAAAACCCGCTCGCGGAGGTCCGGGCGCAACAGGGTGGCATCCTTCCACTCGCCCTCGAGCAGCCGGATCGCCACCCGCACCGCACGCCGCCAGGACTCCTCCCCTTCCAGCTCCCGCACCGGCAGGGTCACCCGCCGCACCTCGCCGGGCCAGGAGCCATAGGGGGTGAAGAGGAGCTCGATGCGCTGGCCTTGCGGCTCGGCGAGGGCGAGCGGCACCGGCGAGCCGCCCACGGCCGGCGCGGCGGTCGCCTTGGCCACCACCAGCGCCTCCACCCCGTAGCGGGCCTGGAGCCGCTCGAGCGCATCAAGAGGCGGATGGAGCCCCACCGGTCTGAGCACAAGACGGTCCTCGAGGTCGCCGAGCGGCAGCCGCAGGTCGAGCAGGGTGTTGCGCTCGGCCTCGGCAAGCCAGGCGCGCCGCCAGGGGTTGTCCTCGCTCCAGTAGTCGATCGCCCCCTCGCGGATCAAAGCCGGCACCACCAACAGCGGCTCCGAGGGTGTGAGGGCGAAGGGGATGCCGGCCCCGGCGAGCAGCTCCCGCACCCGCTCGCCCCGGTAACGGACGGTGATCCGGCCCACATAGCGGGTGGCGGAGCGCTTCTCCTCCTCCACCGTGAAGCTCGCCACCAGCTCCTCCACCGGCAGGGCGGCGGCCTGGGGCAGCCTGGGCCAGTCCCCCTCGCGGGTGAGACGGCGCAACAGCCGATCCAGCCCTTCCGCCTTGGCCCGGGAGAGCGCCGCCTCGCGGGCCGCCACCGCGGATTCGGCCTCTTCGTCGACCGGGATGGCGAAGACGGTGTAGAGTTCCGGCTGCGCAGACCCAGGCCCGGGGAAGGCCAGCATGCCGGCGATCGCCAGAGCTAGCGCCCACAGTCCAACCCGCATCGTCCCGCACCTCGCTCTTGATCTCGGCCGCAAGGCCACCTAAGGCGCGCTCGCCTCCCTGGTTAGCCGGAGCCCAGGCCATGCCACAAGAGCCAGCACCTCCCGATCCCTACCGCACGGCGGGGGTGGATGTGGAGAAGGGAGCGCGTCTGGTGGCGCGGATCGCGGCCCTCGCCCGCGCCACCCGGCGGCCCGGGGCCGACGCCCTGATCGGCGGCTTCGGCGGGGTGTTCGATCTCGCCGCGCTGGGGCTGAGGGATCCCTTGCTGGTGGCGGCGAGCGACGGGGTCGGGACCAAGCTTTTGCTCGCCCGGCGGGCCGGCCGGCTGTTCGAGCTCGGCATCGATCTGGTGGCGATGTGCGTCAACGACGTGCTGGTGCACGGGGCGGAGCCGCTTTTCTTCCTGGACTACTACGCGACCGGGCGGCTCGAGCTGGAGCCGGCGGAACGGCTGATCGCCGGCATGGTCGAGGGCTGCCGGCTTGCCGGCTGTGCGCTGCTCGGCGGCGAGACCGCGGAGATGCCCGGGGTGTACGGCCAGGACGGGTTCGATCTGGCCGGCTTCGCCCTCGGGGCGGTGGAACGGGAGCGGCTGTTGCCGCGGCCCGCGCGTCCGGGCGACGTGTTGCTGGCCCTCGCTGCGAGCGGACCGCATGCGAACGGTTTCTCGCTGATCCGCCGGCTGCTCGGAGAGAAGGGGCTGGATGTCGCCGATCCCGCCCCCTTCGCTCCCGACCGCAGGCTCGCTGACGTCTTGCTCGCGCCCACCCGGATCTATGTGCGGAGCCTGCTCGGAGCGGTGGGCCACAAAGGGGTGCGGGCGCTCGCCCACATCACCGGCGGCGGACTGGTGGAGAACCTGCCGCGGGTGCTGCCGCGCGGCTGCGTGGCCCGCATCGAGCTCGAAAGCTATGCGCTTGCGCCGCTCTTCCGCTGGCTTGCGGAAGAGGCCGGACTGGACGCCCGGGGCCTCGCCCGCACCTTCAACTGCGGCATCGGCATGGTGGTGGTGGTGGCCCCTGAGCATGCGGCGGAGGTCGCGGAGCTGTTGTCCGGGGCGGGCGAGCGGGTGTGGCGGCTCGGCAGCCTCCTGGATGGGGACGGTCCGCCCCGGGTGGAGCTTGTGGGAGCGGAGGAGGCATGGGGCTTGCCCGCGTCGCGGTGCTGATCTCGGGCTCCGGCACCAACCTGCAGGCGCTCATCGACGCCAGCCGCAGCGGTGCCCTCGGGGCGGAGATCGCGCTCGTGATCAGCCACCGGGCCGGCGCCTATGGGCTGGAGCGCGCCCGGCGCGCCGGCATTCCCGCCCGGGTGGTGCGGCCCCGGGACTTCCCCGACCGGGCGAGCCACGAGCGGGCGGTGGACGAATTGCTGCGGGCGCATGATGTGGCCTATGTGTGTCTTGCTGGCTACATGCGGGTGTTGAGCGCCGACTTCGTGCACAGCTGGCGGGATCGGATGCTCAACATCCACCCCTCGCTGCTGCCGGCCTTCCGCGGGCTCGATGTGCACGAGCGGGTGCTGGAGGCGGGTCTGCCGGTGACGGGCTGCACGGTGCACCTGGTGCGGCCGGAGGTGGACGCCGGTCCGGTGCTGGTGCAGGGGGTGGTGCCGGTGCTCCCCGGCGACACTCCGGAAAGGCTGCAGGCGCGGGTTTTGGAGGTGGAGCACCGCTGCTATCCGCGCGCGCTGCGGTTCCTGGTGGAAGGGCGGGTGCGGGTGGAGGGGGAGCGGGCGCTGCTCGCCGACGAACGCCCCGGCGAACGGCTGGTGCTGCATCCCCTGCTCGCGAGCTGGCCGGGTGCCGGGTGAGGGGGCGGGCATGCTGCGCGCGCTGCTCCGCCGTCTGGTGCAGTCGCTGGCGCTGCTCCTGGTGCTGTCCTTCGCCATCTACGGGTTGATGGGGCTGATGCCGGGCGATCCCATCGACCTCATGATCGCCGCCGATCCCCGCATCACCAGCGCCGATGCCGCCCGCCTCAAGGCCCTCTACGGTCTCGACCGGCCGCTGCTCGAGCGTTACGGCGCCTGGCTCAAGGCCGCGCTGGCCGGCGATCTCGGCTACTCCCGGCTCTACGGCCGGCCGGTGCTGGAGGTGATGGTGCCGAGGCTCGTCAACACCCTGTGGCTGATGGGGCCGAGCCTGGTCCTGGCGCTCGCCCTCGCCGTGTTGGGCGGTGTGCTCGCCGCCCGCCATCCCGGCGGGCGTCTCGACGCCGCCCTCAACCTCCTCGCCTTCGCCGCCTTCTCCGTTCCCTCCTTCTGGCTCGCCCTGCTCTTGATCCTGTTGTTCGCGGTGGAGCTCGGCTGGCTTCCTCCGGGCGGTGTGGCGAGCGTGGGCGACGGCGGGCTCTGGGACCGGGTGCGGCACCTGGTGCTGCCGGTTTTGACCTTGACCTTGTTGTCGGTGGGGACCTTCCTGCGCTTCACCCGGGCGGCCCTGATCGAGGTGCTCGGCGAGGATTTCATGCGCACGGCGCGCGCCAAGGGCTGTTCGCGGGCGGCCCAGCTCTGGGTGCACGCCCTGCCGCATGCGCTCCTTTCCCTGATCACCGTGGCGGCGCTCCACTTCGGGGCCCTGCTCTCGGGCGCGCTGGTGGTGGAGACGGTGTTCGCCTATGCCGGCATGGGCAAACTCATCTACGACGCCATCCTCGGCAACGACTACAATCTGGCGCTGGCGGCCCTGATGCTGGGCGCGCTGCTCACCCTTTGCGCCAACCTCCTCGCCGATCTCCTCTACCTGCGGCTCGACCCGCGCATCCGCGAGGGGGTCTAGCCGTGGCCGGGCAGGCTGGTGCACGCGGCCTCTGGCGGCGTCTTTGGCGCCATCGCCGGGCGCGGGTGAGCCTCGGCGTGCTGGTGGTGCTGGCCGCGGCCTGTGCCGTCGGACCGGCGCTCGCCCGGGCGTTCGGCATCGATCCGGCGGCGATGGACCTTTTGGCGCGGCTCGAGGGGCCGAGCCTCGCCCATCCCCTCGGCACCGACGAACTGGGGCGCGATCTTTTGCTCAGGCTGCTCGACGCCGGTCGGGTGTCCCTGGCGGTGGGCGTGGGCGGGGCGCTCCTGGCGGCCGCCTTCGGCACCCTCTTCGGGGTGCTGGCGGGCTGGTTCGGAGGCCGCCTGGACGCGCTCGTGATGCGCCTTACCGATGCGGTGCTGGCGTTGCCGCTTTTGCCGCTGTTGCTGGTGCTGGCGGCGGTGGATCTGGACAAGCTCGGCCTCGGCGGGCTTGCCGGGGACGAGGCGCTGTGGAGTGCTCTTCGGATCGTGGTGATCGTCGCCCTGTTCGGCTGGACCACCACCGCACGGCTGGCGCGCGCCGCCACCTTGAGCGTGAGGGAGCGGGAGTATGTGCTGGCGGCCCGCGCGCTGGGCGCGCGCACCCCGCGCATCCTGCTGCGGCACGTGCTGCCGAATGTGGCCTCGCCGCTCGTGGTGGCCGCCACCCTGTCGGTGGGCCAGGTGGTGCTGGCGGAATCGGTGCTGAGCTTCCTCGGCCTCGGCATCCAGCCGCCGCTCGCGAGCTGGGGCACCATGCTGACGGGGGCCCAGGAGCGGCTGTTCGACGCGCCGATGCTGGCGCTGTGGCCCGGGCTTTTGATCTTCCTCACCGTGCTGTGCTTCAATCTGCTCGGGGACGGCCTGCAGGAGGCCTTGGATCCGCGGGGCGCGCATGCGCTGCGGCGCGCCCAGTGACACGGAGCGGCTGGAGGGGCGGATGGAAGCGTGTCTCGGCTACATCACCTGCGGCTCCCGGGAGGAGGCCGAACGCATCGCCCGGGCGCTGCTCGAGAAGCGTCTGATCGCCTGCGCCAACATCCTCGACGGGCTCCTTTCGCTGTACCGCTGGGAAGGGGAGCTGGCCCGGGATCGGGAGGCGCTCCTCTTGGTCAAGACCCGACGGCCGCTCGTGGACGAGGTGATCCGCACGGTGCGGGCGCAGCACAGCTACGAGTGCCCGTGCATCACCTTCCTGCCGCTGGTGGCGGGCGACGCCGCCTATCTGGCCTGGGTCGACCAGGAGACGGGAGGCGAGGGCAGGGGGTGAGGGATCGGGTTCAGGCCGGCTCGCCGCTCGCCCTGGGGCGCGCCTCCTCCTCGCCGGGCGGGGCTGGAAGCTCCGGCGCCTGCAGGACGCGCGGCTGGCTCTCGAGCTGGGACAGGGGCGCAAGGGGCGCACTTGCGGCGATGCCCAGTTGCTCGAAACGGCGCGCCTGGGGCAGCACCCGCCCCTCGAGCGAGCCCGCCGCCTCGTTGTACTTCCGCACCGCCCGGCCGAGGGCGCGGCCGAGCTCCTGCATGTGGTCGAGGAAGCGGGCGATGCGCTCGTAGAGGTCCTGGCCCAGGTTCGCCACCTGCTGGGCGCTTTCGGCGAGCTTCTCCTGCTGCCAGCCGTAGGCGATCGCCTTCATGAGGGCGACGAAGGTGGAGGGGGTGGTGATGAGCACCTTCTGTTTGAGGGCGTCCTCGAACAGGGCGGGGTCCTGTTCCACGGCGGCGGCATAAAAGGCCTCGCCGGGGATGAACATCACCACGAAGTCCGGCGCCTCGCTGAACTGGGTCCAGTAGGCCTTGCTCGCGAGCTGGCGCACGTGCTGGCGCAGCTGCTGGGCATGGCGGGCGAAGGCGGCGCGGCGCTGCTCCTCGTCCGCCGCCTCGATGGCGGCGAGATAGGCGTCGAGCGGGGTCTTGACGTCCACCACCACCGTCTTGCCGCCGGGAAGGCGCACGATGGCGTCGGGGCGCAGCCGCCCCTCGCTCCCCTCGACGGCGGGCTGGCTCGTGAAGTCCACATGCTCGCTCATGCCCGCGAGCTCGACCACGTTGCGCAGCTGGTACTCGCCCCAGCGGCCGCGCACCTGCGGCCGCCTGAGCGCCTCGATGAGGGAGCGGGTGTGGCGCTCGAGCTTCTGGTGGCTGTCGGCGAGCATGCGCACCTGCTCGAGCACCGCCCGATAGGCGCCCTCGCGGGCCTTTTCGATGCCGTCCACGGTGTTCTTGAACCGTTCCAGATTCTCGGCGAGCGGGCGCACCAGCTGTTCGATCTCCCGCTTGCGGGCCTCGAGCGCCTGGTCCGCCTGCTGGTGGTGGAGCCGGAAGCGCTCCGAGACCAGCTCCAGGAACTTGGCGCTGTTGTGCTGCAGGATGTCGTCGGCGAGCGCCTTGAACTTGGTCTCGAGCTCCCGCAGCCGTTCCTCGTGGGCGCGCCGATGATTCTGCAGCTCGGTGCGCAGGCTGGTGGATTCCACCAAAAGCTCCTCCCGCTCGTCCCGCACCTTGACCAGCTCGGCGCGCAGCGGCCGCACCCGCCACCACCACAGGAGCACAGCACCCGCGACCAGGCCGAGCAGGAAGGGGATCAGCGGCACCGGCAGCTCCGCCATCGCTCCGCCTCCTCACTCCTCGAGGGGAAAGTCGCCGAGCATGGACTGGGTGTAGCGGGCGAGGCCGATGCTGGCGATGAGCTCGAGCTCGGTCTCGAGATGATGGGCGTGTTCCTCCTCGTCCGCGAGCAGCGCCCGCATGAGATCGCGGCTCACATAGTCCCGCTCCCGCTCGCACAGGGCCACCACCTCGCGGTAGTAGGACACCGCCTCGCGCTCGAGCGCCAGATCGCCCTCGATGGCGCTCTTGAGGTCGCGCCCGATCTGCAGCCGTTCCGGGGGATCGAGGCGGGGCTCGCCGTCCAGCATCAGGATGCGCTGGATCAGCCGGTCGGCGTGGTCCATCTCGACCCGCGCCTCCCGCATTTCCTTGCGCCCGCGCTTGACGAGCCCCCAATGGTCCATCATGCGGGCGTGCAGCACATACTGGTTGATGGCGGCGAGTTCCATGCGCAGGGCGCGGTTGAGGGCCTCCAACACCTGGGGATGACCTTTCAGGGATGTCATGGATGCGGCGCTCCTTGGATGGCGAGACAATCTCGGCTCCATATGGCGGGCCGCCGGGCGCGGATCCAGGGTCGGCGCCGGAGCGGCTTGGTTGACAGCATCGGGACCGCGCCTATATAGGCCGCGTCTGCGGGCGCCGCCCGCGCTTCGGATCCCGGTTCACCAGGCGGCCATCCATGTACGCAGTCATCCGCACCGGCGGCAAACAATACCGCGTGGCTCCGCGGGACGTGCTCCGCATCGAGAAGATCGAGGCCGAGCCGGCGAGCACCGTCACCTTCGAGGAGGTGCTGCTGGTTGTGGACGGCGAGCGCCTTGAGGTGGGGCGGCCGCTCGTCGAGGGGGCGCGGGTGCGGGCTGTGGTGCTGGAGCAGATCAAGGGGCCCAAGATCATCGTCTTCAAGAAGAAGCGGCGCAAGAACTACCGCCGCAAGAAGGGCCACCGGCAGCAGCTTACGGTGGTGCGGATCGAGGACATCGCGCTCGCCGACGCGGCCCAGTCCGAAGGAGGGGATCATGGCGCATAAGAAGGCCGGCGGCAGTTCGCGCAACGGCCGCGATTCCCCCGGCAAGCGGCTCGGGGTCAAGATCTTCGGCGGCCAGCGGGTGATTCCCGGCAACATCATCGTCCGCCAGCGCGGCACGCGCTTTCATCCCGGCAAGGGTGTCGGCATGGGCCGCGATCACACCCTGTTCGCCCTGGTTCCCGGCCAGGTGCAGTTCCGCCGCCGCTACGGACGCACCTACGTGCATGTGGTGCCGAGCGGCGAGGCCGGGAGCTAGGCGGGCCGCACAGCGGGACCGGGAGGAGGGAAGGCCCGGGCCTTCCCTTTTTTCATCGCCATGCGCTTCGTCGATGCGGTCAAGATCTGGGTCGAGGGCGGTGCCGGCGGCGCCGGCTGCGTGAGCTTCCGGCGCGAACGCTTCCGGCCCAAGGGCGGTCCCGACGGCGGCGACGGCGGACGCGGCGGCTGCGTGCGCCTTCGGGCCGACCTGAGCCTCAACACCCTGATCGACTTCCGCTACCAGCAGCACTTCCGGGCCCAGCGGGGCGGCCACGGCATGGGCAAGAACCGTTCGGGTCGCGCCGGCGAGGATCTCTTGTTGCGGGTGCCGGTGGGAACCCAGGTGTTCGCCGAGGACGGCGTCACCCTGCTCTGCGATCTCGCCACGGAAGGCGCGGAGTTCGTGGCGGCGCGGGGCGGGCGCGGCGGGCGCGGCAACGCCCGCTTCAAGAGCCCCACCCAGCGCACGCCCAGGCGGGCGGATCCCGGCGAGCCGGGGGAGAAGCGCTGGATCTGGCTCAAGCTCAAACTGCTCGCCGATGTGGGGCTCGTGGGCCTGCCCAACGCCGGCAAGTCCACCCTGCTCGGGGCCATCAGCCGCGCACGGCCCAAGATCGCCCCCTATCCCTTCACCACCCTCCACCCCAAGCTCGGCACCGTGGAGCGGGACGAGCTGCGGCTGGTGGTGGCCGACCTGCCCGGGCTGATCGCCGGCGCACACCGCGGCGCCGGGCTCGGCCACCGGTTCCTCGCCCACATCGAACGCTGCGCGTTGCTGCTCCACCTGGTGGATGCCGGCCTGGACGATGTGGTGGAATGCTACCGGGCGGTGCGCCGGGAGCTCGCTCTCTACCGGCGGGAG
>Ga0256839_1005094_pt1 | contig 12369 bp, 9 predicted proteins | sample 354166metaG_FD_185968 | JGI IMG/M metagenome (GOLD analysis project Ga0256839, IMG submission 185968) | Hydrothermal vent microbial communities from Mid Atlantic Ridge, Atlantic Ocean - 354-166 | ecosystem: Environmental > Aquatic > Marine > Hydrothermal vents | place: Atlantic Ocean: Mid...
CACGAGCACAGACTTCCATTGCGGCGGCCGATGCGGACGGCGTCGAGACGCTCCTCCACACCTGCCTGGAGCTCACCGGCTCCTACCCCGATGCACCGCCTTCTTCTATTGTTCAAACGTCGCATACATGCCCGGGGTGTGCCGTCCATCTGAGCGCATCGGCCCCTAACGGTCAACCAAGAAGTGTCCGCCCGCTGCATGGGCCATACGGCCGCAGCGGAGCCCAACTCCGGTCAGGAGCCCCTACCGCGGCCGTCCAAGGGACCTACGTCCGATCGGCCAGGACGGCCAGCCCAAAAGGTGCGGTCTCACCTCGCCGCCATCATCCCTCCCGACCGTGTCCCGGGGCACCAAGTTCGGCCGAGCAGGGGGCCAATATCTCGACATAAGGGCCGATCGCACCGGCGCAAGGTACCCTAGCCTGCTGCCTCTCCGGCTGGCACCGCAGCGGCTCTCGGCCGGACGCGCTTGGGACGTCCAGGCCAATTCTGGACCAGCTCCTCATAAACGGCCAGGTAGTCGTCCGTCATCCGCTCCACCGAGAACCTCTCCTCAAACACCTGCCGGATGCGGCGACGGTCAAGTTTGGGTACCTTCTGAACCGCGGCAATCGCTTCCTCCAGGGTGTTCACAACGAACCCGGTAACACCGTCGACCATCACCTCCGGTACGGATCCCCGATGGTAAGCGATAACCGGAGTCCCACAGGCCATCGCCTCGATCATCACCAAGCCGAACGGTTCGGGCCAGTCAATGGGAAACAACAGCGCAAGTGCGTTGCCGAGGAACTCCTGCTTCTCTCCCTCACCGATCTCCCCGATGTACTCGATCAGCGGTGAATCCATCATCGGTCGGATCACGGTGTCGAAGTACTCTCGGTCCACCGCATCCACTTTAGCAGCGATTTTCAGGGGCAAGCCCAGCTTCTTAGCGATCAAAATGGCGCGATCGCACCGCTTTTCCGGCGAGATCCGGCCCAGGAAAGCAAGGTAGCTACCGTGCTGCTCGTGGGGTCGGTACAGGTCGCGAGGAAGCCCGTGGTAGACGGTCGCCACCCAGCGCGCCTGAGGCAAAGGCGCCCGCTGCGCGTTGGAAATCGAGATCACCGGCATATCCGTGAACTCATCGTAGAGGTTCTGCAGATCCGCCAGGTCCAGACGGCCGTGAAGCGTCGTCACGTGCGGAACGTTATGCCGCCGTGATAGGGGATAATGCAGGTAGTCGATGTGGTAATGGACGATGTCGAACTCATGGATCCGCTGGAACACCATTTCGAGCTCGAGCACATGATGGACGATATGATCCACGGCCGTCTTGTCCAACCGAAGTGCACGCCGGCACGGGGCCACCAACTTCGCCTTCGTCACGGAATCACCGCTGGCAAACAGAGTTACGTCATGCCCACGCCGCACCAGCTCCTCGGTCAAGTACGACACGACCCGTTCCGTCCCGCCGTAGTACTTGGGCGGTACCGATTCGAACAAGGGAGCGACTTGAGCGATCCGCATCGGTAACCCTCCTTCGTACCTGGAACGCATCGCAGCCACATCGTAACTGGAATTATCCGCCTTGAAGGGCAAACCGGAGCTCCGGGTTGGCCCTCCGGCATTTGCTCGCACCCCCGCACCTGCACGCACTGCGAACCAGCCGTCCCATTCTCCACGCACCCGGCGCACGAGCACCGGCGCGCCCAAGTGCGCGGCCCCACGACGTATCAAGGCGCGGCGAAGCCCCAGGTTCCCGCTGCCCGCAAGCCGAGGAAACTGCGAACGGTAAGCCGAAAGCCCGCTGAAGCGGCTTTCGCACATGGCGGCAGACCTTTCCGTGCCCCCCTTCCGCTCCGTGGTGGTGCGGCCGTGCATGGAGCTGCGCATCCCTCCTGGACCACACAGCCAACCGGATCGCGCACGAGATGCGCCCGATTGATAAAAGTCGTCTAGAATCGAGCGAAAGCCTGGAACCGTCCCCTTAGGCACTTTGCTACAGACCGGTAACGGACGTTCGCGAAATGAACGCCACTTCCGAAGATAAGGGCTATTTCCTGGCGTCTCGCGAGTTCCTCAATGTCGCCGAACTCATCGGTTACCTGGGCTGGATCACCTTTTGCACCCTGCGCTGGAACCCAGAGGAGGATGAGTTCTTCATTGCTGCCCTCCTGCTGGTTCCCCCCCTGCTCCTCGTTCCACGGCTGCTGTGCATCGCCCGTGTGCTCGGCCAGGAGCAGTTTCCCCTGTCCCTGCTGACCAGAGTGATCCAGGTGCTGTCTTTACCGGCTGCCCTGTCCCTGGCCGTCGCCTACTTGCGCGATAACCACTCCTTTGGGCTCGTGCTCGCCCTGCCATGGGCGTTGCTGACGGTGCTGCTTGCACTCTGGGGACTCGTCTGGCTCCTCGGGCAGCGGAACTGGGCTCGACTCGCAAACTGGGGGGTGGCGGCAGGCTTCGGCTACGTAGTGGTCGGTGCTGTTTGGATCCTGTGTAACCGTGGGGGCATTTCCCCCATGGAGTTCGATCCGATTCTGGTCTTCCTGGCCGCGGTGCACTTTTCGCACTCGGGGTTCATTCTCCCAGTGATTGCAGGGCTTGCGGCGGGGCACGTCGGTGGATGGTTCTCCGCAGCGATCGTCCTTGCCGTCGTCGTGGGTGTACCTGCCGTTGCTACGGGCATCGTGGTTACCCATCTCACCGGTAACCTAACCCTGGAAGCGCTGGCTGCCGTGTTGCTGGTGCTGGGAGCGATCGGTGTCGCGTATCTGCACCTTGCCCTGTTTGGCGCCCCGCACCTGCCGGCCGCGGTGCGCTGGCTGTTTCTTCTGGCCAGCGTAGCAGGGGGCGCGGCAGCCGTCCTGGCACTGCTCTACGCGTTGCGCGGCTACGTGACCCTGCCCTGGCTGTCCGTGGGCACCATGACCAAAACCCACGGTGTGCTCAACGCCCTTTTTTTCGAATTGCCCGCGCTACTCGGCTGGAGCATGGTCTACCGGGCGCACAACACAGAGGCTGAAACACGCGGTCGGCAGTACTTCCTGTAGGTCACGGCATGCTGAACAAGCAGAGGTTTGTCATGTGCACGTCGACGCCCGACGAACCGTTTTCCGGTGCGAAACCTCGCCTGACGGAGCGGGAAAAAGCGTTCGAGCGCCGGCTGCGCGAGCACGTCCGGATGCTCGCCGAGGAGATTGGGCCGCGACACCTGGGCCAGTGGGAAAAGCTCCAGGCCGCGCGGCAGTACTTGCGTGAACAATTCGCCCGAACCGGTTACGAACCGCACGAGCAGGTGTTTTCCGTGTATGGCAAGGAAGTGGCCAACGTCGGAGCAACCCTCCGGGGTACGGACGACAGCCCCGGCGAGATCGTTGTTGGAGCTCATTACGACACGGTTCCCGCCACTCCCGGAGCAGACGATAACGCTTCCGGAGTTGCTCTGATGCTTGTGCTGGCAGGCCACTTCGTGTCCGACCCACAGCCGATCACGATCCACTGGGTTGCGTTCGTCAACGAAGAGCCCCCTTATTTTCAGACAGACATGATGGGGAGCTGGGTCTACGCCAAGGCGTGCCGTCGAGCCCGCCGTCAGGTGAAAGCGATGGTCAGCCTGGAGTCGGTCGGGTATTTCACCGATGAGCCCAACTCGCAGGATTATCCCCCTCCGTTCGGCCTATGGTACCCATCCACGGGGAACTTCATTGGGTTTCTGACGAACCTGCGAAACCGAGACCTGCTCCGGAAGGCGGTAGCTGCGTTCCGGAGGGTCGGCAGCCTGCCGTGCGAGAGTGCCGCAATCCCGGCAGTTGTGCCGGGCGTGGGGTGGTCGGACCATTGGGCGTTTTGGCAGGAGGGTTATCCCGCTTTCATGGTGACGGATACAGCCCCCTTCAGGAACCCTCACTACCACACGGTCTCGGACCGCCCGGACACACTTGACTACGAGCGAATGGCGCGGTTGACCACCGGCATGATCGAGGTGATCCGAGCGTTGTGCCGGGAGTGAAACGCTCGGCTGCTGCGAGAGTTCGCCTACTGCAACACGGATCGCCACCCCGCCAACAACGGTTGGGCCGTCCATGGCCGGCTCAGCACGCAGCCAGGCCCCACTGTCGCCCAGGTCCGCCCCCGCTCCAACCAACGCACTGCCGGCGCGCCCCAGAACCTCCCGTGGCAATCGCTCGGAACCGTGTCCCCCTGCGACCGTTCACTGCCGCGGGCGAATGTCGGCAGCGAAAGCCTCCGCCCCGAGCCGCTTGCCCGTGGCCTTCTCCGTCAGTTCGTTCCAATCGAGCAGACGACCGTAGGCGAAGACACGCTCTTTCAGGAACTTACCCACCCCCTTGTTGCCCACGTACGCGAACTCGGCCGGGTCAACACCTGGAGCCACAGCCGCCACGAGAGCATGGTGCACCTGGGACGCAAACATCTCGCCCATCTGGTAGTTATGGTAGTAAGCAGGCGCCGAAACGATGTGGATCTTGCTCGCGTAATCCGGTTCGTCACGGCCGGCGGGAGGGGTCAGAAGCTGATAGCGCGCGACAAGCTGCCACCAGAGGGCGTTCAAATCCTGGTTCGGATTCCTGTACAGTTCCCGTTCAAACCGGAGCATCACCTGCGTCCACCGCGAGAAGATTAGCATCTGGTAGCGGATCATCTCGGCGCCTACTTTCTCGATCTCCTCCGCCGTGACCCCCTCCGGCAAGTAACGGGGCAGAATCCCCATCTGTTCCATCCAAACTCGACGCTTCGATAAGCGGCCAAACATCATCGCGATCCCCTCCGTGGTCAGGATGTGCGACTCGGTCCTGAGCAGATACGGCAGCGAGCGGGAGGTGTACTTGGAATAGACCGCGTGCCCCAACTCGTGCAGCATCGTTTCCATCCAACGCTCGCTGGGAACCACGTTGGCCAATACTCGAACGTCCCCCTCCCGATCGATGTCGATGCAAAATGCATGGGGACTCTTGCCCGGTTTCTCGTACAGATCGCTCCGGTCGATCACGTCATCCACGTTCAGATCGATGCCCTCGAAGAAGCGACGACATACGTCCACAACGTTCACGTACCGGTAGAGATCGTCCAGATCGACCGAGAACACGTTCGGTGCTTCCTGGAAGAACGGATCGTGGTAGTGCCAGGGCCTCAGGTCCTCCGGTCGAACGTCGTACATGCGAGCCAGTCGCCGATCGATCTCCGCTTTCACCTGGGTAAACGGCTCGCTGGTCAACTCGTCGAGCTCATCGAACAAGCGCAGGATCTCCTCCGGATCCTGCTCATTGATTACCAGCATCATGTCATGGAAGTTGTCGAAACCCAGCCGCCTGGCTGCTTCGTTCCGCAATGCCACCAGCTCCAGCAGGTCTTTCTCGACCACGCGACCGACCGCTTTGCTCGCCTCCCAGGCTCGGCGGCGCAGATCCGAGTCGGTCGATTCGCGGAGGATCTCGCGGACCTGGTTGTCCGTCAGCTTCTTGCCATCGACGACGGGACGGTACACGTTGAACGCTCGCTCGACCGCGTTCTCCTTTTCCGTGATGCGGTCCAGAAGTTCCGGCGGCACCTGCTTGGGCAGATAGGTCAGGTACATCACCTTGACCTGCCGCCGCAGCACCGGATCGTCGATCTTGCCTTCGTCCACAAGACGTTTCAAACGTTTGAAAACAGCGGCATCGGACAGGAGGCGATCCAGCTTCTTCTGGACCTCGGTCTTATGGGCGTACGCCTCGTCGGTACCGGTGATGTTGGCTTTCCACCAGGCGAGCCCGAGCTCGATTTCTACCGGTCGGACGGTGGTTTCGTAGTACCGTACCAGTTCGCGGGCCTCCTTTTCGTCCTCGTTCGCGTCCCGACTCATCGCCAGCAGCCCCCCGCCCAGTGCGAGTGCTACAAGAAGCGTTGCGACGCTACTCCAAACTTCCTTCCGCATGGTGGGTCCTCTCGATCGCGCAATGGCCAGCCCTGCGTTGTACGAGCGAGATTCTACAATATAGCGGAATTCGGACGGCCCCGTCGCGCGTTCGGAGAGGTGCCAGAGCGGCCGAATGGGCCGGTTTTGAAAACCGGTGACCCCTTAACCGGGGTCCGTGGGTTCGAATCCCACCCTCTCCGCTTCCTCTGTTAATGGCAAGACGATGTCGCCCCCCCCACCGGGCGCGCATAGGACAGGCACCATCCCGGATGAAGCGAATCCGTGGCCCCGCGAGGGGGTACCTGGGTGCACCGTCAGACCCGCCCATCGGAAATGCAGTTCCCGATCTTCAGCCGCACCAGGAACCGGGTGCTCACCTGCTCATCCACAATGCACAGCTCGATGCGGACGAGTCACACGGCCGCGTAGCCCCAGTCGCTATCGCCCGGCCAGAACAGCCTCGGTGGCCACGCCGAACCGAAAAGCGCGGGCCCGGATCGGGCGCCTCGTTCGCCACGATCGGCCGCGCGCCATAGGGGTATCAGCGGGTGCTGGAACAGCCACGTAGAGAAACGGAACGGTTCGCCCCCTCGGGAAGCCTACAGCGCGACGGGATCGAGACGGTGGACGACGATCGGAGCTTTCCCGCAGAAGATCAGTGCGGATCATTCGGGACGCGGTCCCGTTAGGAGGTGTTCGAGCGGCTGACCGGTTGCCCACGCCAGCTCGAACTGCGCCCGGTTATACGCCGCAACTGCGGCGAGGTAATCGTTCTGCGCCCGGGCCAGGGCGCGCAGTGCATCCAGAGCCTCGATCGGAAGGCCCTCAGCACCACGGATGCGACGCAGGTTCAACTCGAGCGATTTTCTGGCCGCTTGCAGCGACGCATGAGCAGCTTCCACCTGCAGTCGACGCTCCTGCAGGCGGTGATAAGCAACGACGACCTGTCGAGCGATTTCGTCGGCGAGCCGTCGTGCGGAGAGCTCCGCCTGGCGCACCCGAGCAGACTCGATCTTCCTCGCCGCATCTTCGCCTGCCCCGAGGTTCCGCCAGCTCCAGAACGCGCCGATGGTCACGTCAGAGCGATCGCTGAAGTTGCCAAAATGGCTTCCTTCACCCCCTCCATATCCCCCTGCCGAGACGCCGAGGTTCAGTTCGGGGAGGTAAGCCCTCAACTGCTCCTGTCTCAATCTCGCCAGAGCCTGTTGCACAAGAGCCGTCTGCTCATGCACCTCGGGACGACGGGCAAGAGCGGTCTGAACGAGCGTTTCCAGAGGAGCATCGGTACGGATGAGGTGCAGAGGGCCGACCGGCGCGTTAGCCGGCACGAGCTGCACGGCGGGATCGAGACGGAGAAGGCGTGCCAGATTGGCCGACGCCACACGGACCCTTTCCCGCGCCAACGCCAGCTCGGCCCGTTGCCGCTCCAGCTCGGCCGCGGCCCGCTGCGCGTCGCTCTCCAACCCCTGCCCTGTGCGTGCGAACTCCTGAGTAAGCCGCGCCAGCTCCTCGGCCTGTCTCACCACCTGCTCCTGCGTGATTCGCCTCAGCTCGGCTTCGACCAGATCGAAGTAAGCCCGCGCCACGTTGAGGAGCACCTCGTTGCGAACGCTCTCGACCCGGCTTTGCACCGCTGAGGCAAGCTGCCTGGCCGCAAGAGGAGCGTATAGGGCCTCCGCAACGTCCAGTTCCGCAAATAAGCCACCACCGATAAACCCGGAATTGCGACTGACTTCGAGGATAGGCCCCACGGTTTCTTGAAGCCGTCCGTCATGCTTGATGTACTCCGTGCCCAGACGAACCGTGGGGTACCACAACACGCTGGCCATCTGCTCCCGAGCCGCAGCCTCCTGGAGGACGGCCTGCGCGAGCTTGATGTCGAGATTCTCCGCGCCGGCAAGCCGAAGGGCCGTGGGCAAATCGATCGGATAGGCGTTGGCCTGGGCGTCCCTTGTCCGATCGGGGGCCGTCTCCTGGCGACCCTGGACAGGCTCCCAACCCCCCTGCCCGTGCACTCCGCCGTCCGACTCCGACGGCTCTCCAGCCACTTCCCGAGTCACTTCCTGCACGAAAGTGGCCTGAACGATGGGAACGGACCAGGATCGGCCTGGGGCACCCTGGAAATGCGGCAGAAAGGAGGGCGCCGCACGGTGAAGATTTGTGGCGGAACGGTCAACCGCCGCCGTCGTGGGCAGAATGAGCGGACTCTGGCAGCTCGTCAGGCTGCAGGCTAAGAGCGCTACCGCAGCCGCATGAAATGTCTTTCGCACCACCCTGGGTTCCCCACCACGGTAGACCTACTCGCGCCCAGACATGTCCCCAATTCCGTATCGGCATCGGATTTCTCTGCTCTTGACAGAAGTTCCACGCCGAGTCACCACCGATACGCAGCGGCGTGCTCAGGAGAATCGGGCCGCGGCGCGAGGTGTGCCCCCTTGTCGCGCTGTGCCGAATTCTGCCCAGGTCCGCCCTGGAGCTGCCCCGCGGCCGCCTCAAGGCAGGGCGGAGCTACTTGCGCATCGATGACCACGGTAAGCCTAACACGGCCGCGAAATCGCGCCACCCACAGGGCCGCATCCGTCAATCCGTCGCTAGAATGGTGCAAAGCATCCCATGGCCGCAGGAGGAATGAACCGGTGCGAGTGCTCGCCTTAGTGGCTGCTCCGTTGATTGCGCTTCTGGCGATCAGTTTGGCACCGTCCCTGGCCTCCCGAACTGCGAATGATGGAGAGCCTGAAGACACCTGGCAAGCTCAGGAGGCCAAGTGGATCACCAACATCCGGCAGCTTACCTTCGACCTATCGGACCCGGACGGCGGTGAAGCCCGGTTCGAAGCGGCCGGCGAGGCGTACTTCTCACCCGATCAGACCGAGATCATCTTCCAGGCTATCCGTGGCGAGAATCCATTCTACCAGATCTACACGATGAGACTGGATGGCGGCGTCCCCAAGCTGGTCTCCACGGGCCGCGGCCGGTGCACGTGTGCTTACTACCGCCCCGATGGAAACAAAATCATCTTCGGCTCCAGCCATCTCGATCCGAACGTGCTACAGACCGAAGCAGCGGAGCGCAAGCGGCTCGAACTGGCCAGGAAAAACCCCAAGTTGAGGCGACGCCGTTACGAGTGGGTATTCGACCCCTACATGGAGATCTTCGAAGCAAATCGGGACGGGACCGGCCTGCGTAACCTGACCAACTCCCCGGGCTACGATGCGGAATGCTCTTACTCAAGCGATGGAAAACAGATCGTCTTCTGTTCCACGCGCGACGGAGACCCAGACCTCTACGTCATGAATAGCGACGGTACGCACGTGCGACAGATCACCAATGCCCGCGGCTACGACGGTGGACCGTTCTTCTCCCCGGACAACCGCTGGATCGTGTTCCGATCGGATCGAGAACGAGAGGGGTATCTGCAGATCTACCTGGTGCGTCCGGACGGCTCGGAGGAACGCCGCTTGACCAACCTGCCCGGTGTGGCTTGGGCGCCGTACTGGCATCCGAACGGCACCCACATCATTTTCAGCTACGCGGACTACAGCGATCCGAACCGAAGGCCCAACTTTGATCTCTACGTGATCAATGTAAAAACGGGGGCGATGGCTCGGGTAACCTACTCCCCAGCAGCCGACGTTCTACCGGTTTTCAGTCCTGATGGCAAAAAGCTCATGTGGACCTCGAAGGGTCGGGGCAGCGCTCGCGAGAGCCAGATTTTCCTGGCCGATTTCGCGGTAGAACGGCTTCCCTGAGCAGCCCCCGCATCTCTTGAAGTCGGAATCCCGTCTGCCGTACGGCGCAACAGGCAGCGGGGAGTCGTACGGAGCCGAAGGTTGGTCGTCCGCGTAGATCGGATCCGTCTTGAATGGTTCAGGCCAGTCAGTACAATCCTGGCCGCAGCATCGCAGGAGGGTGAAAGGCCCAGAGCAGCGTTACCGACTGGCGCAGGGAGGCCCACATGGCGACGGCCGGTCAGCAGCAACTCGCCGTACAGATCCGTTGGATGATCCGGCGCGACATGCCCGAAGTCGTGTGGATCGAGCACCGCAGCCACGAGTTCCCATGGTGTGAAGATGATTTCGTGCGCTGCTTGCGACAGCGTAACTGCATCGGCATGGTCGCCGAGGCGGGCGACCGGATTGTCGGTTTCCTCGTGTACGAGCTGCTAGACGACAAGCTGCACATCCTTAACATGGCCGTTCACCCCCACTTCCGACGAAGGGGGATCGGCCGCCAGCTCGTGAATCGCATTATCTCCAAGCTCTCCCATCACCGTCGCAGCCGAATCACCCTGGGAGTTCGCGAGTCCAACTTGGCCGCGCAGCTTTTCTTCCGAGCCTGTGGTTTTCGGGCGGTCAAAGTTCTGCGCGCGTTCTTCCCGGACACCGACGAGGACGCGTACTGGTTCGAGTACCGGCTGAACGAACGGGAGGAGGCCAGGGACTACAATTCGACGCGGTACGCGGCGTGACTTGGCCCCAGGGTCCCCCCCGACGGATGAGCGGCTCGCACACTGAGACAGAACGGCTCGATGGGAAACCTCCTCGTTTACTTCGTTCGCCACGGCGCGACGGAGGCAAATCGCCGACGGCCCTATGTGCTGCAGGGCAGCAGCCTCGACCTCCCGCTCGCCGATGAAGGAATCTTGCAGGCAGAGCAGACCAGCAAGCACCTTCGCCACGTTCCGCTCGTAGCCATTTACTCCAGCCCGTTGCGACGCGCCGTTCAAACAGCAGAGATCATCGCGCGTCCTCACGGTCTGCCGGTAACGGTGATCGACGAACTGCGCGAGGTGGACGTGGGGCGATGGGAGGGAATGTCGTATGAGGAGATCGCCCGAACCTACCCCGAGGAGTTCGCCCGGTTTCTGGAGAACCCAGCCGTTCACGGCTATCCGGGCGGTGAAACGCTGAGTGACGTCGAGCGTCGGGTAACGGCTGGTATGCGGCGCGTTCTGGAGGCGCAGGGAACCGGAACGATTCTCGTTGTGTGGCACAACACGGTGGGCAGGGTTTATCTTGCCCACCTGCTGGGAACCAGTCCCAGCGCCGCTCGACGGTTCAAGCTGACAAACGGGGGCCTTTCAATCGTCCGCTACGACGAGGACGGCCCCGCCATTTTGCTCGTCAACTCCGTTGCCCACCTGGAACCGTCACCTCGCTGGTTTCCCCCTGCAAGGGACGCCTGGTGATCGAGTTTTGTACCAGTCTGGCCGCGCCCCCTGGTCCGACCGCCCGCCGGCGTAGCGAGACGGCTTCGCCCGGGGGAAGGTTTCGACAGGCTGGTTACCGGACCATCCCGCGGCTTAAGAAGCTACCGTAGCTCGTCGTCGCTTCCCGGTAGCCCCCCGAGTCCGCGCCAGCTCTCGGGCAATCCGCGCAGCCAGCCGCACGTTCTGCACGAGCAGTGCGCGGTTCACCTCCAGCGTCTTGCCCTCGCTCAATTCGGCAAGCTTTGCGAGCAGAAACGGCGTGAGCGCCTTTCCCTTGATATCGCGCCGGGCTGCATCCCGCATCGCTTCGTGCACCCATTCATCCAAATCGGCGCGGTGGATCGCCGTCTCCCGCGGTGGAGACTGAACAACCAGAACCGTGGCCGACAGCCCAAGCTCCTGCTGGCGGTGGTAGATCTCGACGATTCGTTCCACGGAGTCCGTGTAACAGCTTAGCCCGATCCCTGTGGTGGCCGCGTAGAAACCAGGCAACTCATCTGTCTCGAACCCGACCACAGGAATCCCCCACGTTTCAAGAACCTCCACCGTCGCCTGCACATTCAGCACCGCTTTCACGCCGCTGCAAACGAGCACCCCGCCGCATTTCGCCAATGCGGGCAAGTCCGCGGACATGTCCAGGGTCTCGCCATAATTGCGGTGGACCCCACCGATTCCCCCTGTGGCATTGGCCACGATACCGGCCTCGTGCGCCACCGCCAGAAGTCCGGAAACAGTCACGGCCCCACTCATGCCAAGCGCCAAGGCCGGTGCCAGGTCGCCAAGGGTGAGCTTACCCCACCGGTCGGCATTCTTACAAATATCGGTTATCGTGTCCGCATCAGCCCCCACAAAGACCTCTCCGTCTGATACGGCCACGACGCATCCGACCGCCTCCTCTTCATGGGCCGCATTCAGCATTGCGCGTGCCGTGCTCTCGTTATGGGGGTAGGGCAAGCCGTGGGCGAACACAGATGACTCAAGCCCTACGACCGCCTTCTTCGCCCGAAGTGCGGACCGAACCGCTGTTGCCACTCGAAACGTTTTCGCCGTTGAGCTCCGCTTACGACGATTACCGCTGCTCACGATACGCTCCTTTCTAGGCTGAGTTGCGACCTAACGTGCCATCAAACAAAGCCATCTGCTTGCAGTCGAACGTGGGGATGCTGCGAGACACAGCTCCCCAATGCACCGCGCAACCGTTCGGAGCTGTATGCCCCCGGCGGAAACCGGCTGTCTTCCCAGACCAGCCGGCAAACTCATAATAG
>Ga0256839_1005095_pt1 | contig 12369 bp, 9 predicted proteins | sample 354166metaG_FD_185968 | JGI IMG/M metagenome (GOLD analysis project Ga0256839, IMG submission 185968) | Hydrothermal vent microbial communities from Mid Atlantic Ridge, Atlantic Ocean - 354-166 | ecosystem: Environmental > Aquatic > Marine > Hydrothermal vents | place: Atlantic Ocean: Mid...
ACCGATCATGCGCGGGACACGTTGGGTGCCGCCTGCACCCGGCAGAAGCCCAACCATAACTTCGGGGAAGCCAAGACGGAGTTTTGGCGCGTCACTGGCTGCGAAACGGGCATGACAAGCAAGCGCTAATTCGAACCCGCCGCCCAGTGCCAGGCCGTTAATAGCGCAAGCCACAGGTTTACCGCAAATCTCAAGCTCGCGGAAAACCGCGTTCAGGCGGAAGACCATATCAAACAAGTCTTTCTTTGCACCTTGTTCGTCGTTTTGCATCCGCGCTGCAAAGCCCGCGAATTGCCCGCCAAGCTCTTCAAGGTTTGCACCCGCACAAAAGGCTTCTTTGCCAGACGTGACAACAGCACCTTTAATGCTCTCATCGTCGGTAATCTTGGCAACCCACTGCCCGATTTCCGTAATCACGTCTTGGGACAGCACATTCATAGAGCGCCCCGGACTATCAAAGGTAATCAGCGCAATACCATTTTTATCAATATCTAATGTAAAATGTTTCATCGTTTTGCCTATACTCTCTCAATAATAATTGCGCTGCCCATACCGCCGCCTACGCAGAGGGTAATCAGGGCGGTGTTTTTGTTTGCGCGTTCCAATTCGTCGACCATAGTGCCGATAATCATCGCACCAGTAGCCCCCAGAGGATGCCCCATAGCAATGGCGCCGCCATTGACATTCATGACATCATGGTCAATGTCCAAGGCTTGCATGGCACGCAGAACAACCGATGCAAATGCTTCGTTAATCTCCCAAAGGTCAATATCGTCTGTGGTCATGCCAGCTTTTTTCAGTGCCTTACGAGCCACAAATTCTGGGCCGGTCAACATAATCGTTGGTTCAGAACCAATCTCTGCGAAGGCGCGAATTTTGGCGCGCGGTTTGAGGTCGAGGTCTTTGCCGATTTGCGCATTGCCCACCAAAACAACGGAAGCACCATCAACAATCCCGGACGAATTGCCCGCATGATGCACATGGGTAATTGTTTCTATTTCGGGGTATTTTTGTAAGGCAACAAAATCAAAACCGGGCATCATTTGCCCCATAGCCGCAAAGCTTGGGTTCAAGGCGCCTAGGCTTTGCATGTCTGTGCCGGGGCGCATATGTTCGTCGGTCTCTAATATATTGACGCCCATTTGGTCTTTGACGGGTACGATAGATTTTTTGAAACGCCCTTCTGCCCAAGACGTGGCTGAGCGCTTTTGGCTCTCCACCGCATAGGCATCGCAATCATCCCGGCTAAACCCGTATTTGGTCGCGATAAGGTCGGCGGATATGCCTTGGGGGATAATGTGGTGATCAAAGGCAATATTAGGATCAACACCCATAGCCCCACCGTCCGAACCCATAGGGATGCGCGACAGGCTCTCAACCCCACCGCCAACAACCATATCAGACATGCCCGACATAACCTTGGCCGCCGCAATATTGACGGCTTCGAGGCCAGAGGCGCAGAAACGGTTGATAGACAGGCCAGCGCAGGCCTCGTCCCAATTCGCAGTAATCACCGCAGAGCGGGCAATATCCGCACCTTGGCCTTTAACTTGGTGCACGCAGCCAAGGATGACATCATCAACTTTCGATGTGTCCAAGTCGTTGCGGTCGCGCAAAGCTTCAAGCTGCTGCGTCGCCAATGAGAGCGCCGTAATCTCGTGCAAACTCCCGTTCTTCTTACCCTTACCGCGCGGCGTGCGGATAGCGTCATATATATATGCTGTTGTCATTTTTTCGTCCTTTTTCTTATCTATAATATCTTAAATCATAACCTCACCCCGCTTTCGGGGAGGCCGGAGGGGGCTTTAGCATCACAACCCCCGCGCAATAACCAGTTTCATAATCTCGTTCGTGCCGCCATATATTCTTTGCACCCTTGCGTCGCGCCAGGCGCGGGCGACGGGGTATTCGTTCATATAGCCGTAGCCGCCGTGGAGCTGCACGCATTCGTCTACGATTTTGCATTGTAGGTCGGACAGCAAGTATTTGGCCATGCTCGCCATTTCAGTGGTCAGGCGTCCGGCGACGAGTTCATCCGTGCAGTGGTCGCAGAAGATTTGCGCCATGACGGCTTCGGCCTTACATTCGGCCAGTTTGAATTTAGTGTTTTGGAAATCCATGATAGATTGGCCGAACGCTTTGCGTTCTCTGACATAGTCTATGGTTTGACCTAAAATATTTTTGATCATAGCCATGGCTTGCAGGGCGACGATGAGGCGCTCTTGGGGCAGTTTTTCCATGAGCTGGTAAAACCCCTTACCTTCTTCCATGCCAATAAGCGCGGAAGCTGGGATTTTCATATTGTCGAAGAACAGCTCGCAAGTATCTTGACCTTTTAGACCAACTTTATCTAGCTTTTCGCCGCGACTAAAACCGTCTAGCCCGTCAGTTTCTACCGCGAACAGGGATATACCTTTGGCACCCTCACCGGGGTCGGTCTTGGCGCAAACAATGATAAAATTTGCCGTGCCGCCATTGGTAATAAAGGTTTTGGAACCGTTCAGCACATATTGATTGCCTTGCTTAATGGCCGTGGTTTTCATACCTTGCAAATCAGACCCCGCGCACGGTTCAGTCATGGCAATGGCCGAGACATATTCTCCCGAAATAAATTTTGGATACCATTCTTTCTTCTGGTCTTCAGAGGCAAAACTTTTCAGATATGGTGCAACAATAGAATTGTGCAAAACCGCCCCCCAACTATCAACGCCCTGGCCGTGTATAGCATCAACAATTACAGCATCATGGCGGAAATCGCCGCCAACGCCGCCGTATTCTTCAGGACAATCTGGCACCAACAAGCCGTATTCGCCTGCTTTGTTCCACACATCTCTGTCAACCACGCCCTGCTTTTCCCATTTTTCAATATTGGGAATACAAGTGTCCGCAACGAAGGCATTGGCCGCATCTGCGAACAAGACAAATTCTTCTTCTTCGCGCCATGCGGGCCGTTTTACGCCAAGGTCATATGCCATTCATTTACTCCTAAAACCGATCTGCCGCTAGCGCCATGACGGGGTCTGCGCCGCTTTGCAGTTTGGCCAAATGGGAATCCATATTGGGCAAGATACGGGCAAGGAAATATTTGCCCGTTATCAGTTTATCCACATAGAACGGGTCGTCACTGCCTGCATCAATGGCGGCTTGGGCTTTTTCGGCCATGCGCGCCCACATATAGCTGAGCATAGCAATGCCCATCATATGCATGTAATCAACGCTACCCGCACCCGCATTATCTGGATTAGACATACCATTTTGCATCAACCACATTGTGCCTGCCTGCAATTTATTTTTGGCATTTTTAAGCCCGTCCATAAACGGCTTTAAATTTTCATTGTCTTCATGTTCTTTAACATAAGCATCTATTTCGGCTGAAATATTCATCAGGGCACGCCCACCATTTCGGGCTAGCTTGCGGCCAACAAGGTCGAGCGCTTGGATGCCGTTGGCACCTTCATAGATTTGCGCGATTCTGGCATCGCGCACAAATTGGCTCATGCCCCATTCTTCAATAAAACCGTGCCCGCCGTAAACTTGTTGGGCATTGACACAATTGGCAAAACCCACATCGGTCAAATATCCTTTAATCACAGGCGTCATCAGGCCGAGATAATCATCGGCGCGTTCGCGCACTTTCTCGTCTGGGGATACATTTTCTAGGTCTTCTTGCAAAGCCAGCCAGTACAAAAATGCCCGTGCGCCCTCGTTAAAGGCGCGGGCGTCCATGAGCATACGGCGTACATCCGGGTGGACGATGATGGGATCCGCCGGGCCATTTTCATTTTTAGCCCCCGTGAGCGAGCGGCCTTGCAAGCGGTCATTGGCGTAAATGACGGCGTTTTGGTAGGAGACTTCGGATTGGCAAAGCCCCTGCATGCCCACACCCATGCGCGCTTCGTTCATCATGATAAACATGACCCTGAGGCCTTTATGTTCCTCGCCGATCAATTCGCCCACTGCATCATCAAAATTCATCACACAGGTGGAATTGCCGTGAATGCCCATTTTTTCTTCGATTGAGCCACAAGACACGCCGTTATTGCCACCAACATTGCCGTCTTTATCGACAGTTTTTTTCGGTACGATGAACAGGGATATGCCTTTGACACCTTCGGGTCCGCCTTCGATTCGCGCTAAAACCAGATGGATAATATTTTCAGACATTTCGTGCTCACCCGCAGATATAAATATTTTCTGGCCAGTGATTTTATAGGTGCCGTCGGCTTGCGGGACGGCTTTGGTTTTAAGGAGTCCCAAGTCTGTTCCACAATGACTTTCGGTCAAGTTCATGGTTCCCGTCCATTCGCCCGTATACATTTTTGGCAAATACAAATCTTTTTGTGCATCAGAGCCGCCAATGGATATGGCTTTGGATGCCCCACCCGTTAGGCCGGGATACATGGTAAAGGCCATATTGGCACTTGAGGTCATTTCCCCGCACGCCATGCCCAAAACACGCGGCAGGCCTTGTCCGCCATATTGCGGATCCGCTGCAAGACCCATCCAGCCATTGGCGCGCATTTGGTCAAAGGCTTCATGGAAGCCTGGCGGCACTGTGACAGTGCCGTCTTCATTGCGCACGCAACCATGTTCGTCGCCGACCCGGTTGAGCGGTGTGAGGACTTCTTCGGCGAATTTTGCGCTTTCTTCAAGGATAGCATCAATCATCTCAGGATCTGCATCTTTGAAGCCGTCAAGATCGGAAAAGCGCGAAAGATCAAGTACTTCGTGCAATAAAAATTTTTGGTCCCGTGTGGGTGCTTTATATGTAGGCATGGTTGTCTCCCTCTTTTGTTATTTGGTTATACTGGTATAAAATCTTCATCCATGGTTGCGCGAAACATGGCGTCATAAGCTTCGGCGAATTGAAACACGCCGCTAACTGGCGCACTTTCGATATAATTATCTATGACAGTGCAGAGATCCTGCATGTCTTTAGCGATAATCTCTATATCCTTGCGTTTATTATCCAAGCGGGCAATTACCGATTCAAAGCTTGTCTTGCGGCGTAATAACTCTTCCGTTTCGGTAACCGCGCCGTCGGTTACATCAAGAAATTGCTTAATATCTTCCAAGGAAAACCCAATACGTTTGGCGCGTAAAATTTTATCAAGACGCGCACGATCGTCAGTATTAAACACGCGGCGGCCAGCCGCTCTGTGTGGTTTCAGCAAGCCTTTGTCTTCATAAAAACGAAGGGCGCGGGTGGTGATTTCAAAATGTGCCGCAGTATCGGCGATACTCCAACTGTCTTGAAGATCGGCATTTTTTGGTGAAGACTTTGTGGCTAGATTTGTTCGCATATGCGTATTTACTTAACGTTGACGTTAACGTCAAGGAAAAATTGGTGTATAACTATCTTGACCATTGGGTTAGATACGCACAAAAGCCAATTTATGAAATATGTCATCTTGCTTTTCGTGTTTAGTGCTGTGTTTGCAAACTCTGCTTTAGCTCAAGGCGAGCGCGAGACTAGAACACCCAGGGCGCAAATTGTCCATGATTTAGGGTTGGATAATGCGCCAGCCAAGCAGGCCGAAAATTTGCCTTTAACAACTAGTTACAATATTGCTAAGCCCGATATTCTTATGGATGTGCCGAAGCAATCAGGTGTTAAAGAAATAAACAAGTCTGCCTCTGCCAGTGAAGCAATAATGCGCTTGATAAATCCAGAAAGCCAAAGCGTGACTAAAGCGGGAACAGAAAGAAAAAAACCCGACCAAATCAAACGCAAAAAGGATAAGTCAAACAAACCAAAAATCGCAGCATTTTACCTCAGCGCAGAAGAATATCTCCATTTGCGCAGACGCGAACCCGCCCCGCAAATGGCTCTATTTTATGAAATAACTAGTGGTTCAGCGCAACAAATGGATCAAAAAACAGGTATGGATACAGGTTTGGCAATTGCAAAAAAGGTCAAGCTTATTTTGGGCAAAGATTATGCCGGCATGCAGGTCGACGACAATTTGACTATTTATGATTTCAAATTGAACCGTGTTTTAAAAGTCAAGCCCGAATTTGGTATGGACGGTAAGGCGACGGGTAAAACACTGCTAGAAAATACCTCTATATATGCCAAAACCTACCGTGATATAATTGCGGTGCGCGGTACGACGCAAGATGGCAGGCTTAAGAAAATAGATATGGGGCGTGGGGTTAGCTTGGATGCATTTTGGATAGAGAGTGCAATGAGCTGGTCTACCAAAGCATCTGAAGAAGATTTAATATTAGATAAAACTGACAAATCGCTGCGCGTGCATAGGAATGGGGAAGTTATATTTAGTGCTGAGTTTGCCGACGAAACATATGAAATATCTGGGATAAATAAAAATAGCCTACTGGCTTTCGCACATTTGGAATGGCCGATTCACCCCCTTATACTGCGGGTGCTTTATACTTATGACAGCCCACCAAAATGGTTTGAAATGTTATCCTACGGGCCAACAGCCCCACAAGGACAAAAGCAAGTTTGGACATTGGTAAAGCGAGTCGACGACCAAGGCGCATTTCCTCTGCCGGCTAATGCCGTTGGTGCCGCGCAAAGGGACAAGGTCTCGCCGCTGGTGTTTTTGATCAATGAGGCCGTTCATAACCGCGCTCTAGGCGGTATAAGTACGGTGAAAGAATTAGCACGTGATTTTAATGCCAAATTAGCTACACAGCAATATTGGCAAGCTTGGATTATCGGGCAAAAATATATGGCTTATTCGGGAGATTGTAAAAACCCGAACGATCCAAGCATTTGTAAAGCCGTAACGAAGATTGAACAGACACGCAAAGGTGATTTACCCAAGCATATTCAAGACTATATCACTGCTATTGGTGCTGTGAACCGTCCGGAATTAAAGGGGGAGATTATAGCAGTCATTGCTCCGTATCTGGATAAAAAAGAAACGCCCGCATTCATCGTCCGCACAGCGGCAATGACGCGAGCGAAAATGAAACCAGCGCAAGCTGTGGCAATGGGTGTCTCCGACATTAACGCAGAAGCTCTGCTTTTAACCGCCTTGGCCAAAGACCCTTATGACCCCAAAACCTATGTCGGTTTGGCGCAAGTTTTAGCGGCCAAAGGGGCGTTTGAACAGTCCTGGGATGTATATGATGCCCTACGTGCAGGCATACCAACGGCAGATGCGGAACGTTTAAAAATCAACCGACTTGAGAAAAAACTACGCAAAACTGCGCCCGGATATTTTCTGGGGGAATGATTGCCGCCAATTATCCGGTAATCCTTGACAATTACCGTATTTGTTAACACCATTTTAACCATAATTAACGCACTTTTAGCGCAAACAGATTTGCTTTGCATGGGACGACCTATGCGGGCATATGGCTCTAGGGACTAGTATTGATGGCTACACGTTCAAAACCCCGGGTAAAAACCCCTGCAAAGTCGAAGCCCAAAACGCGTGCGAAGCAACAGGGCGCGGCCAAAATATCTGATCGCGACACCTTGGCGAAACTTCGTGCCCATGTGGACGATATTGAAAAACGCCTAAAGCGCGCCAATAGCTTAACCCGAACCTCTGTGCGTGCCTTAAAAACTTCCTATGAAGCGCTCAACGGGGACAATCACACCACCGCCCTGACAGGACATATCGAAGAGCTTTCCGAGCGGCTGACGGGCATGATCGAACAAACTCGTCAAGATGTCGCCCACGACTTAAAGATAGTACTTGGCGACCCACGTCTCGAAACTCTATCTAATGCCTTAACAAAGGCTAATCAGCGTTTGACTTTGGCAGAGCAAAACCAAGCCGAGGCTATCAATGCTATCAACACGCATATCGCCAGATTGGCGACGGCGGTTGATGAACGTATGCGGCGCGAGCAACGCCAACGTGAAGAGGGCCATGCACTGTTGAGCAAGCGCATGGACACAATCGAGCAAGACAGTGCAGCCGCTCTTAGAACCATTGGCGACAAAATGGTTAACATATCTGAAGAATTGACACAAAAAACACAAGCGTTGCAGGGTGAGGTGGCTGAGAAGACATTGATACAGCAACGAGACTATGAAGAACATAAACACCAAATGGCTCAGCGTATTGAGGCTATTGAGGATGAGCAGCGCAATCAATTTCCCGCTTTTGAACGTGGTATCGAGACATTAAGCACACGCCTAGAAGCACTAGAAAGCAATATTGGTATGTATGGTCAACCAGTTGAGCCAGCTTCAGCCGAACCTGCCTATGAAATTGCACCGCAAATTTCAGAACACTCTGGTGCGAACCATGGTGAAGAAAGCCATTGTGAGAACACAAAGACGGATGATGCCTTTGCCGCACTTGAGTTGGTGGATGTGCAGGGGGTTGAAGCGCCAGCTAGCACCCCGGCAACCGCCTATGGAGTAGCGCCCGTATACACAGCTGAAGCACAACAATTTCAGCCTGATGCCGTGCCTGGGACATCGCAAATGTCGCAAGCTTACACGCCCGTTGAATATAGCGCCAATAATGGTGCCATGGCCACCGCAGTTGCAGGCCATAACCCAGACACATTTTCACCCCGCGCATATGTGCCGGGTGCGCAAGAAGATCAGACGGCTCCACCTCCACCATTCGCTGTGGTTGATAATAGTCAACAAGATTATACAGCGCAGGTTTCGTCCGAAATTGCGACTACACAGCAAATATATGCTGAACAACCAGCATTTGACCCGGTGACTTACGATTCCGCCGCTACACTTCCACCCCCTATGCCGTCCTCTGAGTTAAATGCTGGCATGCCGCCAATGCCGCCAATGCCAGATGCTGCAGTTCCGGAAATTCAGACACTGGAACCGACGATGGAAAGTGTACGCCCGGGTGCCGATATTGGTGATCGTACTAAGAAGAGCAAGAAACACAAGGTTAAAAAACCAAAAAGCGGTGGCGGTGGCGGCCATGGCACGATTCGCAAAGTGGCACTGTTTGGCGGCGTTGCTGTGGTGGCTCTCTTTGCTTATAAAACATTTGTGCCAAGAATTTTTGGCAGCGATGGCCCGACACCGCAAAGCACACAGTCTGCATCGGCAAGACCTGTATCATCTATTCAAGTTTCTGGTGATTCTGAGGTTGGAGTAAACGCCAAGTCGAACGAAAGACCAGAAGAATTTACTACAACTGACGGGCAAAATTTCGAGACTGTTGAACCCGTTGGTGATTATTCGAAAACTATGACTGCACCTAATTTGGAGAGTAAAGATAATAGGGGGCAATTAAAGACTTTGGAGGCGGCGGCTTCTGCTGGCAATGCTATTGCACAATTCCAGCTAGGCCTGTCCCATCTCGAAGCCGGGCGCGACGCGGACGCTGTTCGCCTGATCCGTCTTGCTGCCAACCAAGGTCAACCAGCTGCACAATATAGATTAGCCAAATTATATGAAGCGGGCATAGGTGTTAAGGTTAATGGTAAAACTGCAAAAGAGTTGCTCACGCGGGCGGCCAAAGCGGATAACCGTATCGCCATGCACGATCTTGGCCATTATTATATTACGGGTGCCGATGGTTCAGCACCAGATTTACAACAAGCGGTTAAATGGTTTTCTATGGCTGCCGAGCGTGGGGTTCTCGATTCGCAATATAACTTAGCTGTTCTTTACCAAGGAGGCTCAGGCGTCCCGCGTAGCTTAGAAGAAGCTTATATCTGGTTTGCAATAGCTGGGGCACAAGGTGATAAAACAGCGTTGCAACGTAGCGAATCTGTTGCGCGGGAATTATCCGAGGCTAGTCTTGCAAAAGCACAAGCACGCATTAAAGTTTTTGCGCCTAAACCTGTTGATAATGCGGCTAATGGTGTGTTCAAAAACCTACCTTGGATCACTGAACGTGAGGCTCGCAAAGTACCGACAAACAAAAACAGTGTGAGAAATGTTCAAAAAATGCTCGCATCTTTGGGGTATTCTGTTGGTGCGCCAGACGGCACTCTTGGCCCCAATACCCGTAATGCAATTATTAAGTTTGAGAGAGCAAATGGCCTACCAGAAACGGGGCGGGTTAATGCGGCTCTAATGGAGCGCTTGCAATTAGCCGCCGGCGCATAAGAGTTTATTCCCTCATAAAAACACCCTCCTCAATGTGATATTGCCACTTGTAATATGTTGCACCTATGGGTTAACTTTACGCATATATTTCTTGGGGAGACACTATAATTTCTAACTTTGATGCCATGACTGTTGCGCCAACCATTATGAGCAAAGCGCTTGTGTTCGTACTGGCATTTTTGGTGTTGGTGTCGGGGCGTTGGTTGGCAAACCATATCGGCAGAAATGTTGAAAATTTGTTGAACAAAGCTCCCAATGCTGACCCAACGTTGTCACGCTTCTTCGCTAGCATTGCCAAATTTGTGTTATTGTTTGCCGCCATTATGGGTGCCTTGGCTGTGCTTGGTGTCAATACCAGTGGCATTAGTGGCATGGTGCTTGGGTTTGGTGCGGCGCTTGCATTCATTCTAAAAGATGCGCTGTCAGATGTGGCGGCAGGTGTGATGCTGATGATTTTCAGACCCTATAATGTTGGTGATGAGGTTGAAATTGCAGGCATTAAAGGCGTGGTCCAATCCATAGAAATCCTCGCCACCCGCATGAAGACCAGAAACAATATCGAGATTATTGTCGGTAATGGCAAAGCTTGGGGCGGGGTGATTAGAAACCATACTACTATGGGCAAGCGGCGCTTGGATAAGGTGTTCGGCATGAGTTATGACGCCGACATTGATTTGGCCATTCAGGTGTTGACCACGACCGCCGCCAAAGACCCGCGCGTTTATCAAGACCCACCGCCGTGGGCGAAAGTGGTAAAACTAAATGATAGCTCTGTGGATATAGAACTGCGGGTTTGGTGTGATTACAATGACCACCGGGCGATTAAAATGGATATATCTCAGCCCATTAAACAGGCCTTGGATGCGGCGGGGATTGGCATTCCTTACCCCCATGAAGTGGTTATCAAACAACAGGTTAAATCATCAAAAGCTCGCGACCGTCTTAAACGCTTGGCGGCACTTAGAAATGCGTAACATTACAGAAGCAAGGATAAGATTATGGAAAAAGTATCAGAATATATAACGCCGGAGAAACTGACCGGATATTGGGAGGCACTCCTGCCCACTGTCATCAATATCGCAATCGGTCTGGCTATACTCATTATCGGGATGTGGTTTGCAAAGCGCATTGGGAATATTGTCAAGAAGAACGCCAGTAAAGCGCCGAATATTGATGAAACCCTTGCCAATTTTTTGGGCTCCATAGCCAAATATGCCCTAACGGTTGTGGTGGTTGTGGCGGCTGTTACCAAAATGGGTATCGAAGCCTCCTCGCTTGTTGCCATGTTGGGGGCGGCGACATTGGCTATTGGCTTGGCTTTGCAAGGTACGCTGGGCAATGTTGCGGCAGGTGTGATGCTGATGTTGTTCCGCCCTTATAAAATCGGCGATTATGTTTCTGTGGCAGGCGAAGAGGGGGTTGTCCACGATATAAATATTTTCACGACGGTGCTGACAACTATTGATAATATTAAGGTGATTATTGCCAATGGTGAGGCTTGGGGCTCGACCATTCAGAACTTCACTTCTATGGGTGTGCGCCGAGTTGATGTGGATTATGGTATTCATTATGATGACGACATAGACAAGGCCATTAAGATTATGAAAGACGTATCCGCCGCCCACCCAGCCGTGCTGTCCAAACCAGATGGACCGTGGGCGAAAGTGGTAAAATTAAATGATAGCTCTGTAGATATTCAAAACCGGGTCTGGTGCAAGGCGGATGATTATTGGGATGTGATGTTTGATCTCAATAAGTCCATTAAAGAAGCTTTTGACAAAAACGGTATCACCATTCCCTATCCACATCAGGTCGAAATAGATGGTTAGTATATCCGTAAATCAAGCCCGTAGTCGTGCAGATATTGACGCAGTGCGCACTTTGTTTGTTGAATATCTAAATGTACTCAATACGGATTTTGGTAAGGCGGTCGGTTGCGCAGATAGCCAAGAGGATATGCAGGATTTTCCGCAAAAATATACAGGATTGTTCCTTGCAAAACTGGACGGAGTGCCGGTTGCGGCCTGTGGTTTGATAGAGGTGAACCATCGGGATATAGAATTAGTGCGCCTGTATTGCCGCCCGCAAGGACGCGGGCACAATGCCGGGCGCGAGCTCACGGATGCGGCGTGCGCATATGTCAAAGCGCATGGCTATGTCCGTCTCGTATTGTCAACCGAACCAGTTATGGGACATGCGGTGCGGCTCTATAAAAATATGGGGTTCACCGACATAGAAAATTACGCAGACGCACCGTCCGCTTGCTCCAAATATATGGCTCTGTCCTTATAGGCTATTGAATATGCGGTTATTATTTATAGGCGTGTTTGTATTGCTGGCGGCTT
>Ga0256839_1005096_pt1 | contig 12368 bp, 10 predicted proteins | sample 354166metaG_FD_185968 | JGI IMG/M metagenome (GOLD analysis project Ga0256839, IMG submission 185968) | Hydrothermal vent microbial communities from Mid Atlantic Ridge, Atlantic Ocean - 354-166 | ecosystem: Environmental > Aquatic > Marine > Hydrothermal vents | place: Atlantic Ocean: Mid...
GAACATAACAATCGGCACCGCACAAGTATCCCGGTAATTGGCCAGCAGGCTCAACACTTCCCGGGAAGCCGTTTGGGGGGCATAAACTACCACATCGGTTTCCGTGGCCCTGACAGTAGCAACATCCAACCCTTCACCGGCTACTACTACTTTAAAATCCGCTAAATCATTTATCAGCCCCTGCAACCCTCTGCGGGATACAATGTTTTCATCAAACAGGGCCACACGGTATGTTTTGGTTGCTTGCATGTACGGTTTTAGCTAACATGCCAGACTAATAGAAATATAAAGTTATATAAAATCTGTTCCCATAAAATTAGCCCGGATTATTCCTACCGCAGCAAAGCCGCAAACAAATAAGTGGGCTAAATATCTTTGCTGAAAAAACAAAGTTTCCGGGAGAGATATCATGAATAATGATGTAAATTAACCACCAAACGATTGTTTTTCCGATAATTACATCAGGCCTTTGGCCACCGGTTCAGCGGAGTTTAAGGACCTGATGAGAGCAAAATATTTTACCCTCAAATTTGGGGCGTGCTTAATCTTGGGTTCATGCTGTATTTTGTGCATAGCATGTTGTTTTACATTATTTTGCAATTCATCAGCCCTGTGGGCGGAAAACGCTTATGTTTTTTCCGAGTAAAAGGCCAACAGTAAAAAGGGAGGGTATATTGTGCTTTTGCCGTTTTTTTGCCCGGCCCCGGCCGTTACGAAAGAACTTTAATCAATTTGGCTACCTGCGCTGATTTGGCAAACCTGGTTTCGGCCACCCGCCTGGCATTTTGATGATACTGGCGCAACAAAGTTTCCTGTTCCACAAACGGCTGCAATTGCCGGACAAACTCTTGCGGGTGGTCGGGGTCATAATAAAAGCCACAGTGGTCTTGCTCCACAATGTCCTTCACCCACCCCCCGGTGTTGGTGATAATCAGCTTGCCTGCCGCCAGGGCATCGAAAAATTTATTCGGGCTATTGGTTTCAAGGATTGGCTTGCGGGCAAAAGAAACATAGGCGGCATCGGTAATATTCAACACCCGCCTGAGGTTATATTTACTTTGGAAAGGCAGGAAGCGCACGTTGGTAAGGCCAAAATGTTTTACCAGATATTTCAGCCGTTTCAACTGGCCCCCTTTGCCAATAATAAAAAATTGTACCGGCAAGCCGGTTTTTAATGATTCGTTGGCCGCTGCCAGCAAGTACTCCAGGTGGTTAGACAAGCCAATGGTACCAAAATAGCTCACCACAAATTTGCCTGCTACATTAAACAGGGTTTCCAGTTCCGGGGATTTATCTTCCGGCACAAAAAACTCGATGTCCGACATGTTGGGGATTACGGTAACAATTTTTCCCGGTTGTTCTTGTTCTATTTGTGCTTTAATCCCCGGAGAGAGGGCAACAATCTGGCTGGCGTGGCGGTACACTCTTTTTTCCAGGTACTTAAGATATTTTTTGAGGTATTTGTTTTTGATGACGCCCATTTGCACGGGGGCTTCCGGCCACAAGTCGCGCACCTCGAAAAAATAGGGGATGTTTTGCTCGCGCTTTATCCGCAAGGCTGACAAGCCGATAGTTAACGGGGTGGAGGTTGCGTAGCAAACATCTACATTTTTTATTTCCCGCGCCTTCTTACGGGCAAGGCGCATGAATTTAAAAAAAGCGTAGATCCGTGATAAAAACCCTTGTTCGTTCTCATAAAACACGGGCAGGTAATGCACGGTAATGCCATCAATCTTGGTGGTTAACGGGTAAGGTTTGTTATGGGCCGTTATTAACTCTACCACAATGCCATGTTCCACCAGCCCCTTGGCGAGGTAGTAGGAGCGGATGGCGCCCCCCTCTGCCGGGGTACGAAAATATTGATGGATGTAGAGGACTTTCATATTAATTTCTGTGTAACCAGTTTGCCAGCACTAAAATAGACCATAATTGCATACTGTAGTCCCTTTTGCCCTGTTGATGTAGCTTTAAAAACGCATAAACCCGGGTTTTGGGGATAAACTCATCCAGCGGGGAGTCGTGCAACAAAAATTCCCATAACCACCCGGTGTTTTTTTGCCGCAGCCATTTTGCCATCGGCAAACCAAAGCCCTGTTTCTGGCGTTGGGTATAGGGTGTGCCCCCATAAGCAGCCAGCAATTTTTTTAAGGGGGCTTTGCCGTGGCCGGCCATCCTGGCCGGCACCGGGATGGCTGCGGCAGCCGCTACCACATCATCATAGAGGTAGGGCACCCGCGCCTCCACGCTGTGCTGCATGGTAGCGTTATCGGTAATGGCCAGCACATCGGCTACCAGGTAGTTGCGGGTATCATGCACCAGGGCCCGGGCCATATTTTCGTCAGGGTATTTGGTGGGCGGCCAAAGAGGGGTTGCCGGTTGTTTGTTGGTTATGGCATACGTTTGCAGGAAACCGGCATAGGTGATTTGAGGGTCATTATTCAAGGCGGCCAAAAACTGTTGCTGGCGGGAAGATAGCAACAGCCGCAGCGGCAAACGGCCCAGCACCTGGCGGGCCCGTAAGCTGGCAGACCGGTGGTGCAGATAATAATAAAATGCCCGGTGCCGGTTATAGCCGCCAAAAAGCTCATCGGCCCCGGCCCCCGAAAGCAAGACGTTGCCTTGTTTACCGGCTTCGGCCGCTACCAGCCAGGTAGCAAAACCACCCATATCGCCAATGGGCTGATCGGTCTGCTGCAGGTATTCATGGAGGCGCCACAACACTTCTTCGGTGACGGCTATTGCCTGGTGGCTGGCCTCGAATTGCTTTGCCGCCCGTTGTGCCCAACCGGCATCCTCCCCGGTAGCCAGGGTATAGGTAGCCACCCCGCGCAGCCCCAACTCCTGCCGCAACATAGCCAACAACAGGGTAGAGTCAACGCCACCGCTGAGCAACAGGCCGGGGGCAGGGTCTGCCGCAAACTGCAGGGTTAACGATTCCAGCAGCACCTCTTTGATATCGGTGGCTTCCGGCTCCCGGACACGCATAACCCTATGGGTGGTTTGCAAGGTTTTGCTTATCCGGGTTATCCGGCCCGGTGGCTGGGCGGTAACCTGCCGGTAAAATGTTTGTTCCCCGGCCACATAGCGGTAGGCGAGGTAATCTGCCACGGCTGCCTTGTTCAGGTGCAGGCCGACCAGGCCGCTGGCGGCAATAGCCTTTATAGAAGAAGAGACCAGCAGCAATCCGTTTTGCCGCACCCAATACAACGGTTTTATTCCCTGACGGTCACGGGCAATGAGGATTGATTTTTCCTGTAAGTCAATAAAAACAAAGGCAAACATTCCTTTAAGGGCGCTTATCCCTTCCTCACCAAATTCCTGTAACCAGTAGAGTACCACCTCGGTATCGGAGCGGGTATGAAAACGATAGCCTTTCCCCAGCAAACGGTTGCGCAAATCCTGGTAGTTATATACCTCGCCATTATAGGCCAGCACATAATTGCCGCAGGCGGAAATCATCGGTTGGTTTGATTGTGCCTCCCGGTCAATAACCTGCAGGCGGTTAACGCCCACGGCCACCTGCCAGTTAGCAAGTTTCTTGGTAAGAACACCTGCTGCATCGGGCCCGCGGAACCGCGAAACCCTTTGCATGGCCGCCAATGGTTCCTGTAACGGCCGGGGGGTAGTGCTTAAAATAAGGTTAAGGCCACACATGGGAATTATCAGGCATGGTTTTTAGCAAAATAGCGGCACAAATGGCTCAGCTTGCACACTTCGCACTTTGGCTTGCGGGCCAGGCAAACATAGCGCCCGTGCAGGATAAGCCAGTGGTGGGCAGTGGCAATATCTTTTTTCTCCAGGTACTTTACCAGTTGGTCTTCTACCGCGCGCGGGGTTTTGGCGTTCTGGTTTACCAATCCCAGGCGTTTGGAAACCCGGAACACATGGGTATCTACGGCCATGGCCGGCTGGTTATAAATTACCGAAGCAATTACATTGGCCGTTTTACGCCCTACGCCCGGCAGCTTCTGCAACGCCTTAACATCGCCCGGCACCTGGCCGTTAAATTCTTCTGTCAGCACCCTGGCCATGCCTACGAGGTGCCGGGCTTTGTTGTTGGGGTAGGTTACCGACTTAATAAAGGGGTACACCTCCTCTGCTGTGGCTGCCGCCAAATGTTCCGGGGTAGGAAAATGCGCGAATAATGCCGGGGTAACCTTATTTATCCGCTCATCGGTACACTGGGCACTTAAAATTACGGCAATAAGTAACTGAAACGGATTGTTGTAGGCCAACTCCGTTTCGGCATCAGGGTTAATTTTCTTGAATAGTTCTACTACGGCCTGATAGCGTTCTTTTCTTGTCATCTGCCTTGGTTTTCGGGCAGCTTGCAAGATAGTTTATTTTAAACTTTTGAACGACTGTTTACGGAAGAAGAGGCATCTGTTTCGAGCAACTCATCCAGTAACGTTTTCGTGGCAATCAGACTTTTAAACTCTTCCTGCAGGGCACCGTTGCACAGCAGGGCTTGTTGTATTTCAATCGACTCCTCATGTGAGGTTTCGTCATAGATGTACCTGATTAGGTCATTTTGGGTAAAGGTTTTGATCATAGGCAATATTATGTTTTTTCATCTTTTTTCGCAGGTTAATCAGCGCATAACGCATTCTTCCCAACGCAGTGTTTATGCTTACCCCGGTGGCCTCGGCTATATCCTGAAAACTCATTTCCATATAGTGCCGCATCACCAGCACCTCGCGTTGTGCCTCCGGTAACTCTTGTATAAACGTACGAAGTTTGGCTTTAGTATCTTTTTGTGCCTGAATTGTTTCATAAGGGGCTTCCGAAAACTCCAGGGTATTAAAAACATTGGAGCCGTCTTCCATCACAATGGTAGGAAAACGCCTGGCCTTACGGAAATGGTCGATCGCCAGGTTGTGGGCTATGCGCATGATCCAGGGTTGAAATTTTCCCTCATCGTTATAGCGGCCCGATCTCAGGGTGTTAATGGCCTTGATAAACGTTTCCTGTACCAGGTCTTCGGCAAGGTACCGGTCTTTAACTATCAGATGAACGGAGGTGAATATCCTGGCTTTGTAGCGCTCAATCAAGACCTCTAAACTCTCTTCGTCTCCCTTTATGTACAGCTTCACCAACTGGCTGTCACTCAGTGCGTTGTTAATCATATATCGGTTACTTTGGTTAACGTAGAGGTTTATATCATAGGCAAATAATAAGGGGTCTTAGTGAATAATTTTTTGCTTGATGAAACCAAATGTAGGCAAAGAGAATCCTAAAATCAAAATTTTTTGCCATTATTTTCTCCCGCGGGTAAAATCGCGGGAAAGCCGCCTTTATAGGCCAAAACAAGTAAAAACGCCTGGTTTGGCGGTTTATTGTGTTGGGGTGGTAAAATATTTTGACGCCCGGCACTATGGCTTGCCACCCCCCCTGATTGGTTGTTTCCCTCCCCGGCCGTAACACATTCTCCGCTAAACCCCGGCAAGCTGTTTTCATATATTAACAAAAAACCTGTTTACCTTTTGAAAACGTTTTTATCCTGGCCGGTTTACCCTGCCGTAATGGTCATCGTGCTGTTCTTTAGCGCCTGCCGCCCACCCGCAGCAGAAGAGCCGGCCCCACCCTGTTATTGCAGATTATACATCAACAAAATATCCGAACTTTTTATGCTGGTCCGCGACCTTGCAGGCTGATAACCCTTGATACCCTGAACCTGATTTCTTGTGACAACCGGTGCCTGGGCCGTTCGACCAATTACCTCGGGCATAACCTGGTGCTGGCCTTTTACCGGTCGCGCGACCACTCTTACAAAGAGGAGATGCGCATTTTCGACCTGCTTTATGCATATATGCGGCCCGGTTCGCTCCTGGAGCCGGATATCAACAAACCGGGCGGGGTGGCACTGGAGCTTTGGGGCCTGGACACCACGTATTATCCTGCCCAAGTAAAGCGCCAGCCCAATAACAGCAAAATCCGCATTAAGAAACCGGTGTTCGACCGGCATCGCCCGTTTGATCGCGTAGTTAGTAGTATTACCCTTTACCTTGCTACTACCGACCCTGTTTACTTATGGGACCCGGCCGGTACGGACAGTGTAGCGGTAACTTTCCCTTTCCTGAAATTTGAAATGGGGAGTAGCCCGTTTTAGTTGCGTATTTTTCAGGTTGTTGTCTGTAGGGTTGTCTTTCAGGGGCAAAGCCCACCGCTCTCATAAAATCAACGGATAGTCCTGCCAAAGGGTGGCTAAATAGTTATCTTTGCCTGCCTATGACGGTTGCTACCGAAAAACCCCTGCCCTACAACATCGATACCCTCGACCCCCGGGAATACATCATCATTAAAGGGGCGCGGGTAAATAACCTCAAAAACCTCAGTGTGGCCATCCCCCGCCACAAGCTGGTGGTGCTTACCGGCCTGTCGGGGTCGGGTAAATCTTCGCTGGCTTTTGACACCCTCTTTGCCGAAGGGCAGCGCATGTACGTGGAAAGCCTTTCGGCCTATGCCCGGCAGTTTTTGGGGCGGATGGAAAAGCCTGAAGTGGACTACATCAAAGGAGTGGCCCCGGCCATCTCCATAGAGCAGCGGGTAAATACCCGTAACCCCCGTTCTACCGTGGGTACTTCTACTGAGATTTACGATTACCTGAAGTTGCTGTTTGCCCGTATCGGCACCACCTACTCGCCCGTTAGCGGCAAAAAGGTTAAACGCGATACGGTAAGCGATGTGGTTGATTTTGTGCTGGGTTTTGCTGACGGCACCAAATACATGGTTAGCTGCCCGCTGGTGCTGCCGCCCGGCCGTTCCCTGAAAAAAGAACTGGAAATCCTCCTAAGCAAAGGCTATACCCGCCTGCTGGTGGCAGGGGAAACCCGGCAAATTGAGGACGTCATGTCGCAGAAAATCGCTGTTGAAAACACCGACATCCTGATTGACCGCGCCCTGGTAGCCCGCGATGAAGACAGCCGGTTCCGTCTGGCCGACTCGGTTAAAACGGCTTTTTTTGAAGGTCATGGCGAATGCCGGCTTACCGTAGTGGATCACGAAGTGAGGGTCTTCTCCGACCGGTTTGAGCTTGACGGCATAACTTTTGCAGAGCCCTCGGTCAACCTTTTTAGCTTTAACAACCCCTACGGGGCCTGCCGCCACTGCGAGGGGTTCGGCAACGTGCTGGGTATTGACCCCGACCTGGTTATCCCCGACCCAACGCTGTCGGTGTATGAAGGCGCCATTGCCCCCTGGCGCAGCGAAACCATGAAAAAATGGCTGCGCCCCCTGGTTGAGGAAGTAGCCGCTGAGCTGGATTTCCCCATCCACCGGCCTTTTAAAGATTTAAGCGAGGCGGAAAAAGAGGTGTTGTGGAACGGCCACGGTAAGTTTAAGGGGCTGCACGCTTTCTTCCGTTTTCTGGAGTCGAAAACCCTTAAAATACAATACCGGGTGATGCTCTCGCGCTACCGGGGGCGCACGGTTTGCCCCGAATGCCGCGGCTCCCGCCTGCGTAAAGATGCGGCCTATGTAAAAATAAACGGTAAGTCGTTAATTGACCTGGTCCTGCTCCAGGTGGATGAGCTGGCCGGGTTCTTTCGCAACCTGAAGTTGGGTGACCACGCGTTAGCCATTGCCGGGCGTATTCTGGTAGAAATCACCAACCGCCTGCAATACCTTAATTATGTTGGCCTGGGGTACCTCACCCTCAACCGCATGACCGCCACCCTCTCGGGCGGGGAATTTCAGCGGATTAAACTGGCCACCTCGCTGGGCAGTGTGCTGGTAGGCGCCATGTATATCCTGGATGAGCCCAGCATCGGCCTGCACCCCAAAGACACCCACCGCCTTGTAGAGGTACTGAAAAAACTGCGCGACAAAGGCAATACGGTTATTGTGGTTGAACATGAAGAAGAAATCATCCGCAGTGCCGACCAGTTGATTGACATCGGCCCTGAGGCCGGGGCCCATGGCGGGGAATTGGTTTTTCAGGGCAGTTTTGCTGAAATTAACCGGGCGGATACCCACACCACCCGCTATCTGCGCGGGGTGGCCGAAATCGCTATTCCCGCCCAGCGCAGGAAGTGGAGCCGGTCGATAAAAATCATCGGGGCCAGTGAAAACAACCTTAAAGGCATTGATGTGGAATTTCCGCTGGGCACCTTAACCACCGTTACCGGGGTTAGCGGCTCGGGCAAATCAACCCTGGTTACCCATATCCTCTACCCGGCCCTGGGCAAAATCCTGGGCGCCACCACCTTGCCTACCGGTAAATTCGGGCGGCTGGAGGGTGATTATAAAGACATCTGCCAAATTGAGTTTGTTGACCAAAACCCCATCGGCAAATCATCCCGCTCTAACCCGGTTACCTACGTTAAGGCCTACGATGGCATCCGCAGCCTGTTTGCCGAGCAGCCCCTGGCCCGGCAACGGGGGTTTAAGCCGGCCCATTTTTCTTTTAACATCGAGGGCGGCCGTTGCGAAGTATGTGCCGGGGAGGGCACGGTAAAAATTGAAATGCAGTTTATGGCCGACATCCACCTGACCTGCGACAGTTGTAAAGGCCAGCGGTTTAAGCGTGAGGTGCTGGACATCACCTATAAAAAGCATACCATCAGCGAGGTGCTGGACCTGACCATTGAAGAGGCCCTGGACTTCTTTGCCGATAAGCCGGCCATTACTTTACGGCTGCAGCCTTTATCCCATGTTGGCCTCGGTTACATCAAACTCGGGCAGTCGTCCAGCTCGCTCAGCGGGGGCGAGGCCCAACGGGTAAAACTGGCCTCATATTTAGGTAAAGGAAAGGCGGGAATTCAAGGAATTTTGTTCATCTTTGATGAACCGACAACCGGGTTGCATTTTCATGATATTCAACGCCTTTTGGCTGCCATGAACGCCCTGGTTGAGCAAGGAAATACCGTGATTGTGATTGAACACAATATGGAAATCATTAAGTCTGCCGACTGGGTTATTGACCTGGGCCCCGAAGGCGGAGACAAGGGCGGTAACATCAACTTTGCCGGTACCCCCGAAGACCTCTGCAAGCAGCAAAACAACCACACGGCCTACTTTCTCAAACAAAAAATTTTATCGTGAAACCAAGTTTTATTTTTAACTAATAATCCCATGAGCCAATCCGTAATTGATCGTATCAAGCAAAGAACACCGGGTGAAACAGAATTTCATCAGGCTGTTGATGAAGTCTATCTGAATGTAAAAGAGGTACTCGACCGCAACCCGCAGTATGTTAAGCACAACATCTTCGACCGCATTGCCGAACCCGAGCGGGTAATTATGTTCCGCGTACCCTGGATGGACGATCAGGGCAATATAAATGTAAACCGCGGGTACCGGGTGCAGATGAACAGCGCCATCGGCCCCTATAAAGGCGGCCTGCGTTTTCACCCTTCGGTAAACCTCAGTATTCTTAAGTTCCTGGCTTTCGAGCAAATTTTTAAAAACGCCCTCACCGGCCTGCCGATGGGCGGGGGCAAGGGGGGCTCCGATTTTGACCCTAAAGGGAAGTCTGATGCCGAGGTAATGCGCTTTACGCAAAGTTTTATGCAGGAGTTGGCCAAGCATATCGGCCACCGTACCGATGTGCCGGCCGGGGATATTGGCGTTGGCGGCCGCGAGATTGGCTATTTGTTTGGCATGTATAAAAAGATTAAAAATGAATTTGTCGGGATACTCACCGGCAAAGGCCAGGGGTGGGGCGGCAGCCTGATCCGCCCCGAAGCCACCGGCTGGGGGCTGATTTATTTTGCTATGTATATGCTGGAAAAACAAAATGAAACCCTTGCCGGCAAACGGTGTATCGTCTCCGGCTCCGGTAATGTAGCGCAGTTTGCCATCGAAAAGATTATCCAGAATGACGGCATCGCGGTTACCGCCTCCGACTCCTCAGGCTTTATTTATGACCCGGACGGCATTACCCGGGAGAAACTGGAGTTTATCATGGACTTGAAAAATAACCGCAGGGGGCGCATCCACGAGTATGCCGAAAAATACAGCAACGCCACCTTTACCCCGGCCGACCGGGAGGCCGGCCACAACGCCCTGTGGGATATTGAAGCCGACCTGGCCCTGCCCTGTGCCACCCAGAATGAAATTAATGCTGCAGATGCCAAAAACCTGGTAAAAAACGGCATCAAACTGGTAGCCGAGGGGGCCAATATGCCTACTACCCCCGAAGCCATTGAGGTGCTGATGGAAAACGGGGTTAATTATGCCCCGGGCAAAGCCTCCAATGCCGGTGGCGTGGCTACCTCCGGGCTGGAAATGGTACAAAACTTTGGCGGGGTGTACTGGACAGCCGAGGAAGTGGACAAAAAGTTGCAGAACATCATGAAAGGTATTCATGATAACTGCCTGGCGACAGCCGAGAAGTACGGGAAAAAAGGCGATTATATGGCGGGCGCCAATATTGCCGGTTTTATTAAAGTAGCCGATGCCATGATTGCCGAGGGTATTTTATAGCGCTTAGTAGCTGGTTTAACCCGAAAAGTTCTTATGAATTTTTCGGGTTAAAAGCAATTTCATTGGCCGTTGTTGGCTTTGCTTACTAATCTAACAGTCCATCCAGCCAATGGATCGAGTTTAGCAGTAATTGATAATTATCCGGACTGCTTTCAGCGTTCATCCCTATTTTCATCCAACTTAATCCCCCTCCTAATTGCGCGGTAAACATCATAGCTTCGCCAAAAACAACAACCCTGCCTTTACCAAAGGCCTTATAAGCCCCTTGTGAATAGCCATTAATTGATGTGGGCTCTGTTCCTTCAAAGGCCCAGGCGGCATTAGGTTTAAAAGAAACCCAGGTTGAATCAAACTTCAATATTGAGGTAGCATCGGCCGGGATTTTAATAGCGCTTCCCGAGAAAGTTAAAATAGAGTCAACCTTTTCCCTGTTATCGCGTCCATTGGTAATGGCGTTGTTTGCCAGTGATTTTGCTTTCCTGTAGAAATAATCTGCATTTCCTACCGTGTCCCTGGCAAAGCCATCCTCATAGGCAAAGCCAAATTGCATGGCCAGATTATTGATAGCTCCCGGGAATGGCATATGGTCTGCTATTAGCAACAAAGCCCCTCCTTCTGCTACCCAATTTTTTATGGCATTTACTTCATCTCCGGAAAATGCGGGATGGATTGGCCTTACCCAATGCGCAACATTTTTCTGATTAAGCGCATTGACGATAATGAATATTTTGCATTTGGCTAATTTTTCTAAACTAACAATTTTATTAAAAGACTGAACCCTGTAGCCATCTTGCGCCAATAGCCTGCCCGTAGAAGCTAATCTGGCTTCTAAAGTATGAAAATTATTGTGCCCGCCATCAATATAGATTAATGGGCCTGTTCCCCTGGGATATGCCGGGTTTTCAATTGCCGGATTATAACTTTTATCTGCAAGCTGTAATTCAATTGGCGTACACAAAATGATCAGGATAATGAACATTAACCAATAATGTAAAAAAGAAAACCGCTGCCAGTTCAGCCAGCCTTGTCTGTAAGCGTTTATGCTATACCATAAAATATAGCCCCCCGTAACAGCCAATATAATGAGGCCTGCCTTAAAAGAGATTAGTACATCTTGCAAAACAAAAAATAATATTGGCACAAACAGAAAACTACATAAAGCCAAACCCCCATTGATTTTTTTGTTTGCCGGGTTTTGTCGGTTACTAAATACAAGAAATACAGGCACCACAACAAAGCCCATAATTAATATTCCGCCTATAATTAGTATAGCCTGATTGGGGAGTTTAAAAAATGACATTAACAAGGCAATTAGCAAAAGGCCATTCGCAAGAATTCCCCACAACTTAATTTTGTTTTCCATAATATTTTAGTAGTGTTTAAACGTTTTGGGTTCTGAATTTGTTTTATTGTGCGGAATACCCTAAGGTTAGTATAAATTTTCTGTTTGTTACCTATTTCGGAGTATGGGTGCCACCCAAAAATATCGGTTAAAAATAGTTAAAAAAATTAAGTCTCATTGTAAAAAGTTTTTCTCATGGACTCACCCCCTTAGGTCTATTCTGTGTGAAGAGTTAACCCGTCTGTCCAGTATTGCATCTGCGATTGTTCCTTCTCCGATAATATCATACCAGGCCGATACCGGGGTTTGTGAGGATATAAAGGTTGATTTTTGGTTGAACCGGCCCCGGATAATGCCATTAACGTTTCCCGGGCATGATTATCAAAAGCCTGCAAGCCAAAGTCATCCAGAATCAGGATATCTGTTTTACTTGGTTTTTTGAGTTCCTTATCGTAGGTCCCATCGAGTTTGGCCAGTTTAAGTTTGTTAAATAGGGTCTGCTGAAGAACAATAAAACCGGCTATTAATTTTCATAAGCGAGGGTTTTTGTTGAAATTTAGTAAACTAAAGTGCAAGGAAAAATGAACACCCCCTCAAAAAA
>Ga0256839_1005097_pt1 | contig 12367 bp, 11 predicted proteins | sample 354166metaG_FD_185968 | JGI IMG/M metagenome (GOLD analysis project Ga0256839, IMG submission 185968) | Hydrothermal vent microbial communities from Mid Atlantic Ridge, Atlantic Ocean - 354-166 | ecosystem: Environmental > Aquatic > Marine > Hydrothermal vents | place: Atlantic Ocean: Mid...
GGGTGGGGGGTCGGTGCGGCCGACGGCGATGGCACCGGTGGGGCGCTCGGGGAACAGGCCCACGTAGGTGATGAACGGGCGCCCTTGCTCCACAATGAGCCGAAATACCAGGATGTCGAGGCGGTCGTCGGAGACGAAGTAGCACCAGTAGGGCTCGGCGCCGCTGCGGACGGCGTCCTCGGGCCCGGGCAGCATGGGGGGGCAGACGAACGTGGCCGAGCGCGGCGACCCGGGCACGGCCCGGTCGCGGCCGCGAAAGCGCGCGGCGGCGCGGCGGAAGGCCTCGAAGAAGGCGCGGCCGCCGTCACCGGCGAACACCGGACGGGCGCCCACCTCCCGCCGGTCGGGCAGCCCCCACCGCGCCGCGGGCGACAGCAGGAGGCGCAGATCATCGAGCCGCCCCTCGGCCGCGGCGGCCAGCAGCATCGCCACCATGCGCTTGGACTGGTACGGAAGCTGCCAGCGGGCGGGCTCGGCCGGGTCGAGGGGCGGACGGCCGGCGTACTCGTCGAGCAGGCTGTACCCCGCCCCCTCGAACCGCCCTTCGGGGCGCGGGCCCACGGGCGGCGGCGAACGATCCGCGGGCCGGGCCGCCCCCTCCTCGACGCCCGGGGCCGGCGAGCCGGAGGGGGAGCCGCACGCCGCGACGGTCGCGGCCATGGACGAAAGGAGCACGACGAGACGGCGCATGGTCGTCCCATAGGACGGGCGCGGCCCGGGCGCAAGCACCCCATGGTGGCGGCCGGCCCGCCGCGGTACGATCGCCGCCGTGGCGGTCGCCCTCCTTTCGTGGCCGGTGTTGCTCCTGCTGACGCTCCTGGCGGCCGGTGCCGGCTGGGTGGTGGGCGGAGCCCTCGGGCGCGCCGCGCGAGCGCTCGACGAGGGCGACCCCGTCCGCACGCGGGTGCGCAAGACCCTGCGAAGGCGCCTGCTGCGGCGCCTGTTCGGCCCGTCGCGCGGGGATTGAACCGACGCGGCGCGCGACCGACCCGCCACGGGGGCCGTCTGCTACCGTCCCCGGGCCGTGGCCTACCTCGTCCTCGCGCGCAAGTACCGGCCCCGCCGCTTCGACGACATGGTGGGGCAGGACCACGTCGCCCGCACCCTCGGGCACGCCCTGGCCGCCGGACGGATCCACCACGCCTACCTGTTCGCGGGGATCCGCGGCCTCGGGAAGACGACGGCCGCCCGGATCGTGGCGCGGGCCCTGGTGTGCGAGCGCGGCCCGGCGAAGGATCCGTGCGACGCCTGCGAGGGCTGCCGGCTCGCCCTGGCGGACGGCCACCCGGACATCGTGGAGATCGACGGCGCCAGCCACAACAAGGTGGACGACGTACGGGACCTGCGGCAGCGCGTCCATTACATGCCGCAGCTCGCCGCGCGCAAGGTCTACATCGTGGACGAGGTGCACATGCTGAGCACGTCGGCCTTCAACGCCCTGCTCAAGACGCTGGAGGAGCCCCCGGCGCACGTGCACTTCCTGTTCGCGACGACCGAAGTGCACAAGCTGCCCGCCACGATCCTCTCGCGGGTCTGCCGGCTCGAGTTTCGGCGCGTGGACGAGGGCCGGCTCGCGGCGCACCTTGCGTCCATCGCCGAGCGCGAGGGTCTGGCGGTGGACGAGGGGGCGCTGCGGCTGGTGGCGCGGGCCAGCGAAGGCAGCGTCCGCGACGCCATGACCCTCCTCGACCAGGTGATCGCCTTCGCCGACGGCGAGACGATCCGGGAGACCGACGCGCGGGAGGTCCTGGGCCTTTCCGAGCCCGAGTCCATCGCCGCCCTGGTGGACGCCGTCGCCGACCGCGACGCGGCCCGGGCGCTGGCTGCGCTCGACGAGATCCTGGCGGCCGGGCGCGACGTGGGCGCCGTCGCCGTGCAGCTCCTCGAACACCTGCGCACCCTCGCCGTCTTCGCCCGCTGCGGCGCCGAGGCCCTCGCCGCCACCCCCGGCGAGATCGAGCGCCTGCGCGCCCAGGCCGAGCGCGCGGGCGACGTCACGAGAATCCAAGGTTGGTTCGATCGCCTCGCCCACACCCTGGGGATGCTGGCCGGTCACCCGACCCCCCGGCTGCTGGTGGAGATGGCCGTGTTGGACCTGGCGACCGCCGACGCCCTCGACGACGTGCTGCGCGTGGCGGCCTCCCTGGCGGCCGGTGGAGGTGTCGGCCCGGCCGCCGGTGGAGGTGCCGGCCCGGCCGCGACGACCGGCACGAACGCCCCGCGGTCCGCCACCGCCGCGCCACCGGCCCCTGCGCGGTCGGCGGCCACCCCGGCGGCCGCCCCGACCCCGCGACCGGCGCCCCGCGGGCGGGGCCGCACGCCCCCCGACGACGACGAGGCCCTCGCCGCCTCCTTGCGGGACGCCCTCGCCGGCGCCGCCGCGCCCGGGCCGCGAAGCGCCGCGCCGCGCGAGCCGCGGGCCCAGCCCGCCCCCCCGGCCACGGCGGCGGGCGAAGACCCCGACCCCGACCCACCGGCGGCCGGCGGCGGCGCGCGGGCCGGCCGGCCCCCCACGACCAACCCGCAGGCGACCGGCCACGGTGCGACGGAGGCTCGAAGCCCCACCGGTGCTCCGACGGCACCCGACCCCGGCGCGGCGGGGGGCCCGACCGCCACCGGCCGCGAGGTCCCGGCCGGTACGACGATCCCGCCGGCCGCCGGGGGCGACCGGGCGGCCCCCGGGCCCGCGGCCGGCGAGGCGACCGGCGACGGGGAGGACGACGAGTCGGCCGCCGCGCCGGAGACGGTCCGCGGCGCACCGCCGACGTCCGCGGGCGCGGTCCGCCCCGTCCTGCCGCCGGGCTGGTCCCAGTGGGAGGACTTCGTGCAAACCTGCCTGGCGCAGGACCCGCTGGCCGGCAGCGTCCTGCGGGAGGTGGGCTTCGGCGGCCTCGAAGCCGGCGCGCTGTCGCTGTGGGCGGCGCCGACGGACTTCGCGCGGGAGCAGCTTTGCACCCCGGGCCCGGTGGCCACCCTGTTCGCCCGGGCGCGCGCCGCGGCGTTCGGGGCGGACGTCACCGTGCGCTGGGAGGACCAGCCCCCCCGCCCAGACCGGGCTCCGAGCCTCGCCCAGGTGGAGGCGACCCGCGCCGAGGACGCGCGCAATCGCGCGCGCACCGAGGCCCTCGCCGACCCGTCCCTGCGCCGGCTGCTGGAGACCTTCGAGGCGGCGGTGGTCGAGGCCGAACCGGATGCCGGCCCATCCCCGTAGGCGGGCGGCCGGCGGGAAGATTGGCTAAGGTTGCGGGACCATGACCGACATCGATCTCGGCACGATCATGCAGAAGGCGCAGGAACTCAAGGCGCAGATGGAGTACCTGCAGAAGGGGCTGGCGGAGCAGACGGTCGAGGGGTCGGCCGGCGCGGGGATGGTCAAGGTGGTCGCGACGGGCACGGGTCGCATCCAGTCGGTGCGCATCGACCCGGCGGTCCTCGAAGAAGACCGCGAGATGGTCGAGGACCTCGTGACGGCCGCGGTCAACCAGGCGCTCGACGAGTCGCGTAAGCTCGCGCAAAAGACCCTCGGCTCCATGCTCCCGCCGGGGATGCCGATGCCCGGCGCCTAGCGCCCCGCCGCGTTCGATGCCCGCTTCCGGCCACGACCCCCTCGAACGGCTCACGGACCTGCTCGGGCGCCTGCCCGGCGTCGGCGAGAAGACGGCGCTGCGCCTCGCCCTGCACGTGGTGACGGCCGACCCCGCCTACGTCGAGGCCCTGGCCGACGCCCTCGTGACCGCGCGCGCCGAGCTGCGCCTTTGCGAGCGGTGCCGCGACCTTTGCGGCGGTCCGCTGTGCCCGCGCTGCTCGGACGCCCGCCGCGACGCGGGGCTCTTGTGCGTGGTGGCCCGCCCGCAGGATCGGATCGCGATGGAGCGGGCGGGCGTGTTCCGCGGCGTCTACCACGTGCTGCACGGGGTGCTCGATCCGCTGGCGGGGGTGGGACCGAACGAGCTGGAGATCGACAGCCTCCTGCGGCGCCTCGATCCGGCGGACGGGCACGCCGGCAACGGCGGCGCCCCGGTGCGCGAGGTGATCGTCGCCACGAGCGCCAACGTCGAAGGCGACGCCACCGCGCTGTACGTCAGTCGCCTGCTCGCGCCCCTGGGGATCCCCGTCTCGCGCATCGCCTCGGGGTTGGCCGTCGGCGGCGAGGTGGAGTACGCCGACGCCAGCACCCTCCACCGCGCCCTCGAAGACCGGCGCCCGCTGGCGGCGGGCTAGGGTTCGGCCGCGAAGGACGCCCGCCTGGCGCCGTGTTCGTGTCGGCGCCCGCGGCACCACGGGGCCGATGGACGAAAAGCGGCGGGTTTGCTAGCGTCGAATGCGACGGCGCATCCGGTCTCCGGTGCCGCCGCGAATCGATCCCACCGAACGGAGCGCGAACTTGAGCATGCTCAGTCCCAACGCCGTCATGTACGAGGAGGAGGTTCGCAAGATCCAAGAGGTCGCGGACAAGCTCGCCGTGGACTCGCGGGCGCGGACGATCCTCGTCGTGGACAAGAACGGTCAGCTCATCGCGGCCGCGGGCAACGCCCACGAGCTCGACACGACCTCGCTCAGCTCCCTGGTGGCGGGCAACGTCGCCGCCACCGGCGGCATCGCCAAGCTCATCGAGGAAGAGGAGTTTACGGGCCAGTTCCACGAGGGCAAAGGCATCAGCGTTCATCTTTCCATCGTCGCTCGACGCATCATCCTGGTGGTCCTGTTCGACAAGAACACCACCCACGGGCTCGTCCGGCTGCGGGTGCGCAAGGCCGTCGAAGAACTCGAGAAGATCTTCGCCGAGATGGCGCAGCGCCCCCAGCAGCCCCAGGTCAACGTGTTCGCCGAGATCACCGACGCGGACATCGACAACCTCTTCAACGACTGAGCCCCCCGTTCGAGCCTCCCAACGATGTCGTTTATCAACTACAGCTCGCGTGAGATCAACTGCAAGCTCGTCTACTACGGCCCGGGTCTTTGCGGCAAGACGACGAACCTGCAGTACATCTACAACAAGACCCGGCCCGACGCGAAGGGCAAGATGATCTCACTGGCGACGGAGACCGAGCGCACGTTGTTCTTCGACTTCCTGCCGCTGTCCCTGGGGGAGATCCGGGGCTTTCGCACGCGCTTTCACCTCTACACGGTCCCCGGCCAGGTCTTCTACGATGCGAGCCGAAAGCTCATCTTGAAGGGGGTGGACGGGGTCTGCTTCGTGGCCGACTCCCAGATGGAGCGCATGGAGGCCAACATCGAGAGCCTGGAGAACCTGCGCGTGAACCTCCAGGAGCAGGGCTACGACCTCGACAAGCTCCCCTACGTCATTCAGTACAACAAACGCGACCTGCCGAACGTCGTGCCCGTCGAGGAGCTGTCCGAGGTGCTCAATCCCACGAAGGTGCCCGAGTTCGAGGCGGTGGCGACCACCGGCAAGGGCGTCTTCGACACCCTCAAGGCGCTGGCCAAGCAGGTCCTGACCGAGCTTCGCAAGGGCGGCTGACCGGCGCCGGTGCGCTGCGGCCGCACACGGCGGCGGTCGGGCGCAAGGGGCGAACACGGCGAAAAACCGCGTTTTCGGCCGAAAAACCGCGGCGCATGCGGGCGCGCGTCCCGGCGCCCGGGCTCCGCTGCGGTGCCGCCGGACTCACGCCTTCGCAACCGGCCGCGGCCGTGTATCATGGCCGCGATCGTGGTTGCTTGCACGATCGACCGTGCAGGTCCCCACGGTGTTCCCCCCCCCCACCGAGCACGAAGGTCGCCCATGCCGTACACCCAAGAGTGGATCGAGTCCTCCATGGCCCGCCTCGAAGAGGCCGAACGGGAGCGGGAGCGCCACGAACGCGCCCTCGAGACGGTGGACGATCCCACGGCCCTGCGGATGCACTCTGAGGCCATCGAGGCCCTCGACGAGGAGATCCAAGATCTCTACACCAAGCTCGAAGAGGCCGCCGCCGCCCTCGAGGCCGAGGCGGCCGAGGGCGACGAGGACGGGGGCGAGGCCGAGAGCGAGGCGACCGAAGATCCCGGTCCCGTGGAGGCGGGCGCGGCGGCGGCGCCGGACCAGGCGACCGAGGCGACCGAGGGTGGAAACGACGGCTTCGAGGACCCCTTCGGTCGCCCCGCCGCTGGCGCCGGGCACGACCCCCAAGCCCCCGCAGCGCCGGCGCATGCACCCACCCGCGAGCCGGCGCCTGCCGGCACCGCCGGGCAGGACGAAGACGGCTTCGAGGATCCCTTCGGCCGCCCCGCCGCGCCGACCACCCCCGCGCAGCCGACGCCGCAGCCGGGGGCCGTGGGCCCGGCCTTCGCCTCCTACGACCCCGACCCCGGCATCGACGACGACCTGCCCGGGTCGGGCGGCGCGCTCAAGTGGCTCGCCCTCGTGGTGGTCCTGGGCGCGGCGGGCGCCGGCGGCTTCTACTGGTGGCAGGGGCAAAAGGCCGAGGCGACCGCGAAGCCCCCCGCGCCGACCGGGCCCGTGAAGGTGATCAAGGCCGCGCCGGTGCCCGAGGACACGCAGGGGCCGCGTGCCGCGAAGGGCGGTGAGGCCACGCGCACCCCGGGCATGGAGTTTTCCGGCAAGCGGCGGCGCACCGGCGGATCCCGCGGCCCCCGACGGCGGCCGGCCGGCGGCCGCAAGGGCCAGGACGGCCGCACCCTGTCCGTGGACGACACCCGCGACCCGCTCGCCGGCCTGAAGTAGCCCCCGGCGACAGCCGCACCCCCTGGATTGCCCGGGCTGCTCGCGCCACCCGTAAGGCCAGCCACGGCCCTCCGGGCTGCGCACGGGCACCGGTCCGGGTACCGTGGGAGCCCGTTGGATCCTACGCTGGGGGCTATGGGCACGGAAACGAAGACGCGCACGGGCACCGGCACCGAAGCGGAGACCGCATCGGCTCGGTGCATCCAGCCCTGGTGGTTGCGGGGACGGCGACAGGTACACGGACCGGCCCGGAAATCCGTCCCCGTGCCGGTGGCCGTGCCCGAACCCGTCTGCGTGCCCGTCACCGACCACACTCGCCGGGGCCGGATGGCACCGCCCCCGAGGTGGCGCGCGACAGGAACCGCGGGCCTGCCCCGGGAGCACCGCCACGCCTCGGTCCACCCGCCGGCCGGGGCTCGGCGGTGACTCCGGCGCTCCGGTTTACGCGGACGGGCACAGGCACGCGCACGGGCACCGGCACGGACACGGCGACCAGGACGGCCCGTGGTCCTCGGTGCACCGGCAGGTTGGCCCCGGCCAGGCCCGGCTCCTGGAGGAACCGTGCAGGCTCTTACATGGTGCGCGGTGAAGGCCCTATCTGGGGCGGGACCGAACGAGAGGCTCGTGGCCGGCCCCGATACGGCTCATCGCATGGCGTCCGATGGGCCCTCGCCGGGATCCGGGACCGCCGGAATCACGGCCTGCCACTGGGCCACCTGCCAGGCCAGGCCGGTGTATGGCAGCGGTTCACCGGTCTGCTCGTCCAGGAGCTCCGCCTCGAGCAGGATCCACCCGTTGTGCACGAAGTTCGCCTCCGGGTGCGTGCTCTCGAGGTTCAGCCAGGACAAGTGTGGTCGGTATTCGATCGTACCGATGCGACGGGGCGCATCCGGGCGCACCTCGATCTCGAGTCTCTCATACACGGATGACGGGAAATCGTAGGTCCTCCCATTCGATAATTGAATGATGTCGTATTCGATGGTCGCAGGCCAAATGTCCTCCACGAGACCGTCCTCGGTTCGCATCTCGATGGCCGCGTCGAACAGCAGGACCGGAGGACAAGCCAGCAAGTCCCCTCCCGACGCCGTCGGGTCACGCCGCCAGCGCACGCGCCCCTCGTAGGACACCTGCGACGTAAACCCCGTCGTTTCGCCGGTCGGCACCGCCGAAAACCACGCTCCCCCGTCCCCCCACGCCAGCGTGCCGCGATACCGTCGCGTGAGCCCTTCGAGCACCTTCCGCGGCGTCCGTTCCGACCCCGGAAGACCGAAGTTCCAATCCAGGTCCACTTCGTCTTCTTCCCATTGGCAGTACGGACCGTCCGACGACGCCGCACAGCCCGCCGGCACCAGCCACGCCGCCAGCGCCGCCCGGCGCCACCCGGACCACCGCACCATCATCGTGCCCCCGGATCTGTCACGCGTACCGGAAACAACACCTTCACGGCCGACCCGTCGAGCGACACGGCCGCCACCTTCTGCCGGCTCGGATGAACACGCCCCGACGCATCCGGCACCGCCAGCACGTCGTGCACCATGACCGCCGGTTCCACCGCTACCGACCAAGCCGCCTCCCACACGAAGAGGCCAGTGGTGCCCCCACGTCGCCGAGGTCGTCGTCGTCGCATTCGTTCGTCGAAGGGTTCGGCTGAAACCGCGTGGCCTCCTCGATGAAGAACGTGTTCCAGTCCGGGACGAACGCCCCGGTGTCCGCCGCCCCCGTCCCGGTTCCGGTCACCGTGTCATCCATCGGCTCACCCGGACCGACCCCACAGCCGCACGCCCACACCCCACTGCAGACCAATAAGAACCCGAGCCGAGCCGAGCCGAGCCGAGCCGAGCCGAGCCGAGCCGAGCAAGCTTCGATCCATAGGTCGGTTCCGCCCCATAGGGCCCTTGTATCATCTGCTCTTCTTCCAGGCCTGCAAGCACGTCCCGCGGGCCCTCGGAATGCCTCCGGTCGCGTCGTTGGGCTTCGGCGCGGGCCACCGCACACGCCGCGCGCCGTGCGCAGGCATCCGACGACCGCGAAGCCCCCGAGGTGCCGCGCGACAGGACCCGCGGGCCGGGCCCGGCCGCGCCGCAGCGCCCGACCCTCCCGGCCGGCCGGCGCCTGGCAATGCCTCCTGCGCTAGAGTGTACGACCACGAAAACAGCTACGCGAACCGTCACCGGCACCGGTTCGGACACCGCGGCGGCCCGGAACTCTCGGTCCATCCCGGAGGCCGGCCCAGGGACCCACCCGGTCGTGCCGCAAACGCTCCAAGGGCCGCGGGCGCAGCGCGGCGCAGGCCTTGGGGGCGGGGTCGCAGGCCACCACGCCGTCATGACACACCGAAACGCTGGAGGCGAACCGAGGCGCGGCCCACTCAAGCCGGCCCACCGCGCGAACGACCTGGTGCGAACACGACCCTCCGGAAGGGCCCGCAGCCTACAGCGTCGTCACCGTAGGCGTGCAGCTTCGGGTGTCGTCCCAGGCGACGACCGGATCACCGTCCGGCCCCGTCCATTGAACACCGTCGCGATTGATCTGGAGCAATACGTACTCGTTCGTGATGGGGCGCAGTCGCGGGTGACAACAGGCATCGTGACAGGGAAAGGGGCTGTTCGGATTGCGCGGGTCGTACACGAGGGCCGGGTCGAGCGCCTTGATGTCGTCCGGAGCGTCTTCGTAGTCCTCGCAACCGGGCGCCCCTTCGGGCGGCATGGGATAGTCCTCTTCGGGATCCAAAGCCTCGTAGGCCGCCTCCAAACGATCCACCGACTCCGGTGTGAGGTAGGCACAGTAGGCGAAGCTACTCGCGTCGAGACCATCCCATGACCAGTGATCCGCCACAGGAATGTACTCGACGCGGTCACCGTCTCGAAAGAACTTGGCGTTGACATCGTACAGCTCCAACCGGCCCGGGATCCCGGGTGGCTGCGCAGCCTGCGGGCTGCAGGCCGTCAGGAACCATGCGGTGGCGCCAAGCACGATCGGCACCTGGGGTGAGCGTCGTCCTCGTGAAAACATCACCGTGTGCTCCTCCGCGTGTCGCCGTATGGAGAGTCAAAAGCCCCAGTGGACACCCACGGGGGCCGCTCCCGTCGGAACATCCAGGGAAGTACTGCAGTCGAAGTCCCGGGCGCCGGGCCGGCGACGCCACAACCGGGCGTTCCCACGCGCGACGTCCACCCACAGGATGTCGTGGCATCCGTCGTCGTCGAAATCCCCCACGTACGGCACGGGGTCCCCGGCCGGCACCCAAAAGGCTTCCGCAGCGTGCCCGCCACCCGCGGCGAAGTACCAGATATAGCTCGGCCCGGTCATACTTCCCGACGGGCCGTCGCTCGTGTGGTATGCGCTTCGCTGCCACAGCACGTCGTCGATCCCATCCCCGTCGAAGTCTCCCACCACGGGACGAAAACCATCGCCCGCGGTTCGGTCGAACGTTTCGAAGGCGACCTCCGTCGCCGTGCTGATCGACAGCCACAGGGCATCTGCAATCTCATCGGCGTTCGGCCGTCCATGCACGCCGTACCACAAAACGTCCGCCCGACCGTCGCCGTTGAAGTCCCCCACGGCCGGGATCAGCTCCCCCTGGGGCAACCCCAGGCCCTCCTGCGCATGGGTCTTCACCGTCACCTGTTCAAGGCCACCGTCCACACGCCACACGACGATCTCGCGCTCGAGCGGGTCCCACCACAACAGGTCGTCCGGATGCCCCGTCCCGCGAAACGGCGCAGCCAGGGGATAGGCGTAGGCATCCTGCTGGGGGACGTCCCAGCGCTCCGCCAGCGCGCCGTCCGGACCGAGCACCAACGCCCGGTCCGGTCCGGGCCCCGGCGCGTAGACGTAGAGCACGTCGCGTCCCAGATCCGCCCCGTCGAAGGCGCCCGGCACGAGCTGCACGTAGCCCGCTTCGTGCCACAGCCCGATCCCCCCGCCGGTGCCGCCCGAAAGCACCGCGTACTCCGGGACCATGGGACCGGGCCCATAGAACAACAGGTCGAAACGCTCCGACGCTCCTGCAAGCCGCGCCGGTACGATGACCTCGCTTTCGGAATCGCCGTACCAACCGTTGACGGGCTTTCCGAGGGGATCGAAGTATGCAAAGGGCGTCGCCTCGAACGTTACCCCCGCGGGCGTCACCACGGGCGTCCACAAGGTTCCCTCGGTCGCCCCTGGAGCATGCCACAGCACCTCAGCGCCGCCGGACGACGCGGAGCTGAAACGATAGCCCGAAGGCGCACGAAACTCGAAACGGGCACAGCCGGTATGATGCAGCAAGAAGGCCGACAGACGGTCCCCCGCCGACAGGACGGCGTTTTCCTTTCCCGGCACGCACTGTGGGGTGGTCATCACCGACGCTTCGTCCGGCGGCACGAGCGCACGCGGGTCGTCTACCGCACAGGTGGGGTCGTCCCCGAGGCTCGCCTCCTCGTGCACGAAGCCCATGATGTGCCCGACCTCGTGCCGCAGGACCGACAACGCCTCCGTGTCGCCCGGCGTGACGAGACGGCTCCCACCGAGCAGCAAGGCCCGGCGCAGCTCGTGGGGTGGGTCCGGCTCCCACGCGGGGTCCTTCCAAAGCTGCGGCACCACGCCACGGACCACACCTCCCAGCACATCGACGTATCCAGCCGCAGCCACGCCAAAATAAGCAGACGTGCCCGGACGACACTTGGGAAGGATTCCGAGGTCTCCCAGTACAAACCCAATCCAACCGTCGTCGATCTCGTCGTCTTCCCGAAGATGCACGAAGTTTGCATCGGCTGCTCGCTCCCATTCGCCCATGGCGACCGCCAGCAAGCGGACGAACTTGGCGTAGTTCTCGGGGCGGGCCTCCTCGTCGCCGGGGACGAATCCGACGCAAAAAGCAAGCGCCAGCTTCCGCGCCTCGTCCCATCGCTCGTGGATCCGCGGCCCCTCCGTCGTCGCCGGCAGGAACGGGTTCGGCACCGCCTGCGGGACCCGCCAGCGCCCGGCCATCCCCGGCCGCCTGTCGTCCCCGTCCACGAGCACGACCCTCCCCATCGGCACCGAAGGCCCCGGCAACGCGATGTCCTCCGCCCCCACCGGATGGTCGGGCGTCGCGCAGCCCTCTCCGGACGGCCCCGCCTCGGGATCGGCCGGCATGCCGTCTCCGCCCGTCGTCATCCCCCCTTCGCCTCCACCGCCGCCGGATGCCCCGCTACAAGTCGCGAGGCTCAGACACAAGACGACCACGCGTGCCGTCGTGCCGTCGTGCCCATCATCGCGCGCGTCCCTCCATTGGACATACTGGCACGGCCCCGCAGGCCCGTCAACCCCCTCCCCTCGCCCGGCGAGGTAGGACACCCTGCGACCCGCCCACACCTTTCACCCCCCGCAACCCCCGCAACCTGGGACGCACCACGCTCCGTCCCCTCCTTTTCGCGCCTGCCTCCTCTCCGCCTGCACCCGGATCGCGGAGACCACGGCCACACCGGTGGACGCAGACGCACGGAGAGAAACGGGGACGGGAACGGAAACGGCGACCGGTGCCGGAACCGGAATCGAGACCGGGACCGGCACGGATACCGCGGCGGCTCGGTGTGGACCGCCCCGGGTTTTCCAGAGGGTCTTCCAACAGGGAGAATGGAGCCATGCGAAGAAACGTCCGATACAGCGAAGAAGTCCGCGAGCGGGCCATGCGGCTGGTGCGCCAGGTCCGCTCGGAGT
>Ga0256839_1005098_pt1 | contig 12365 bp, 11 predicted proteins | sample 354166metaG_FD_185968 | JGI IMG/M metagenome (GOLD analysis project Ga0256839, IMG submission 185968) | Hydrothermal vent microbial communities from Mid Atlantic Ridge, Atlantic Ocean - 354-166 | ecosystem: Environmental > Aquatic > Marine > Hydrothermal vents | place: Atlantic Ocean: Mid...
AGCATGACTCAGAAAAACATGGCTCAAAAGGACAAGGCACACCCGCCGACTCCCAAAGCGAAAAACACGCCGCCATATTCACCGATTCCGTCAAACAGTACCTCGATCAGGGCTACTCCGTTAGTCTCAAAGTCATCAGCTAAGACCGCATCATTCAGCAGCACAAACGCTGCGGAGAGAACTCGACCATGAGTGCAATGCATCCAGATGAATCCCTCGCAAAGCGCATGCACGGGCTCCAGCCCGGCGAGCAACCAAGCCCCCGTACCAACCCCGTCATACCCGGGACCAGCGACGACGGCACGCTCTCCGAAGACCCAGGCAAACGCGCACCATGCGTCCTAGGCGACCGCTCCTTCGAAGATGTCACCAACATCGTCTGTGGATACGCCGAAGCCAAAATGCCAAAACCATGGCTCGCCGCACTCACCATCACCTCATCCATCGCCGCCCTAGGCACAGGCATGATCCTCTACCTCATCATCACAGGCGTAGGCGTCTGGGGCCTCAACAACCAAGTCGACTGGGCATGGGACATCACCAACTTCGTCTTCTGGATCGGCATCGGACACGCAGGAACCCTCATCTCCGCAATCCTCTGTCTCCTCAAACAAAACTGGCGCACCGCAGTCAACCGCTCCGCCGAAGCCATGACCATCTTCGCAGTCATCTGCGCAGGCATCTTCCCAGGCATCCATGTCGGCCGAGTCTGGTTCGCATGGTTCCTCGCACCCATCCCAAACTCCAACGGCATCTGGCCAAACTTCCGATCACCACTCCTCTGGGATGTCTTCGCAGTCAGCACCTACGCAACAGTTTCCCTCCTCTTCTGGTACATGGGCATGATCCCCGATGTCGCCACCCTCCGCGACCGCGCCTACATGCGACTCACCAAAGGCGTTTCAAGACCAATGGCCATCCCCATGCCCATCGGAAACGACATCATCGTTCCACAACTCCCCAAACCAGACCAAATCCGCGTCCTCATCTATGGCATCATGGCACTCGGATGGAGATTCTCCTCCCGACACTGGCACCGATACGAAAAAGCATACCTCATCCTCGCAGGCATCTCCACACCACTCGTCCTCTCCGTCCACTCCATCGTCTCCTTTGACTTTGCAACCTCCATCATCCCAGGTTGGCACACCACCATCTTCCCCCCATACTTCGTCGCCGGCGCCGTCTTCGGCGGCTTCGCAATGGTCCTCTGGCTCATGATCCCGCTCCGCATGATCCTCCCAAACTTCTCCGACCTCCTCACACTCCGACACCTCGAAAACATGGCCAAAATCCTCCTCCTCACGGGCACCATGGTCGGCTTCGCCTATGGCATGGAATTCTTCATCGCCTGGTATGGTGCAAACGAATTCGAGTTCGCCGCATTCGCAGACAACCGCGTCAACCCAGCCAAAGCCCCATACTGGTGGGCCTACTGGACCATGATCACCTGCAATGTCGTCTTCCCCCAACTCTTCTGGTTCCGAAAAATGCGCCAAAGCCCATTGGTCATCTGGATCGTCGCCAGTGCCGTCACCGTAGGCATGTGGTTTGAACGCTTCGTCATCATCGTCACATCACTCCACAGAGCGTTCCTCCCAGGCGAATGGCACATGTTCTTCCCAACATGGGTCGACATCCTCACCTTCGTCGGCTCCTGTGGCATCTTCATGACCCTCTTCCTCCTCTTCCTCAAGTTCCTCCCCGTATTCGCACTGGCAGAACTCAAAGTAGTCATGCCTCAATCACACACCCACGACGACCACTAAGGAAGGAGATCACACAATGCCAAGCATGAACCCAAAAGACCTGATCTCATTTGCCGCAGACTACTTCCCAATGGTCTTCAAAAAACCCGCACCAAAATATGTCAGTGAATCGGGCAACCGAGTCTATGGCATGGTCGCCGAATTCCACGAAACTCCAAAAGTCTACCACGCCGCAGAAATGGTCCGCGACGCCGGCTACTCCATCTGGGATGTCCACACCCCCTTCCCCATCCACGACATCGAAACCGCCATGGGCATCAAAACCACCAAACTCCCCATGATGGCAGGCATCGCCGCCATCATCGGCGTCACCATCGGTGTCCTCCTCCAATGGGGCACCACCGCCTACCTCTACCCAACCGTCGTCCAAGGCAAACCCTTCGGTGCATGGGAACCATTCGTCCCCATCATGTTTGAACTCGGCGTCCTCCTCACCGCATTCATGTGCATCTTCGGCATGCTCGCACTCAACGGCCTCCCCCGTTTCCATCACCCCCTCTTCTCCCACGAACGCTTCTACAAAGTCTCCGACAACCGATTCATCATCTGCATCGAATCCAACGACCCAAAGTTTGATCCAACCGCAACCCGTGCCCTCCTCGAAAAAGCCGGAGGCACCGAAATCGCACTCATCGAGGACGAAGACTAATCCACCCCACAGCAAAAACAGGGTATACCTAGGAACACGATGAACACGACACACACACAATCACGAACCATCACAACCAAAGCGGTCACCACGCTCTTGGCTGTTGTGATGCTTGGGTCAACAATGGGCCTCCTCTCCGGCTGTCGAGGCGACCGCACCGACAAACCCCCTCGCCGCTTCTTCCCAGACATGGACTACCAACCCAAACTCAAACCACAATCAGAGTCCGAATTCTTCGTCGATGGCCGCACAACCCGCCCACTCCAACAAGGCGTCGTCCCCTTCGGCACCACCACACACGACACCACCAAACTCACAGACACCCCCTGGGCAACCAAAATCGTCGCAGACCGCAACGCCATGCTCAAAGACGACGAATCCTTCTACTTCGGCCTCGTCGCAGGTTCACAAAACGCAGAAACACCCAACTACCTCGACCGCATGCCCGTAGAGATGACCAAACCACTCATCCTCCGCGGACAAGAACGCTACAACATCTACTGCTCAGCATGCCACGGCTACGACGGCCAAGGCGGAGACTCAGGCACCGTAGGACGACTCTGGTCCATCGCACCAGCAAACCTCGTCAACGACCCACGATTCACCGACCGAACCCAAGACACCGCCAAAGACGGCTACCTCTTCCACATCATCCGCGAAGGTCTCTACACCCCCGACGGCACCATCCGCATGCCCTCCTACAAACACGCCGTCAATGAACAAGACGCCTGGGCAATCGTCGCCTACCTCCGTGCCCTCCAAACCGCTCAAAATGTCGATCCATCCACCCTCGACTCGGCAACCCGTTCCCAAATCGGAAATCCACCAACAGCCAACCCTGCAACCAACCCTGGAACCAACCCTGGAAATAGTGGGGGAGACCAATGAGCCAACCAACGATTCAGATCGCCGCAAACCATCCCGCACCAGACGCCACCGCCGTCAGTGATTCTCAATGGGCCCACCGCCTCGAATCATTCGCCAGTGATGCCCGTATGCACGAAGACAACATCACCCTCTCAGCATCAGCCGCCGCCAAAATCGGCCGCCCAATGCTCATCGTCGGCCTCCTCATGCTCCTGGTCTCAGCCATCGGCATCTTCTCCATCAGCTTCAAACACACCCTCGCAGGCATCGAAATCGGCCTCTTCACCATCCTCGCCATCTCACTGGGCTCACTCTTCTGGACCATGGTTTTCCACGCACTCAACGCCGGCTGGTCCATCACCCTCCGCAGACAGTTCGAAAACCTCGCCTCCCTCGTATGGATCCCCGCCCTCTGCCTCATCGCCATCGCCATCATCGAAGTCATGGCCGGCGGCGTCCTCCTCACATGGCTCGATCCCGCAGTCAGCCAAGGCAACCACCTCCTCGAAATCAAAGCCCCCTACCTCAACGCCCCATTCTTCATCACCCGAGTCATCATCTACGCCATCTGCTGGATCACCCTCTCCCAACTCCTCCTCAGATGGTCACGCAAAGCAGACGACACAGGCGACCGCACCCTAGGACGAAAAGCACGATTCTGGTCCAGCTTCGGCATCCCCATCTTCGCCTTCTCCATGACCTTCTGCGCCTTCGACTTCCTCATGGCACTCGACTACCGCTTCTTCTCCACCATGTGGGGCGTCTACTTCTTCGCCTCCTGTGCCCTGGGATCAGCATCGGCAATCGCCATCATCATGGCAATCATCAAATCCTCAGGCAGACTCCAAGGCGTCGTCACCAACGAACACTTCCACGACCTGGGCAAACTCGTCTTCGCCTTCGTCGTCTTCTGGACCTACATCACCTTCTCCCAATACTTCCTCATCTGGTACTCCAACATCCCAGAAGAAACCATGTGGTTCACCGCACGCAAAGAAATGGGCTACAACTGGCTCTTCCAGGTCATGATCTTCGGCCACTTCGTCATCCCCTTCCTCATCCTCATCTGGAGACCAATCAAACGCAGCCCAAAACTCCTCGCCATCATGGGCGCCTACCTCCTCCTCATGATCGCCCTGGACATGGCATGGATCATCCTCCCAATGCTCACCATCAATGACTCAGGTGCCGCAAGCCCATCCATCTCCGGACACCTCATCACCGTCGCCTCAGTCCTCGGCGTCGTCATGATCTTCGGCTGGGCATTCACACTCAAAATCTCAAAGTCACCACTCATCCCCACCAAAGACCCAATGCTCCACGAAGCACTCAAACACAAAAATTATGTCTAAACCGCCTAAACCAAAAACTTTGTCATCATCAAAAATGACACCATCAAAACCAACCCTTCCAGCAAGGAATCAACCATGACCGACCAACCAGACGCATTCCACGACCATTCAAACGACCCAGCACCCCAAGAACCCCACACCGCCACCGCCTCACCAAAGGCAATGGGCATCACCCTGATCCTCATGATTCTCGGCGTCCTCGCCGTCATCTTCATACTCATCGCCTACTTCGACAACTTCATGTCAAACTACCGCGCCCATATCAACGAAACCACCGCACTCTCCGCCCCAACATGGGAAGCAAAACAAGCATCCCTGGCAACACTCAACTCCTACGGCTGGGTCAACGACACCACAGCACACCAACCACTCGACAACGCCATCGACCAAGTCATCACCGAGTACGCCTCCAACTAACATAAAACCCCAATCATGAACAACCACACCAACGCAAACCCGATCATCACCCCGCTCATCATCCTGATGGCCGCAGTGATCGCTACGCTCGTTGGACCAGCGCCCGCACAACGAATCCTCGAAAAAGATGAAATCCGCCAACTCAACGGCGTCGATCTCATCGAGTCCCAAGGCAACACCCTCCCAATGGACGCCGTCTTCACCACCGCCGATGGCAAAGAGGTCGCACTCGCCCAATACTTCCTCGACGACAAACCAACAATACTCGCACTCGTCTACTACGAATGCCCCATCGTCTGCCCAACAGTCCTCCGCGCCCTCTCCAACACCATGAACGAACTCGACTACACCGTCGGCGAAGATTACAGAGTCCTCGTCATCAGCTTCGATCACAACGAAGGCACCACCCAAGCACTCAACAAACGCGAAGACTTCATCAACACCTACCCCCGTGCAAAGGTCAATCCAAAAGCACGCAGAGGCATCGAATTCTTCACCGGCTCCAAAGAATCCATCGACGCACTCGCCGCCTCCCTCGGCTTCGAATTCAACCAAATCAACGGAGGCGAATTCGCACACCCAATCTCAATCATGGCAGTCTCCCCAAAGGGAAAACTCACCCGCTACCTCTACGGCTACGACTACCCCGCAGACCAACTCAAACTCACACTCCTCGACGCCTCCCAAGGAAAAATCGCCAAAAGCTGGGGCGACAAACTCAAACACTTCTGCTACCGCTACGACCCACTCACCGGCTCATACTCACTCGTCGCATTCAGAGTCATGCAAGTCGGTGCCCTCGCAGGCGCCGCAATCCTCTTTGCATCAATCGGGCTTCTCTTCTATGGCGAATCCAAACGCCGAAAAAAGAAACTCGCAGAAAATAATCAAAACATCGATACCAACACAAATCCATCCACAACCGCCAGCACACCCGCCGGCGCAGCCCCGGGGCAGATGTCATGAATACACCGACGCTCGCAAGCGCGAATATGTCATTCTTCCAGAAGATCATCTTCGGAGACCACGCCGCCTCAGAAGCAGGCGCATGGACCGATGGCCTCTTCATGATGATCACATGGTTCTCCATCGTCTGCTTCGTCATCCTCATGACCCTCATGGTCTACTGGGTCATCAAGTACCGCCGCCGCCCAGGTGTCGCCGCACAACCATCCCCAAACCACAACCTCCACCTCGAAATCCTCTGGACCGTCGTACCCTCGGCCTCCATGCTCGTTATGTTCGTCCTGGGCTTCAAGGGCTACGCCATGAAAATGGTCTCCCCAGACAGCGCCATGGAACTCAAAGTCGATGCATGGAAATGGGCATGGAAAGTCACCTACCCCAACGGCGCCTCCTCACCAGAAGTCAGCTTCCTCTCCTACTCCGACAACATGGCCCAACTCGAATCCGGAGAAACCGACACCTACATCAAATCCACAGGACTCGAATACCCCGTCTTCTATGTCCCCGAAAACACCTCCATCAAACTCCGCATGCACTCCCAAGATGTCATCCACTCCTTCTGGATCCCAGAGTTCCGCACAAAAATGGATGTCATCCCAAACCGCTACACCGGCTTCGGATTCCACACACCCAAACTCAGATCCTCCGACACCTACCTCGACTCGGCCTCAATGACCCAAGCCCCAGGCAGAGACATGTGGATCTTCTGTGCCGAATACTGTGGCGACGAACACTCAAGAATGGCAGCCACCCTCCGCATCGTCCCACAAGATGTCTTCGATGCCAAAATCAAAGATTGGGGCACCCCAAAGGACCCCATCGAACTCGGAAAATCACTCTACAACACCATGTGTAAAATATGCCACTCCATCGACGGCTCACCACTCATCGGTCCAACATGGGCATCAGGCAATGGCTTCGGCTTCGGATACGAAGCAGCCCTGGCCGACGGCTCCTCAGCCATGCGTGATGACAACTACATGCGAGAATCCATCCTCGACCCAAACACCAAAGTCGTCGCCGGATTCACCCCCTCCATGCCTTCCTTCCAAGCACAACTCAGCGAAACAGACATCAACGGCCTCATCGAATACATGAAATCCCTCTCAGACCGAAATTCAGACGGCTCAAAGAACGACAAAAATAATCAGCAGGCGGATGACACCGCCGGGAGTGACGGATAATGACCACAAACGATCACGCACATCACGAAGGTGAATCGTACTTCGACGGCCCTCCCGGAATCCTCGCCAAAGTCTGGCAGTGGATGTCCACCGTTGACCACAAAAAAATCGGCGTCATGTACCTCGTCGCCGTACTCTTCATGTTCTTCCTAGGCGGAGTCTCCGCACTCGCTGTCCGCTTCGAACTCCTCGACCCCGTCCGCACCGTCGAAACACTCAACGAAGCAGGCGAACTCGTACAACACACCACAGGCCAACGCCTCGCTCCGCTCATCGACATCATGAGCGCACAAAACGCCAACGAAGTCTACAACCGAATCTTCACCCTCCACGGCGCCCTGATGGTCTTCATGTTCATCATCCCCTCCATCCCCGCCTCCCTCGGAAACTTCTTCCTCCCCATCATGCTCGGCGCCAAAGATGTCGCCTTCCCCCGACTCAACCTCCTCAGTTGGTACATCTATGTCATCGGCTGCCTCTTCGGTGTCCTCTCCATCCTGATGGGAGGTGTTGACACGGGCTGGACCTTCTATACCCCCTATTCAACCACCACCGATGCCGACCACTGGCGCGTGATCCTCATGATCCTCGCCGCCTTCATCCTCGGCTTCTCCTCCATCCTCACAGGTATGAACTTCGTCGTCACAGTACATAAACTGCGCGCACCCGGAATGGGCTGGTTTGACATGCCCCTCTTCATCTGGGGCATCTACGCCACCGCCGTCATTCAAGTTCTGGCAACCCCCGTCGTCGGCATCACCCTGCTTCTACTCATCTTCGAAAGAGTCATGCACATCGGTATCTTCGACCCCTCCATGGGTGGAGACCCCGTCCTCTATCAACACTTCTTCTGGTTCTATTCCCACCCGGTGGTCTATGTCATGATCCTCCCAGGCATGGCAATCATCTCCGAAGTCATCTCCGTCCATTCACGCAAACACATCTTCGGCTACCGCGCCATCGCATTCTCCTCCCTAGGTATCGCAGGTGTCTCCTTCCTCGTATGGGGACACCACATCTTCACCGCCATGGGTGAACTCGCCGCCGTCCTCTTCTCAGGACTCACCTTCCTCGTCGCCATCCCCACAGCCATCAAAGTCTTCAACTGGATCGCAACCCTCTACAAGGGCTCAATCGCGATCAACACACCAATGCTCTACGCACTCGTCTTCCTCTTCACCTTCTCCATCGGCGGACTCACAGGCCTCCCACTGGCAACCCTCGCAACCGACATCCACCTCCACGACACCTACTATGTCGTCGCACACTTCCACTACACCATGATGGGCGGCACCGTCATGGCATTCATGGCCGGACTCCACCACTGGTGGCCAAAAATGTTCGGCAAAATGTACAACGAAAAAACAGCCATGCTCGGATGCATCATCGTATTCCTCGGCTTCAACCTCACATTCTTCACACAGTTCTTCCTCGGAACCCAAGGCATGCCACGCCGCTACGCCAACTATGTCGATGAATTCCAAACCCTCCACATCATCTCAACCTATGGCTCATGGCTCCTCCTCCTCGGCTTCCTCATCCACCTCGGAACCTTCATCGCATCCCTCGTCGCAGGCGAAAAAGCACCCGCAAACCCATGGGGCGGACTCACACTCGAATGGGAAACAGAATCACCACCAATCGAACACAACTTCCACCACGAACCAGTCGTCACCCATGGCCCATACGACTTCGAAACCACCGTTCCCCCACACTGGGACCCCAAAGACTTCCCCCTACCCGAAAACCCATCGAGTCACTGATCGACAAAAGCCACAGTTGACACGGAGTACCTGAGTAATGCAAACAACACTCGATGCAGACACAACCCCAGCACCGGCACACATCGCCAACCACCCAACACACTGGCGAAACCGTGGCTTTGCTGCACACTGGCGCACAAGAGACGACGACTTCGACGCCTCAAAATTCGGCATGTGGCTCTTCCTCACCACCGAAGTCCTCCTCTTCGCAGGAATCTTCTGTGCCTACGCAGTCTTCCGCATGCTCTACCCAGAAGCATGGGCAAACGGCTCACATCACCTCGACTGGCGATTCGGTGCCCTCAACACCGTCGTCCTCCTCATCTCCTCATGGACCGCCGCCTCCGCAGTCCGCTGTGCCCAACTCAACAAACAAAAATGGCTCAAAATAAACCTCATCATCACCCTCATCTGCGCCGCCGCCTTCCTCTTCATCAAATTCAAATTTGAATACATCCCCAAACTCAGCGAAGGCAAAGGCCCAGGCGCCTTCTTCACCTACGCCTTCGCAGAAGACCCCTACGAAGTCCTCTGGTGGTCACTCTACTACATGGGCACAGGACTCCACGCACTCCATGTCGTCATCGGCGCCTCCCTCCTCGGCTGGGTCCTCTACCGATCATGGAAATACCAAGCATACGGCCCATCAGAATACCTCATGGTCGAAAACTCCGCACTCTACTGGCACCTCGTCGACCTCGTATGGATATTCCTCTTCCCCCTCCTCTACCTCATCCACTAACCCCCCCAACCCCCCAACCCCCCCCAAAGTAAAGAACTCAGTAAGCAAGTCAACCGACAGCACGCAGAGAACACACATGACCAATCACGACACCACAAACCACGAACCTCACGCCCACGGCCACCCCGTCGTCAGTTGGCAAATACAACTCGGAGTTCTCCTCGTCCTCCTCTTCTTCACCTTCACCACCGTCCTCTTCTACAACGCCGAAAACTGGATCGAAACCGCCTTCCAAATCCACCTCCCCTGGTGGGTCAATGTCATCGGTGCCATGTCCATCGCCACCGTCAAAGCCATCCTCGTCTGCATGTTCTTCATGGGACTCAAATACGACAAAGCACTCAACACCTTTGCAATGCTCTTCTGCCTCTTCTGCGTCGCCCTCTTCCTCGGCTTCTCCATGATCGATCTCGACACCCGCGACCGAGTAGACACATGGAAAAAAGGCGAAATCGTCCTCGGAGGCACAGGCAAAGGCCTCAACACCCCCTCCATCGACCCCGCATTTGATTCAACCCTCTCCCCAACAATCAACACCAAAGGCCTCAGCATCGTCGAATTCAACCGCCAACAAAAAATCGAACAAAAGGGCTCAGAAAAAGCATACTGGAAATACCACTACAAAAAACACCCCGACCACCGCCACCCCGCCGACACCAACAACTACTTCGCCACACTCGGATACGATCACCAGATCAATCTCCCAGACGCCAACAAAGCCGTTCCTCGCACAGGACTCACCCCGGGACTCTTCCACGCCACCGACCCAACCACCGACCCAACCACCGATCCAACTGCCCAAGCGGACCAAGATGCAAACGCCAGCACCAAAGCCAAATCCGACGACACCGGCAAAGATCACGAATCATAGATCATAACTCAATATGCCAAAACAAAAAACCAAAGACAAACCCAAAGCGACACGAAAAGTCCTCTGGTTCATCGCCGCACTCTCCATAGCCACCCTCGCCGTCTCCTCAGTCGCACTGGCAAAACGAATCCACAACTTCAACCAGCAACGACAAGCCCCCCTCTACTCCTTCATCGACATCCAAAACGACTCCTTCGAAATGTTCGGCCACCAGTTCAACATGATCGAAACCACCATCGACGACAAACCATACCTCAAAATCAACTTCGGCTCAGACGAACTCCTCCTCCCCGTCGCCATCCCACCACGCCACCAACTCCCCACCCTCTTTGACCGACAAGCCGACTGGATGTCCATGATGGTCCTCGCAGACCGCGCAGGCATGTCCCTCCAAGAACTCAACAATAAAATCAACGCAGGCCAAATCATCCCCCGACTCATCATCGTCACCCGAACACCCTTCGGCGTCGAACCCACCAAAGATAAAATCTTCGACTCCATCGAACACGAAAAAAATGAATCCTGGGGCCAATCAAGACGCGACCTCTGGCGATTCAACTTCTACGAAATGAACCCCCAAGGCACCATCACCACACACCAACCACTCCGCTTCCCAGAATCAGGAAAATCACTCCTCCGCCGACAAAACAACGCCAAACTCAAAGGCCTCCCCATCCCACAAAGAAACCCAGGCGAAATCACCGAATACACCTGGCAATACGGCGCCGCCCTCAAAGTCTCCCCAAGAGCCCCCGCAATCACCTTCGAAAACCAAGCCCTCCGAGCCGCCGGCTGGACCCTCCCAACCACCGCCGCAAGCATCCTCATCCTCATCGCAAGCATCTTCTTCGCCATCGCCCCCCCAAGAACCACCAAATAACCAGCCCCCGTGGCACAGGCGTCCCGCCTGTGTTCTTCATCCATCCATCTTTTTCTTATCTCCTCCCCCGGGCTTCCGGGGGAGGTGTCGCGCAGCGACGGAGGGGGTCTTTCTTCATCTTTACCAAAACAAAAAAACACCCAGCCAAAACCGGGTGCTCTCAAAAAACAAATCAAACAGACTCATTTCGACAGACTCACTTCGTAGGATCAATCCCACGCGAAGCAGGCGCCTCAAACGAATCAACCTCCACAGCAACATCCGCCGTCGTCGACACAGCACCACCAGTCCCAGGCATCAAGAAAATCTCCACACGACGATTCGCCGCAGTACCCTTCCCAACATTATTGGAAACCAAAGGCCGATACTCCCCCCAACCCATCGCACTCATCCGCTCCCAAGGCACACCAGCATTCCCAAGCGCATTCCGCACCGAAATCGCCCGATGCGCCGCCAGATGCATATTCGTCGGATGGTTCCGTCGAGTATTGCTCCCCGGCTTCTCATCATCAGTATGCCCCACAATCTGAATGTCATACCCCGCCGCCGCACCAGAGTTCAGCACCTCAGCAAGCGTCGAAAGCCCGCCACCCGCCGAAGACTGAATCGAATCCGACCCAGACCCAAAGGTCAGGTCAGAAGCAAACCGCAGCATCGACCGATCCGCATCATACACAATCATGTCCGGATACTGAGCCGCCAATTCTCGCAACGCCCGATCCGTCGCCGGATCAAGCGACACGATCGAAAGCGAGTTCATCCGATCCTCAATACTCGAAAGCGTCTGCTGGGCCCCCATAAGCTGCGTCCGCAGATTCGCATTATCACTCTGCAACTGCGAGATCACCGACCCAGCATTGCCCGCCGACCCCTCCAACGCCGAATTCGCCGAGCCCATTGAATCA
>Ga0256839_1005099_pt1 | contig 12359 bp, 10 predicted proteins | sample 354166metaG_FD_185968 | JGI IMG/M metagenome (GOLD analysis project Ga0256839, IMG submission 185968) | Hydrothermal vent microbial communities from Mid Atlantic Ridge, Atlantic Ocean - 354-166 | ecosystem: Environmental > Aquatic > Marine > Hydrothermal vents | place: Atlantic Ocean: Mid...
TTGAAAGACTGAGTGATATTGATCAGGCCATTTTTACCGAAGTCAGAAACTATAACTACGATACTATCGCCATCCGCTTGCCGCCTGACCAGAGCTATGACGACGAGGGCGAGGATGACGATGAAAGCGAAGAAGATAGTGAGCAGAGTAGTGAATAATGATTAGCCTGTCTTTAGCCGGAATTCAGAAGAGCGGAAAATAGACAAAAAAATGTTAGTATAAAGAGACTCACCAGCTTAGGATTGGAACGCAATAACTTGTCTATATTGCGCTCAGATTTAGCCTGTATTGGTGCGTTCTGACTGAGCAAAAGTGCGGAAATAGCCGTTCTATTTTGAGCTGTTGTGAGGAAGGGGCGTGCCAAGACAGGCTGAAGATGAGATGCAAGATGTATAAGTTACTTATTTTCTATTCTTTATACAGCCCATACCATCCGTCATTATTCCGCGACTACGTGTGACTTCGGTAACAACATAAATGGCTTCACAATAGAATGACGCATATTCACCATGTTGAACGCGCTGTTGATTTGTTGGCATTACATCGAGTCAACCCCCAACGTTATCCCTTTCTGCTGCAATCAGTTGCACACAGCGCGACACAGGGAGGAGGGCAGGCCCGCTTTGATATTCTTTTTGCTTTTCCTGGCGAGCAGGTTCGTCTGGACAGCACAGACACTTCGGTGGATTTTCTCCGCGAGCTGGATTCCCGCTGGCGGGCGGTTGCGCAAACGAGTAACCCTTCAAATGCCGTCGCTGGTTTTCCCCCATTGCCGTTCACTGGCGGCTGGTTTTTGTTTCTGGCATATGAGCTGGCAGGGCAGGTGGAGCCTGGGCTTTCTTTGCCAGATGCCCATGATGGTCTGCCTGTCGCCTGTGCCACACGTATACCCGCCGCCGTAATTGTAGACCGGGTACAGCAACAGACTTTTTTTGTGGCTGAGCCGGATCAGGCCGGTCTTCTCGATGCGTTTGCCGAAGACCTTCGGCAGATATCAGCAGTGGACGTGATGTCGCCGGATATCGTCATGACAGAAGCAGAAGTGTCAGATTATTTACAGGATGTTGAGGACATCAAAAACTATATTGTGGAAGGTGATGTCTTTCAGGTGAATCTGGCGCGAATCTGGCGGGGTAAAGCCAGCAGCGTTTTGCCCCCAGCTGATATTTACCAGCGTTTGTGCAAAAACAATCCCGCACCGTTTGCCGGTCTGGCGTTGATTGATGATGCTGCCATTATCAGCTCTTCCCCGGAACGCTTGGTAAAAGTCAATAAACGACGGGTTGAAACGCGACCTATTGCCGGTACCCGCCCGCGCGGTACACGGGCGACGGGGGATCATGCGTTAAAAGAAGAATTATTGGCGCATCCCAAAGAGCGTGCTGAACATGTCATGCTGATTGATCTGGAACGTAATGATCTTGGTCGGATATGTGTGCCAGGCAGCGTGAAAGTAGATGAGCTGATGGTGCTGGAAAGTTACGCCCATGTGCATCATATTGTCTCCAATGTGTGCGGGCAATTACGTGACAAAGTAACGCCGGGTGAAGTGATTCGTGCGGTGTTTCCCGGTGGCACTATCACCGGCTGTCCCAAAGTGCGCTGTATGGAAATTATCGCCGAACTGGAGGGGGAGGGACGCGGTGCTTATACCGGTGCCATGGGGTATCTCAATCACAACGGTGATATGGATCTGAATATTCTGATTCGTACCATCACGCTGGCCGGACAACAGCTACAGTTGCGTGCCGGTGGTGGCATTGTTGCTGATTCAAATCCACAAAAAGAACTGGATGAAACACGCGCCAAGGCGCGGGGAATGCTGCTAGCACTGACCGATCACTGATGTCCAAACCTTGTCAGTACGATCACCCACAAGACAAGGTGACAAAGAATCGTTGTATTACGGGAATGGACAGGACTTTACAAAGCTTGGCTGTGGTATGCTTTCCCGCGCTGAATCCAGGTTAAACCTAAATGATTAATCCGTTGAATCTACTGCGAATGTCGATGGTACAGAATCTAAAAGACTTTTTGGGGTGCCGCATGAGTGATACGCTATCGCTCAACATACCCCCAACAAGTCTTTTATCTTCTTCACGATTGTCGCTCTCGCTACGATTCAACGGATTAATTTAGCTTATAAAGAACAGTCATTCATTTCCAGCGGATCGATTTCAGTGCCAGCCATTTTGATTAACGGCCAACCGGCGGAACATATTCCTGTGCTGGATCGTGGGTTCCTGTACGGTGACGGACTGTTTGAAACACTGCGAGTGTCAGCAGGTAAACCACGGTGTTGGGCACAGCACATGGCCCGTTTGACAGCGGGCTGTCAAACACTGCGCATTAGCGCACCTGAACCGGCGTTGCTGTTGGCGGAGGCCACAAGCCTGTGCGCAGGTGAGGTGGATGCGGTGCTGAAAATTATCGTGACACGGGGGGCCGGGGAACGGGGTTATGCGCCCCCGGCACAAGCGATCCCCACGCGCGTATTATCAGTATCATCTGCGGTGAAGTTTCCACCGGCGTATTATCGTGATGGTGTGTTGGTGCGGGTGTGTGACACACGTTTGGCAGGCAACCCGGCATTGGCAGGCATTAAACACCTTAACCGGTTGGAGCAGGTGCTGGCGCGTGCCGAGTGGGAAAATGAAGTTGCCGAAGGCCTGATGCTGGATAACAATAATAATGTCATTGAGGGGACCATGAGCAATTTGTTTTGTGTGCAGGAAAGTGAGAGTGGGCCAGTGCTGAAAACGCCCCTGCTGACTCATTGTGGCGTGAAGGGAATCACCCGGGAAAACATTATGAACGCGGCCTGCATGGCCGGTATTTCTGTGCAGGAAACAACGCTGAAGCTGGCTGACCTGTATCGTTCACAAGAATTGTTTCTCTGTAACACATTGATGGGTATCTGGCCGGTGCGCCAACTGGAGGGCCATCGATTGATGGTGGGGCCGGTCACCCGTCAACTGAGTCAGACACTGGAGCCCCTGCATGATTAAAGCAAAAGCCAGGTCCGGACGGGAAACACTGTTCAAACTTGTGGGGTTGCTCATCCTGCTAGGCAGTTTTTATGTGGCATGGGTGGCTATGGACTATCGTTCATTTGTGAATTCGCCCGTAACGTTGACGGATGCAGGGATGCGTTATGAAATCAAATCCGGCAAAACGCTGACCCATGTCTCTCGGGACTTGGCGCGGCGCGGGGTGATCGAATCGGCCTCCTACTTGGTATGGCTGGGCAAATTCGAAGGTACAGCAGATAACATCAAGGCAGGGGAGTATTACTTCGATGGGGGCATTACCCCGGCACGCCTGCTGGAGCAAATCGTCAACGGTGAAATGCTGCAATACTCCCTCACCATCGTTGAAGGCTGGAATTTCCTCCAGCTTATGGATGCCGTACACAGTAACGAATTTCTGTTACACACGTTATCAGATTACAGTGATGCGGAAATCATGGAGCAAATCGGTCATCCCGGCGAACATCCCGAGGGGCGATTTCTGCCCGACACCTACCACTTTCCGCGCTTGACCACTGACGTGGCTTTTTTACAGCGGGCCTACAATGCCATGCAGCAATTGCTTGACAAAAACTGGCCTGATCGTGCCGCCGATGTGGAATACAAAACACCTTACGAAACACTGATCATGGCCTCTATTGTTGAAAAAGAAACGGCATTGCCCAGTGAACGCAGACAAATAGCCGGTGTGTTTAACCGGCGTTTAAAAAAACGCATGCGTCTGCAAACAGACCCCACAGTTATTTATGGTCTGGGTCGCGCGTTTGACGGGAATATCCGTCGTCGTGATCTGCGAAAAGATACGCCCTACAACACCTATCTGCACAAAGGGCTGCCCCCCACACCCATCGCCATGCCAGGACGTGAAGCCGTGCTGGCGGCATTGCACCCCCTACAAGGTGAAGAGCTGTATTTTGTCGCCCGGGGTGATGGTGGCCATCAGTTTTCGGCAACCCTGAAAGATCACAATGCAGCCGTGGTAAAGTATCAGCTGGGTGGTCGGGCGAAGCCATTTTCTTCCTCAATCAAAAACAATAATTAACATTAAATAGTACGGCTTATTTATTGATTAATATGAAAAAAGGCCTGTTTATTACACTTGAGGGTGGCGAGGGGGCGGGCAAAAGCACGCAAATGGCCTTCGTACAACAGCGCCTGCAAAACAACCTGCAAGAATGGGGTAAAAACCTGCAAGTGACCCGGGAGCCGGGTGGCACTGCTCTGGGTGAAGACATTCGTGGACTGCTGCTGGATTATCGGCAAACGGCAATGGCAGAGGATACAGAATTACTACTGATGTTTGCGGCACGGGCACAACATCTGGCGCAACTGATTCGCCCCACGTTGGCGGCGGGTGACTGGGTGTTGTGCGACCGTTTCACTGATGCCACCTACGCCTATCAAGGCGGTGGACGTGGTATTGCACTAAGCCGTATCGCCGTACTGGAAGACTGGGTACAAAATGAGCTGCGTCCGGATCTTACCTTGCTGCTGGATCTGCCGGTAGACGTGGGTATGGCGCGTGCCAGTGAACGTGGAGAATTAGATCGCTTTGAACGTGAACAACGGGCATTTTTTGAACGGGTACGACAAACCTATCGCGAACGGGCAGCGGCGGAACCCTGCCGTTATCGTATCATTGATGCCGCACAGACCATTGAACAGGTACAGGCGCAAATTGATACGGCACTAACCCCCCTGCTGGCCGGGTTAACCTCATGAAAACACCATTGCCCTGGCAAATCCCGCTTTGGGATAACCTGATTGCCCGAGTACAAGCGGGTAGCCTGCCACATGCCTTGTTATTCACCGGCAGCGTGGGCTATGGCAAATCAGCACTGGCGGAGGCACTGATTTACGGGTTGTTGTGTCAATCGCCTGCGGAGAACGGTACCGCATGTGGCCAGTGTCAAAGTTGCGGCTTACTGGCGGCGGGTACACACCCGGATTTAACCTGGTTGGAGCCAGAAGACGTCGGCAAAGCAATTCCCGTAGATCGCATACGTGCCGTGGGCGAATTTTTTTCCCTGAAAGGCCAGTATGGTGGCCGCCAGATTACATTCATTAATCCAGCCGAGGCAATGAACCGACATGCCGCTAACAGTCTGCTGAAAACACTGGAAGAACCTACTGAAGATGCGTTACTGATATTGATCAGCAGCCAGCCCTCGCTATTGCTGCCGACGATTCGCAGCCGCTGCCAGCAAGTGGTTTTCCCACGTCCGGAAGCGCAAATTAGCGAAGCCTGGTTACAAACACAATTGAAAAATGTGGACGAATCCACCACCCTTAAAAACCTGCTGGCGTTAAGTAATGGTGCCCCGCTGGCTGCCCGGGCTTTACATGAAACAGGAGGGTTGGCAGTGCGCCAGGAGCTGGCCACACAATGGGCAGGCGTAGCAGAAGGTAACGCTGATCCTCTGGTCTGCGCAAAGCAATGGTCTGAACTGGGGTTGCCCAAAGCCACTCGTTGGCTCAGTAGTTGGGTGATGGATTTGATTCGTCTCAAGTCGGGTGCCAGTCCGGTCGTTATTACCAATGGTGACTTGCGCCCACAACTCCAAAAACTGGTAACCGGACTGGAATTGAAACGTCTGTTTGCCTATCTGGAACAAATCACCGAAACTGCGCGCTGGGCCAATGGCCAGCTAAATGCGCAACTGGCCATGGAAGACCTGATGGTTAGCTGGAGTCGTCAGCGTATTGGCTTAAAATAAGACCGGAATCCTGTGCTTGCAGGATTCAGGCAAAATAAAGACAGCATCAGGAGTTAGCACAGACATGAGCAGTGATTTTCGACAAGGCGGCATTCTCTCATTGGCCATCAAGGACAAGAGTTCGCTGTATGCGGCCTACATGCCCTTTGTAAAACATGGTGGACTGTTTATTCCCACCAGCAAAAAATACAAACTGGGTGATGAAGTATTCATGCTACTCACGCTCATGGAAGAAACAGAAAAACTGCCAGTTGCCGGTAAAATTGTCTGGGTGACACCCGCAGGAGCCCAGAGTGCGCGCATTGCTGGAGTCGGCGTACAATTTAGCAACCAGGACAATGGCGCTGTGCGCAATAAAATTGAAACCTACCTTGCCGGTGCATTGAAGTCTGACCGTCAGACGCATACCATGTAGCCTCATTATTTACACAGCCTGTTTTACCTCTTAACATTTCAACATTTTCCGCTTTTTCAATAGGACGGTTTTCCCCGTGTCAATTTCTTCGTTGCCCGAAAATACCCCGTTAATAGACTCACATTGCCATCTGGATCGTCTGGAGCTTTCTCCGTGGAACGGAGAACTGCAAGGCGCACTTGACCACGCCGCAGCACAAGGTGTTGGCCATTTTTTATGTGTCTCCATTGACCTGGAACATTACCCGGCCTTGTTAGCTCTGGCCAAAGCCCATGCGCAGATCTCTGTTTCCGTTGGTGTACATCCCACGGCGCAGGGAGGCGAAGAACCCACTCGTGAGAAACTGATTAGCCTGGCTGCTGAACCGGAAGTCGTTGCCATCGGCGAAACTGGTCTGGATTATTTTCGATGCACAGAAGGTAAAGAAGGTGACTTGGAATGGCAGCGAGAACGTTTTCGCACCCATATTGCCGCATCAAAAGCGACAAAAAAACCGTTGATTATTCACATGCGGGAAGCCACAGAAGACACCCTGCGCATACTGAAAGAAGAAGGTGCCGATGAAGTGGGTGGTGTGATGCATTGTTTTGTGGAAGACTGGGATGTTGCAAAACGGGCACTGGACTTGAACTTTGATATTTCCTTTTCTGGTATTGTGACCTTCAACTCCGCAAAAGAACTAAAAGAAGTCGCCCGAAAAATACCCGGAGATCGTATGCTGGTGGAAACGGACTCTCCTTACCTTGCGCCGATGCCGCACCGTGGCAAACCGAATCAGCCTGCCTATGTACGACATGTTGCCGAATGCATTGCTGAATTACGTGATACCCGGTGGGAGACGGTTGCTGCACAAACAACGGAAAATTATTTTCGACGGTTTACCCTGCCTGTGTAGCAAGCATACCGATATCACTGCAAGTGCTCGCACTCATATTTGCCAAGGAATTTTTGCCCAATGAGGTTGCTTGCCCGGTATTTATCAATGCGGATTTGATCGCGGCGGGTTTAGCTCCTGTTGAACCAGAACGTGCTGCATTCAAAGCCGGACGTTTGATGCTGTCTGAAATTCGCGAATTTGAAACCACCTTGAGTTAATTCTGGCTCATCGTAGCTGCGCAACAAGGTTAACGGCATGCAGAATGTTTTCCTTTGATGTATAAAAATGCGGCGAAAGACGAATACCGCCACCACGTTGCGCGCACATCACGCCATTTTCAGTTAACAGTGAAAAAAGGCTGTCGTTATCCATAGTGCGGTGGCGGAACGTTACAATGCCGCTGTAGCGTCCCTCATTGGTATCACTCAACAACATCAACTGCTCCGCATTGTTAATGCAGTCAAACAGATAACGTGTGTTATCCAGAATACGCGCCTCCACATTTTCCATTCCAAACTCCAATAGCAATGACAGACTGGCCGACAGTGCATGAATACTCAACATATTGGGGCTGCCACACTCAAATCGACGGGCAGTGCCCACAGGTTGCCATTGATCATTGTCAAAGTTGGTAAATGTATCCGTCATATGCCAGCCGTATTGGTGCAGCGTCAGCTTTTCAAGTAGCTCTTCCCGGCAATAAAACAGTGCCAGTCCTTCAGGCCCCAGCATCCACTTGTGACCATCGGCCATGACAAAATCCGCGTGTATTGCCTGCACATCAAATTGTAGTGCGCCGATACTTTGGATGGCATCGACACAAAACAGGATATTATTTTTTCTGCAAAATGCACCGATACGGGCAAGGTCAAGCTGAAACCCGGAGGCATATTGCACCGAGCTGACGGTGATAAGGCGGGTACGCTCATCCACGAGTGCCAGTAAATCCTGCTCGGGACTGGCGCTATTAATATCAACAAGGCGTAATTCAACACCTTTGGGCTCCAGCGCCTGCCACACTATGCGGTTTGAAGGAAATTCCCCCTTGATGCTGATGATGTTATCACCTGACTGCCAGGGTAGACCGAACGCAACAACAGACAACGCCTCCGAGGTGTTTTTGAGGAGCGCAATTTCATTGCTTGACCGGGCATTGATCAGTTGCTGCAATTGCTTGCGCAATGTTGTTTCGGTATCAACCCATCGAGGGTAATCTTTTGACCCCTGGGTGGCATTTTCACGCGAAAAGTTTGTTACCGCATTAACCGTGCGGATCGGCCATGGGGAAACGGCGGCATGGTTCAGGTAAGTGATCGATGCAAGCAGTGGAAATTCCTGTTGCAGGTTAATGTCTGAATGTGTGTGAAGTGATGGCATGACATCCATGTTCATGGCAAAGTTATTGTGGGTCAAGTAAATGACGGCTGACCAGAAAGTAGCTTATAAAAACGAGTAAAGTCCAGGGAGTTTATGAAATAATTATCATCAATGTAATCATTTTTTCTGCGCATTGCATATCAACCCTCCCATTTGCAGGATTTAGGTATTGCATTGTTATAGTGGCGGGCTGCATTTTCAATTAGTGGGATGGATAAATGCGGTTGTATGGGCCGTTGGAATGCCTTTAGTACTCTACATGCCGTCAAATTAGCTTAATATTATTGTGGGAACTTTACACCCAGGCCAAAAAATTGAAGCGCAATAATCAGCTAATAAAAGCCAAATACGACAACGATGAAAAATACGCCCGTTTGCTCAAATGGCTGATGGAAAAAGCCCTGCTCACCGACAGCAAACTATTTCGCTACGCGAAAGCGGGGTATCAATACTCATCACGTCACCCCGGCGAAGGCCGGAGTCCAGGAGTTTCAGCAAGGTTGCGGGGAATTAAACCCTGGATGATTAAAAATAAAATCATAAAATTGGTAAGGCTCGGAACACATAGCCAACTATTTAAAGGATAGCCTTAATCCGTATGACCACAATTTCACCAGCCAAATCAAAGCCCTGATTGATGACCTGAAAAGCGCTTGCGCCAGCTGGCGGGAACATAACCACCTAATTAACCATTTGAAATATAAGTAATAAATAATCTTTACATCTATCCGGTACTACTATCAACGCTACTAAAAATAAAAGTCACACCCCAATAAGCACCTTTTGAGCCTCTGCTTATTTTCGATAATCTTATCGTCTATGCTATATTAATATTTAATACAGACAGTTAAAGAGGTTAATGCCATGGCAAGAAATACATCAGTGACATTAGGTGAGCATTTCGACGACTTTGTGCATGAAAAAATCAATGCAGGGCGCTTTCAATCGGTGAGTGAGGTTGTGCGCGCAGGCTTGCGTAAGTTAGAAGAAGACGAAATAAAGCTGCAAGCGCTCAGAGATAAGCTGCAAGCGGGAGAGGATAGCCCACTGGTTAATGGTTTTAATGATGAAAAATTTATCGAGGCGCTACATAAAAAACACCTCAAATGATCCTTGGTAAATGACCAGAAAATATCGTATCAGAGCACTTGCACAGGCCGACCTTGAATCAATCTGGCTTTATACTTGTGAAGAGTGGGGTGCGGCACAGGCTGATACTTACCTTAAATCAGTGATACAACGTTTTGAATGGCTGACAGAAAACCCTACACTGAGCAAACCACGGGATGATATTAAACAGGGGTACTTCTGTTTTCCCGAAGGCATGCACCTTATTTTCTATGTTTTAAATGAACAGGGTATAAAAAATAATCATGTTGAGATAATCGGCATACCCCAGCAACGCATGGATATTATCGAGTACTTAGCATGAGATATCCGATGATATGAAACGGATGTTCAAAATATGAAGTTCAACGAAGATTCACGGGTCAAAATCCCCACAATCCTGCATTTAATGCGTTTGGGGTATGACTATCTCTCCCTGAAAGACCCAATAGCCATATGGGATGAATCAACTAATATCTTCACCGGTATCTTTCACCAGAGCATCAAGCGCATAAACCCCGATCTTGGCGATATCGAAGCCAAGCAGTTTTATGATGAAATTTCACTCTGCCTGGAAAACGAAGACCTGGGCAAAGCCTTTTACGAAAAGCTCACCAATAAATCAGGCGCTCGCTTAATCGACTTTGAGGATTTTGACAACAACACCTTCAATGTTGTCACTGAACTCACCTATAAAAAAGATGATGAAGAGTTCCGCCCAGACATCATCTTGCTCATCAACGGCTTGCCGCTGGCGTTTATCGAGGTCAAAAAGCCCAATAACCAAAATGGCATATTGGCAGAGCACAAGCGTATTCAAACGCGCTTTCAAAACAAGAAATTCAGGAAGTTCGTCAACATCACCCAGTTGATGGTGTTCTCGAACAATATGAAATATGACGACAGCTCACCGCTCCCCATTGAGGGGGCGTTTTATGCCACCGCGTCATATCAAAAACCCGGTTTTAACTATTTCCGGGAAGAGCAAGATTTCAACGTAGAGTCGCTACTGTCCACGGTGGGTGATGCCGATTATGAAAAACTCGAAACTGCCGTACTGAAAGACAACAACCTGCTGAGCATCAAGCAATCCCCTGAGTTTGCCAAGAATAAAAGCCCCGATACGCCCACCAATCAAATTTGTACCTCGTTGTTTCAGCGTGAACGTTTGGCCTTTGTGCTGGAGTTTGCCTTAGCTTACGTTAAAGAAAGCACCGGCCTGCAAAAGCACATCATGCGCTACCCGCAACTGTTCGCCACCAAGGCCATAGAGCAAAAACTGGAAGAGGGGGTTAAAAAAGGCATTATCTGGCATACCCAAGGCAGCGGTAAAACGGCGCTGGCGTATTACAACGTCAAATACCTCACCAACTACTTTCAAAAGAAAGGCGTCACTGCCAAGTTTTACTTTATTGTCGATAGACTCGACTTGCTGATTCAGGCAGGCAAAGAATTTAAGTCTCGCGGTTTAGTGGTTCACAACATCGACTCGCGTGAAGCCTTTGCCAGAGACATCAAACAGACCGCCGCCATTCACAACAACTCAGGCAAGGCAGAGATTACCGTCGTCAATATCCAGAAATTCAAAGACGACCCAGCCGTCACTAAAAATAGCGATTACAATCTCAACATCCAGCGGGTGTTCTTTTTGGATGAAGTACACCGCAGCTATAACCCCCAAGGCAGTTTCTTAGCCAATTTAGAGCAATCAGACCGCCACTCAATTAAAATCGGTTTAACGGGGACGCCGTTGCTGGGTGAAGAGTACAACTCCAAATCACTGTTTGGTGGTTACATTCACAAATATTATTACAACGCATCCATTAAAGATGGCTACACCCTGCGTTTAATCCGTGAAGAGATCGAAACCAGCTACAAGCTCAGCCTGCAAAAAGCCCTGGAAGAGATCGAAATTCTCAAAGGCAATACCGACAAAAAACTCGTTTACGCCCATCCGAAATTTGTTGAGCCCATGCTGGATTACATCGTCAGAGACTTTGAGCAAACCCATATCCGCATGAACAACAACACCATCGGCGCTATGGTGGTGTGTGACTCATCCGAACAAGCCAAAATGATGTACCAAATATTTCAAGAAAAATACGCTCCCAAAGCGTTTGCACCTGAATTGATGGTCGCACAGCCACACGCCAGCTACCACGCCAAACAGAAACAAGAGAGCGAAGTCAGCACCGCCGCCGTGATATTGCACGACATCGGCACCAAACAAGAGCGCAAGCAGTTAGTGGAAGATTTTAAAGAAGGAAAAATTGACCTCTTGTTTGTTTATAACATGTTGCTAACGGGCTTTGACGCACCGCGCCTTAAAAAGCTCTACATAGGTCGTGTGATAAAATCCCACAACCTGTTGCAAGCCCTGACCCGTGTAAACCGTACCTACCAAAATTTCAGTTATGGCTATGTGGTCGATTTTGCCGACATCGAAAAAGAGTTTGAAAAAACCAATCAAGACTATTTCAAAGAGTTGCAGTCTGAGTTGGGTGATGAGATGGAGCATTACAGCAACCTGTTTAAATCCCACGAAGAAATCGCCCAGGAGATACAAGAGATCAAAGAAGTCCTGTTTCACTTTGATACCCGCAACCCTGAAACCTTTTCTCAGCAGATAAACGAAATAAACTCACGCGCTGAGATGCTAAAAATCACCCAAGCCTTAAACAACGCCAAGAACCTATATAACCTGATTCGCTTGTCAGGTGATTATGAAATGCTAGAAAAGCTTGATTTTCAAACGCTCACTGTATTATCTAGAGAGGCCAACAACCGTTTAGCCCTCATCAACACCAAAGAAGCCCTGGAAAACAATGTCGATACCA
>Ga0256839_1005100_pt1 | contig 12356 bp, 14 predicted proteins | sample 354166metaG_FD_185968 | JGI IMG/M metagenome (GOLD analysis project Ga0256839, IMG submission 185968) | Hydrothermal vent microbial communities from Mid Atlantic Ridge, Atlantic Ocean - 354-166 | ecosystem: Environmental > Aquatic > Marine > Hydrothermal vents | place: Atlantic Ocean: Mid...
AGTTTACACTGGCCTTTTTAGGCTATGGCAATGAAGAGGAGCATACCGTTTTAGAGCTCACCTATAATTGGGGCGTAGAGTCGTATGAGCTTGGCAACGCCTATGGTCACATTGCCGTGGAAGTCCCAGATGTTTATGCGATGGCTGATGCGGTGAAAGCGGGGGGCGGAAAAATCATTCGAGAAGCAGGGCCAATGAATGCGGGCAATACCATTATTGCATTCGCCGAAGATCCAGATGGTTATCAAATAGAGTTTATTGGTGAAAACCATATTCGTACATGAGTGATTAGGCTATAATTCGGCCAAATTTTTTTAAAAAAAAGGAATGAATATGTCTCAGTTTGAAAATGTAACCCTTATCAAAAAAGCCTCTGTTTACTTTGATGGTCAAGTGACCAGTCGTACCGTTTTATTTGCCGATGGCACCAAAAAAACCTTAGGGATTATGATGCCGGGTGAGTATGAGTTTGGTACGGAATTGGCTGAAAACATGGAGATGTTATCGGGCGATGTAGAAGTATTATTGCCAGGCGAAACCGAATGGAAAGCGATTCCGAATGGCAGTAGTTTTAATGTGCCTGCCAATGCTAAATTTGGCATAAAAGTGAATAATATTGCCGATTATTGTTGTTCTTATATTGCTTAAAAACAGCAGGCTTTAAATTTCCCCCCCCCATCATGTCTATTCAGTGTTACGAGGGGGGGGGAGTAAAAAAACATTAGTCTTTGCTCTTTACTTTTTTCTCTTTCATACTCTTTACTTTCTCCCAACAGAGTGGTGCAAAATGCATGGCGATGAGTAGAATAAAAAAAGCAAGTCCAATTTCTTCAATATATTCAATCCACATAACTCCAAACCCCTTTTTAAATCATTGATTCTATAATTGTACTGCGTTTTTGTTAGAATGTGCACCCATTTTATTTTCACCTTTTACCCGTCTAAGGAATTTACATGAATCACCCCAGCCAGCCGTTTAACTGGAAAACTTATAAAAACGATACGCTCTCTGGTATTACCGTGGCATTGGCGTTGGTGCCGGAAGCGGTGGCGTTTGCTTTTGTAGCAGGGGTTCACCCTTTGGTTGGCCTCTATGCCGCGGTTATTGTGGGCATGATTACCGCCATTTTTGGCGGTCGTCCAGGTATGATTACCGCCGCGGCCGGTTCGTTAGCCGTTGTGATGATGCATTTGGTGATGGAGCACGGAGCGCACTTTCTCTTTTTAGCGGTCATTATGATGGGGATGTTTCAAATTATTATCGGTATTATGAAGTGGGGGCGGTTTATTCGAATGGTGCCTACTTCGGTGATGTTAGGCTTTGTAAATGGCTTGGCATTGATTATCCTGTTTGCTCAGTTCACTCAGTTTAAAGATGTGGATGGTGAGTGGCTGACGGGCAGTAGCTTAAATATTATGATTATGATTATTATCGCAACCTTGGCCATTATTTATCTCTTGCCTAGGCTAACCAAAGCGGTTCCATCCGCATTAGTTGCCATTGTTTTAATCAGTATTGTGGTTGTTATGTTCGATATTAATGCGGTTACGGTGGGTGATAAAGCTTCGGTTTCGGGAACTTTAGAATCGCTTATTTATGGTGATGGGGTCGAGGGCGGCTTTCAAGGCTTAAGTTGGCTTACCACCTTGCCAGAAGGGTTCTGGAGTTTAGAAACCTTGTGGATCGTTTTACCGTATGCCATTATTTTAACCATAATTGGCTCGGTTGAATCGTTATTAACGATGACCCTAATTGATGACATCACCAATACTCGTGGTAAGGGTAATAAAGAGTGTATCGCCTTAGGTGCCGCCAACTGTACCGCAGGAACCTTTGGAACCATGGGCGGTTGCGCACTGATTGGGCAGTCGATGATTAACGTAAACTCGGGCGGAACAGGGCGCTGGTCTGGTATCTCGGCCGCGTTAGGGTTATTAGTGATCATCTTGTTAGCCTCCTCTTGGATCGAGATGGTACCGATTGGCGCACTGGTGGGGTTGATGTTTTTTGTGGTGATCGCCACCATCAACTGGTCAAGCTGGAACATCATGCGTGGCATGAGTAAAGCCGATGCTTTTGTGATGGTCTTAGTGACCGTGTTAACCGTGGTATTTGATTTAGCGGTCGCGGTAATTTCGGGGGTCGTGGTTGCGGCACTGGTGTTTGCATGGCAACACGCACAGCGTATTTTATTGGAGCAATCTACCGAAGAGGTGGATGGTAAAGTCATTAAAACCTATAAAGTAAATGGCCCGCTGTTTTTTGCCTCCACTAAAAACTTTATGGATATGTTTTCGCCAGAGAGTGATCCTGACTATGTGGTGATTGATTTTATGCACTCACGCGTTTATGACCATTCGGGGATTGAAGCAATTGATAATTTGACTAAAAAATATCAAGCGGCAGGTAAAAAACTGGTATTAAAACATTTAAGTCCTGAGTGTCGTATGCTGTTAGAAAATGCTAAAAATTTGGTTGAAGTTAATGTTTCAGAAGATCCGCATTATCATGTATCAACCAGTGGAAAGGATGATTAATCGTGCCAAGAATTAATGAGCTTAAAAAAGGTGATGTGGTTGAAATTAATGGCTTGCCACATATTGTCAAAACGTATGAAGTACGTAACCCATCTTCACGTGGTGCATCCACTATGTATAAAGTACGTTTTAACAGCCTAAAAACGGGTACTAAGGTCGATGAAACCTTTAAGGGAGAAGATGTCGTTAAAGCGTTAGACTGCCCTAAAGTACCTGTTATGTTCTCTTATTTAGATGGTGATAACTATGTTTTTATGAACAATGAAGACTACAGTCAATATTTTTTATCTAAAGAGACGCTTGAGGATGAAGCCAAATACCTCACTGAAGGGCTATCTGGGATTACTGCTATTTTATTGGATGAGGCTATTTTAACGATTGAGCTACCAACGCATGTAACACTTGAAATTACGGATACGACTCCAGCAACTAAGGCAACGGGTGCGGGACGAACAAAACTCGCCGTGCTATCAACGGGGTACGAAGTTCAAGTTCCTGAATTTATTGAGCCGAATGAACTGGTTAAAATTAGCACCTTGACGGGAAAATTTTTATCTCGAGCATAGTGGGTTGAATCACTTTTTTGTTATAAACACTCTACAGTCTGCTTTCTTGCAAGCTGTTCTACATAAATTCCTCAATCCTTTATCTATATATCATTATTATCTATAAGGTTTAATACCCATCGATATAGATTTTATATCCGTTTAATGCAAAAATACCCTGTTTTTTGTGTGACATATGCTTCCGTTTGAGCCAATAAGATAATGATTTTATGAAAAATAGAACTTGGATTTCCTTATTATCAGCCGGCCCGATGCTGATTATTCCTTTAATGGTGGGGTTGTTTTCTTTTATCGTCATTAATGACGAATCTGAAAAAATGGAAAGTAGTCTTTCTCATATGGAACAAAATAATATTGATTTGGTGAAATCTACAATTTTGTCTAGAGTAAATAATATTGTGGATTTGGCTGCGTACCGAAAATCAGCCATTAAAAAAGAGTTACACGACCGAATTAAAGAGCGAGTGACGGATTCGCACAAGATTGCTACGGCACTTTATAAACGATACGCTTCCATTAAATCTGAACAAGAGGTTAAATCGCTTATTATTGAGGCACTACGTCCCTTAACGTGGAATGATGGGGAGAGTTTTATTTGGATTTTAGACTTTGAAGGGGAGTTTCAGTTAGCGCCGGAGTATTTAAAACATTTGGAAGGAACTTCTATTCTTGATTTTAAGGATGCAACAGGGCGAGAGGTCATAAAAGAAGAGATTGCGCTCACACGTTTAGGAGGGGAGGGCTTTTTATGGGATACCTTTACTCGCCCAAATACCGGAACGGATGAGCAATTTGAACAGCTTGCGTTTGTTAAAAGCCTTGGTTTTTATAATTGGTATATGGGATCTGCTGAATTTTTAGATATTGCCACCAAGTTAACGGATAGAAGTTTGTTGTCTGAAATTAGTCAGTTAGGCGCAAATGGCAGTTACTACTTTTTTATTATGGATACAGAAGGTACGTTATTACTCAATAGTGCTCGCCCTGAATGGGAGGGATTAAGCTATCAAGACAGTGATGATATTACGGCACGTAATTTGTATCAAAAAGTATTGCGTGCTGTAAATTACGATCAAGAGAAAAAATTTATTGAATATAAGTGGTTGAATCCAAATACAGGAGAGGTCGAGCTTAAATACTCTTATGTTAAAGCGGTTCCAGATTCGGATTGGATTATCGGTAGTGGTTTTTATCCAGCGGATATTGTGAGAGCATTACAGCCTAAAATGATCGAGAGTGAAAAGCTCAATCAACAAAAATTAGATCGACTATTAAGCATTGCCTTTTGGAGTTTTCTATTTTCTATTTTGATTGGACTCCTCCTCTCGATTGCGGTCTATCGTCTATTATGGCGCTCCCGTAATGAAGTCAATGAAAAGAATAGGGCATTACGGGAACTCAATAGTCAGCTTGAGAAAAAGGTTTTAAAAAGAACAGAAGCCTTAGAAGAAATTAATGATGAACTTGAAATTTTAGCTCGAACAGACTGCTTGACCGGGGTTGATAATCGCTTTTCTTTTATGAAAATTGTAGAGGGAGAGGTGAGGCGTTGTAAGCGATTTAAGGATACCTTCTCATTGATACTGTTGGATGTCGATAATTTTAAACAGATTAATGACCAATATGGCCACGATGTAGGTGACTTGGTATTGATTGAACTGGCTAAAATAACACAAAGTTTTTTAAGGGAGGTGGATACGCTTTGTCGATTTGGAGGAGAAGAGTTTATTATTGTTTTGCCCAAAACAGAGTTAGAGGTCGCTTGTAAAATAGCAGAAAAATTATGTTTAGAAATTGCAAAACATCCTTTTGAAGTGGTTGAAAAAGTGACCATCAGTTTAGGGGTAGGATCTTATCAGCCTGATTTGAGCATTGATAAACTGATTAAAAAAGTAGATGTCGCGTTGTATAAAGCCAAGCGATCTGGAAAAAATAAGGTATGTTGTGCCAATGAGTGACACGCAAAAAATCAGAGAAAATATGCGTGCCAAGGCGGTTATGATAGCCTTTAGATTAAATATCCTTAGGAACAATGGATAAAGAGTATTTTAATTTTTGAAAGTTTTCACTGCCAAGTTCTTTCATATCAACCCGAGAGGGGATGATAAAAACAGGTTTATTATTTTTCATTTCGGTGATAACCCGTGCTTCAATTTCAACATCTCGAATTAAAATATCGGTCTCACTCTTACTGGTTGCTTCTGTAAAGGATTTTTGTAATTCAGTAATAGAGTGACTGATGAACTTATTGAACTCTTTATTATCAACAGGTTTTGTACGAGTAAGATTAATTAAATTAGTTAATTCATTTATTTTAGCGTCTTTTAATTTTAAGGTCTTACCTAATTTATCAATTTGATTTTGAACTGTCTTTAACGCTTTAGATTTTTCTTTTTCAATTAAACGTTTTACTTGAGGCAGCGTTTTAAGCTTGCTCTCAGAGTTAAGTGTGGCTTGAAGTGAACGAATTTCTTTTTGAAAAGCAGTCGCTTCAGTCGATATTGCTTTAGAAACCTCTTTTTCAATGAGTTTTTTTACGTTAGGATTTTTAAGCAGTGCGGTTTCTGAGTTTAAGCTACTTTCTAATTTCTTAACCTTCATTTCCAGTTCACTGATACTTTTGCTTGCGTCTTTAATCAGTGCTTTGTCTGTCGTGGACAGTCGTGGATTTCGAACCAGTAAATTGAGTTTGTTTTTATCGATATTCGTTGGCATGACGCATCCTTAATCACGTTAAGCAAGTAACCTTAATACGCGGCGACTTTTATTTTAAAATAGGCTTTTTTGGAATACCCATCCAGTAGTAAATTTTGGTTGGAGGGTAGGTGGCTTAATGTTAAGTCAGGGGTTATCTCAATACTCATTTCAAGTTTGAGTTTTGCAATATGTACTGGATGAATGGTGGCTTGTTTATTATTCTCAACATTGTTAATAATGGATTGACTTAATGTCGAGCCGATCAGTTTAAACATCTCATTTGGTGTGATATGTAAATCTTTCATTATCCGTTACTTGTTTTATTGGTGACCATTTCGGGCAGATTAGCAGGCATCGGAACAGGCACCATTTCGACCGATAATTTACTGTAAGCGCGTATATTTTGATTATAACGTCGCTCTTGACGTATTTTTTTAGTGCCGACTAAAATACGATATTTTTTTTCTGCCGTGTTACTGGTTACTTTCTCCTCTATCTGCATGTCTAAAGAGACTTCAATTAAGGTTTTAGAAAACTGGTAAAACGTAGGTCGAATCCCTAAATTTAGTAGGGAGGTTTGATTAAATGTTGTTTTGGTCTGACTTTGAGTATCAATGATATTGCCATCGTCATCTTTAATTTCTTCGATGGTATTAACGATACTTGGAATAGCAGCGGTCTCATTGGCTAACATCTTGAGCATGTCAATTGAGTTTTGATCGAGTGTTTGTTGCGCTTGAGCAATGGATTGAGTCATTTTGGTTACAAAATCAACTAAATCTGCGGAAATTTCTTTATATTCTTGGCTCATGTTAGACTCCCTTTTTCTTGAAAGAATTTATTAAAGCCCTCTTGTTTTAAGAGAGCTAAATATTTTATTAGTTAGGGAGTAGGAGTCGGGGCTTCAATACGATTAATCTCAACCTCGGGTAACATACTTGGAGGAGGTGGAACGGGAACCAGTGTGACAGATAGTTTACTGGTTCCTTGCACATCTTTACCAAACTTACGGTTATGTTCTACATCCGCTTTAATACTGACTGAAACGGGACCCCATCCTCCTTTTGCTTCAACGGATACACCTACTTTGGTCGATGTTGTAAAGGAGGTTTTGATGTCCATAGAGACTTCAATTTTAGTCTCAGAAAATTGGTACCATGTTGGTTTTATAAACGCAATTAAAGGCATATCTTCAATTTTAATGACTTTAATATCAGCGGTTGCAGGGGTGGCTGTTTCATTAATCGTTCCAATTACTTTGGGAACATAAGTAAAAGTTTCATCTGCCAATGCAAGTGTTGTTTTGAGAGAGTTTTTATCCAGTGCCTCTTGTGCTTTTGCAATCCCCATTGCCAAGTCAGATACCATTTATGGTAAGGGTACATCTAATAGTTCTTGTCCTACGCTCATGATAGTTACCTCTTTTTTGAGTAGATTAAAAGTTTCCAGAGATTATTTTTTGGAAACGTTCAAAGTCAATATTGATGCCTCCGACAGCTGAAATAGATGACAAGGTTTTTATTTGCTCGGCCTGTGCTTGATTCGCAATCATGAGCGAATAATTAAGGTTAGGGTCGATAAAAAAAACTTGTTGAGCAATGTTATTTGCCCGTTCCATATCGGAGTTTCTTGACTCAAGAGGAATCGATTTGTGAAAAGTCGCAATATACGGCTGTAGCGCGGAGTCATTCGCCGGATGAGAGATTTTTGCACCAAAAGAATTTTGCATGGTTGACCTCTAAAGTTTAGAAATTCAATATATATGCTATGTTTTAGATTGAGAGATCAGGTGTTTTTATACGATATGCCATTAATATATGGCGTATTTTCACTTACCCTCGTGTAAATATTACACCTATTGAAAGTAGAATGAAACAATATTTTAAAAAAGTATCGTCGCTTTAAAAGGGGGTGTTATTCGTTATGAGTACTTGATGAGTTCTGGGCCTTCATCCGTGATTTTTAAAATAGAAGAAACTGGGAGAGAGGGAGCTTGCCAATCGCTTAATACCCAGCGATGAAGTGTTGTACACTCTGTTTGGAGTCTATGGTGGTATGGTCGGTGAGTATGCCCATGAATCATGTGTTGTACAGTAGGGTACGCTTTAAAAAGCTGATAAACGGCTTGTTGATTAACATCCATAATCGACGGTGGCTTATTTTGACTGTGTGTTTTTGAGTTATGACGCATTTTTTGTCCAATACGTAAACGGCGTGTTTGGCTAAGTTTTAAAAATAGCCAAGCGATAAATTTATTACGAAAGAAGCGACGCATTTTTTGATAGGATTTGTCGTCGGTACAGAGGGTGTCGCCATGCAGTATCAGATAGCTTCTGTTGTAAAGGGTAATACATTCAATATCGTTTAAGGGTTGAATGCCTGTTGCTTGCCAAAATGCGTTACGCATTAAAAAATCACGATTGCCGTATTGTAAATAAATAGGCAACCCTTGTTCCGTCAGCTGTTTAAATTGTTGAATAATATTGGCATACTGTTCTAAGCCAATATCGTCGCCCACCCACATTTCAAAGAGATCGCCCAGAATGTAAAGCGCATCGGCTTGTGGGGCTTCATTTTGTAGAAACTGCTGAAAAGCTTGATTGATTGGATGAGAGGGATCGGGTTGTAGGTGAATATCGGCAATGAATAGGCTATAAGGTTTTGTCATGCTCTAAATTTTAGCAGTCTTTGCAAGGAGGGGGGACTCTTTTTAGTACCCCCTTGAGGGGTAGAAAATTTTAAGAACAAAAAAATAGATGCTGCTGAATGGTTCAGCAGCGTTTTTCGAAGGCTATTTTGTTAGTCTTCGATTAAGGTGGCTTTTGTGATAATAATATCTTCAACAGGGACATCTTGATGACCACGTCGTGTCGTTGTTTCAACGCCTGCCATGGCATCAACAACCTCCATTCCTTCCACCACTTTACCAAAGACGGCATAACCCCAGCCTTGTGGATTTTTACCGGTATGATCTAAGAAATTGTTGTCTTTTAGATTAATAAAAAACTGGGTGGTTGCTGAGTGTGGATCACCCGTACGGGCATACGCTAAGGTACCACGCGTATTTTTTAAACCATTATCGGCTTCGTTTTCAATTGGTGCGCCAGACGCTTTCTCTTCCATTCCAGGAAGCATTCCGCCACCTTGTGCCATAAAATTTGGGATGATACGGTGGAAAAGTGTGCCATTAAAAAAGCCGTCCATCACATAGTGTTTGAAATTTTCAGTACCAATCGGCGCTTTTTCATCTTCTAATTCAACGGTGATGTCACCCATAGTGGTACTAATAATAACTTTTGACATATTGTTTTCCTTGTTCTATTTAATGTGAGACCTTTGCACGAAAGGATGCACGGATAAAAAAGGCTGAAATACGCCTGATTTTCGTTGAAAACCTTGCGAATACCTAGGTATTCCCTGCGATTTCCGCCTTAATCAGCCAAATTTCATCTCTTTTTTCTCTCGCGCCCCTCTCGTGCAAAGGTCTCAATGTAATTAAAAGGGAGCTTATTTAATTTGGCGTGCTTTGATGATGGTGACCGTCTCTCTTGGCACATCAATCATTCCTTTGGTTTTTCCGGTTGGAGAGGTGCGGATTTTATTAACGGTTTTCATGCCTTTAATCACGCGACCAAAAACAGCGTAGCCCCAAGCACGGTTGGTTTTTTCACGGAAGTCTAAAAAGCTGTTTTTAGAGACGTTAATAAAAAACTGTGCCGTCGCGGAGTGTGGATCACTGGTACGTGCCATAGCAACCGTTCCTACGGTGTTGCGTAAACCATTATCCGCTTCATTGGCGATTGGCTCACGTGTGGTTTTTTTCTTCATGTCCGCCGTAAAGCCGCCACCTTGCACCATAAAGTTTGGGATAACGCGGTGAAAAATTGTACCGTCATAAAAGCCATCATTAACATAAGTTAAAAAGTTTTTAACGGTATTGGGGGCTTTGTCGGGATATAACTCGATAATAAACGTGCCAAGATTGGTTTCAAACAGTACTTGAGGGTTCTCTTTTTTCTGAACGGGTTCTGATTCAGCAGCGGCTGAGGTGGATAGAAAGAGCGCAAGTGCGGCGAGTTTTAGGGTTAAAAATAGGCGTCTTGTCATTATTTGATTCCTTGATTTACGTTACAATAGTCGAATTTTAACACTTAGAAAAATTTGTTATAAGTCTTTTAACGATCAAAGACGTTCGTGACTTTAAAATAAGCTGTATTTGAATATCAAATAGGACATCACATGAGTTTGCATATCTACAACACCGAGACCCGTCAAAAAGAAGTTTTTCAACCGATTAATCCCAATCAAGTCGGGATCTATGTTTGTGGAATTACGGTGTATGACTTGTGTCATATTGGACATGCTCGCGTTATGGTGGTGTTTGATACGGTAGTGCGTCACTTGCGTCAATTGGGTTACCAAGTTAATTATGTGCGAAATATCACCGACATTGATGACAAAATCATTAAACGAGCTTTAGAGAATAGTGAATCGATTCAGACACTTACTGAGCGTATGATTACGGAAATGCATACCGATGAAGCGGCTATGAATGTGTTGCGTCCAGATGAAGAGCCGAAAGCGACGGAGTACATGGGTGAAATTAAGCAGATGATTGAAACCTTGATTCAAAAAGGGTTTGCCTATCCTGCGGAAAATGGCGATGTGTATTTCAAAGTAAAGTCCTTTGAGAAATATGGTCGACTATCGGGTAAAAATATTGAGGATCTTGAAGCGGGTGCACGCGTTGAAGTGAACAAGGTTAAGCAAGATCCAATGGACTTTGTACTGTGGAAAGCCTCTAAAGAGAATGAACCCGCTTGGGAATCCGAGTGGGGCAGTGGTCGTCCTGGTTGGCATATTGAGTGTTCTGCGATGGCAACCAAGTGTTTAGGCAATCATTTTGATATTCATGGTGGGGGGATGGATCTGTCTTTTCCACACCATGAAAATGAAATTGCACAGTCTGAGTGCGCTACTGGTGAGCAGTACGTGAATACTTGGATGCATTGTGGTTTTGTTCGCATTGATGATGAAAAAATGTCGAAATCACTGAATAACTTTTTTACCATTCGAGAGGTATTAAAAGTGTTTCACCCTGAAGTGATTCGTTATTTCTTATTGGCGAGTCATTACCGCAGTCCTGTTAATTACTCACAAGAAAACTTAGAGTCGGCTCGTGCCAGTGTCGGGCGTTTATATTCCGCCATTGAACAGGTCAAACCTGCTGAAGCCAGTCAAGGAACCGTGTTTGAAGCGGAGTTTATGGCGGTAATGAATGATGATTTTAATACCCCTAAAGCGATGGCGGTGCTGTTTGACTTAGCCAAAGAGGTTAATAAATCAAAAGACGCTGGTTTGGCAGGATTGTTGGTGAAGCTTGCGAATCAGATTGGGTTATTAGAGCAAGATGCCACGACCTTCTTTAAGTCACAACCGAGTGAATCTGGATTAACAGATGAAGCGATTGAACAGTTGATTGTGGAACGAAAAGAGGCGCGAGCCAATAAAGATTTTGCACGCTCTGATGAGATTAGAGATCTGTTGAGTGCGCAAGGTATTGAGCTGTTAGATTCGGCATCAGGAACGACGTGGCGTAAATCGTAATCGTTCTGGTTTTTTATTCCCCCCCCCTAAAAAATAGAGATTTAAGGGGGGGGGAGAAATTTTCAGGGATGTTTGGGATCGATTTTCTGATGTGGCTTGCCACCAATATCAGGCATTACATCGCTTAAACGGTCATACTTTTGGTTGAGTAACGATTTAAACAGGGTGGTGTACTCTAATACCGCTTTGACATAAGCGCGCGTTTCGCTAAAGGTGATGGAGTCAATCCACTGGTCAGCAGGCAGAGAGTGGCTTTCGGATACCCAGTGATCAACCCGGCTTGGCCCTGCATTATAGGCGGCCGTGGCGAGCACTTTATTGCCTTGGTACTTTTGATTTAAGTAGTTTAAATAGGCGCTGCCTAATTCAATGTTATTTTCGACTTGGGTTAACTTCTTATAAGAGAGGTTGCCCGAGCCTAGTTTTTTACTCACATACTTTGCTGTTTTAGGCATGATCTGCATTAGTCCGGTTGCGCCAACGGGGGATTTAATATCCACTGAAAAGGCACTTTCACGGCGCATGATGCCGTAGATCCAAGCAGGATCAATGTTATTTTTTTCAGCATGTTGCATCACGGGTTCTTTGTAGGGCGTTGGAAACCGTAAGTGTAGGGCATTCCACTCTTTGGCCTTTGCCATCGAGCGAATCGCTTGAGCGTGTTGCTCCCACTGGTTTGCCAATACGCCGACGACATGCAGCTCATCTTTATCCACTTTATTGAGAAGTTGATACCACTCTCGTTTGGTACTCAGTGGCCAGTCAATCGCCAGCAGCTCTTGAATACGCTGTAGTTCGGGATACTTTTTAATCAGTGTACCGGTGTCGACTTTTTTAATGGGGTTTGGATTAAATTGATAGGGTAGCTTTAGACGATCGGCCGCTAAAAAGGCATAGTAGTTTCGTTTTTTAGCGAGCTTGCGATAAAGTGCTTCGGCCGGCTTGATT
>Ga0256839_1005101_pt1 | contig 12356 bp, 10 predicted proteins | sample 354166metaG_FD_185968 | JGI IMG/M metagenome (GOLD analysis project Ga0256839, IMG submission 185968) | Hydrothermal vent microbial communities from Mid Atlantic Ridge, Atlantic Ocean - 354-166 | ecosystem: Environmental > Aquatic > Marine > Hydrothermal vents | place: Atlantic Ocean: Mid...
CCTGCGGGCGGCATTGCTGGATGGAACTTTTGACCACCTTTGGACCACCTGCATCCGCCAGGCCGCCTGAAAACCGCCACAAAATCTCAGCCGCACCCGCTCGGTTCTACGGCTTGACACAGCGGGAGCTTGCGAAGAGCAGGCCGTGTGAAAAAACCGGCGGTGGGCTGTCGGGGGAACGTCGATCCCCCTGCCCCCGTTCCTCCCCGCGCCAGCCACGGCCAGGAAAAAGCCCCGCTGGCCCTCAGATCCTGGGTACGTGTTTAGCCAGCTGGCACATTGCTGATCCGACGCTTCCGTACGTGGTAGAAATAGGCGTTTATTCTTGTATTCTTGCCAACGGCGAGCCGCTGGCTTCAGCTGGCGGAGAAGATCGACATGCGTTTTTTCTTGGCTCTCCCCCGGCTAAAGCCGGGGGCTCGCCGAAGCAAGAACGAGCGTCGATTCTTGCTCGTCACGGCGAGCCGGGAGCGTCAGCTCCCGGAGACGGCAGGGCCGTCAGCCACTGGGAGCTTCCGCTCCGGTGCAAGAACAAACGCAAACACACCAAACGGCGAGCCGCTGGCTTCAGCCAGCGGAGAAAAATAACGCAATGCACTTATCCGGCTCTCCCCGGGCTCCAAGCCCGGGGCTCGCCGGACAAAAATCAGCTCTTTTGCTCTGAAAATGCTCCATTTTGTGCTGGCACGCGAAACACGTACGCGGCGTGGTCCGGGGGCGATTTTTGCTCCAGCAGGCGTTGCCACAACGGGAGGAAAAACTAGAATAGGGGCGCTATCCCAGTTGCGCCCTTAGCTCAATTGGATAGAGCATCGGTCTACGGAACCGAAGGTTGCAGGTTCGAGTCCTGCAGGGCGTACTCGGTAAGTCCTTGTGATTCCAAGACTTGCGACAAGTTTCCGCCAGGTTCCAGGTTAGGGCAATCCCCCTGGGAGGCACTTCCACGCGATTCTGCCCTGTTCCGGGAAATGGTGCAGCAGGGGGTGCAGCAATTTGCAGCGGCTGCTGCACGGGGGTTGTGGGATGCAAGGGGCTGGTTGGTTGCTGGGCGGCTCGGTCCGATAGCCCCGTATGATCTGCCGAGTCCTGCTGCATGGGGCCGGTGGGTTGCGGGGTGGCACGGTGGTAGTGTTCCGCGTGGGTCTGTAGGTAGTGCTCGCGGGCCACGGGTTCGGAGTTGCCGATAACCTGGAAGCTTGGCAGGGGGCTGCCGTTTCCCTTTCTTGCAAGAGGGCTTCAAGGCGTGGTCGATGGTCCGGCCAGGGGGTAGAATGGGGCTGTGTGGCGCGGTCATCCTGCTTTCGGCCCGGCGTGTGGCTGCTCAAGACGGGGCCGTCTGCCCAGAGCGAGAGGACATCGGCCTTGAACGAATCATGGCGCAATCTCTCCTTGGACCAGGACAAGGACATCGACCACGTGCTGGCCGCCTGGCCTTACAAGCCCAGCGCCGTGCAGGTGCGGATCATCCGCACCGTGCAGGGGCGGCAGGTGATGCAGATGCGGGTGGATCTGGGCATTTTGCAAATGGAGCTTCAGGGGCGTCCTGACGGGACCCGGCCCGGCGGGGCGGCCACCTACCTGGACCATCTGCTGGCCCTGGAGTTTCACGATCCGCATCACTTCGAGCTGACCGAGGAGCACTGCGAGGAGATCGACCGGGAGTTCGAGCAATTCTACCATCGCCGTATCGGCTTTCTGGCATTGAATCTCTACGAGCAGGCGGTCGAGGACGCCGATCACACGCTGGCGCTGATGGACTTTTGCCGCCGCTGGGCACGCGACCCGCAGTGGCTTTGGTCGCACGAGCAGTATCGGCCCTTTGTGGTGTTTCACCGGGCACAGGCGGCGGCCCTGGCTGCGCTGGACCGCAACGAGCCGGAAGAGGCGATCAACCGGCTCAACCAGGGACTGGAGCAGATGGCCGAGTTTTTTGCCCACTACGATGCCGAAGAACACTTCGAGGAAGACGAGCTGGTGCAGCGGCTGCAGGAGTTGCGGGAGACGATCCGCCAGGATTTCCACGTGGGGAAAACCTTGGCCGAACAGCTCTCCGAGGCGATTGCGGCCGAGGAGTACGAGCGGGCCGCCCGGCTGCGCGATCAGCTCCGCCGCCGCAAGCAGCAGTAACAGAGGGCTGCCGCAGCTGCGGGGTGCGAGCGCAAAAGCATTTCTCTACTGCGGCTCCAAGGGGCGCGGCGTTTGAGAAAACGAGTCTTCATGCTTTCTGTCCAAGGGACACTCCAGCGCCGAAGGCAGGCAAGACGTTTTGACATTCCCCCCCGCGGCCGTTAAAAAGACAAGCAAGCCTAACCCGTCATCTCCTCGCAGCTTGTGGCGGAGCAAGCCATGACGCAAATGCTGGTCATCGTGCCGGATCGCTGCACCGGCTGCATGCAGTGCGAGCTGGCCTGCGGCTGGGTGCAAAGCGGGCAGTTTCAGCCCTCGCAAAGCCTCATCCGGGTGAACATTTTCGACGAAGAGGCAAGCTACGCCCCCTACACCTGCCTGCAGTGCGACGAGGCATGGTGCATGACCGCTTGCCCGGTCAACGCCATCGGTGTAGATGCTTCGGGGCAGGCCAAGGTGGTGGAGGAGCGGCTGTGCATCGGCTGCCACCTGTGCACGATCGCCTGCCCGTTCGGCACGGTGTTCACCCTGCCGCAGAACGACAAGGCGGCCAAGTGCAACCTGTGCGGCGGCCAGCCGGCCTGCGTGGTCTCCTGTCCCACGGATGCCATTCAATACCTGGATGCCCAGGAGTGCGGCCAGTGGTTCCGCGACTGGGGCCGCCGCGTACACGAGCGATACCTGGAAGAAATCGGTGCGCCTGCTTGATGCCCCTTCCCAAGACCATCGTGTCTTGATCTCCATTTCGCCCAAGGAGCTTCACCATGTATGGTTGGACCGGCAAGTTGCTTCGGGTGGATCTGGCCACGGGCCAAAGCCGCGTGGAAGAGATTCCGGAGGATTGGCGTCGGGACTATATCGGCGGCCGCGGGCTGGCCGACCGTTATCTTTACGAGGAGCTGGACCCTCGCGTGGACCCGCTGGCCCCGGAAAACAAGCTCATCTTCGCCACCGGGCCGCTGACCGGCACCTGCGCCCCGTGCGGAGCCCGCTACATGGTGGTGACCAAGGGGGCCTTAACCGGGGCCATCACCACGAGCAACTCCGGCGGACACTGGGGGCCGGAGCTGAAGTTCGCCGGCTACGATCTGCTCATCCTGGAAAACGCCGCTCCCCGGCCCAGCTACCTGTTCATCTACGACGACCACGTGGAGCTGCGCGATGCGGGCCACCTGTGGGGCAAGGGGGTGTTTGAAACCGAAGACATGCTGCGGGAGGAGCTGGGCATTCCGGGGCTGCGGGTGGCGGGGATCGGCCCGGCCGGGGAAAACCGTGTGCGGTTCGCCTGCATCGTCAACGACAAGCATCGGGCCGCGGGGCGTTCGGGGGTGGGGGCGGTGATGGGCTCGAAGAACCTCAAAGCGGTGGCCGTACGCGGCACCCGTGGCGTGCGCGTGGCCGACCCGGAGGCGTTCATGCGGGCCGTGTGGGCCATGCGGGCGGCGATGGAAGACCATCCAGGACGCAAGTCCTTTGCCGAGCTGGGCACCGCCGCCACGATCGACATGACCAACACCTTTGGCGGGCTGCCCACCCGCAACTTCCAGCAAGGGCAGTTCGAGCACGCCGAAAACTTGAACGGCAACGCCATCCGCGACACGCGCCTTGTGGCCAACAAGGCCTGTTTCGCCTGCACTATCGCCTGCGGTCGCGTTTGCCGCCTGGGCGAACACTCCGGCAAGTACCTGGTGAACACCCACCCGCGAAACTGGAAAATCGCCGGCGAGGGCCCCGAGTACGAAGGGGCCTGGGCCCTGGGGGCCGACACCGGCGTGGGCGACCTGGATGCGGTGCTGAAGGCCAACTGGCTCTGCAACGACCTGGGCATGGACCCCATCTCCATGGGAGCCACCCTGGCCGCAGCGATGGAGCTGTACCAGAAGGGGGCCATCACCGACGAGATGCTGGAACAGGGCATCCCGCTTGCCTTCGACAATCCCGAGGCCATCATCCGCTACACCGAAGCCACCGCCTACCGCGAGGGGATCGGCGACGAGCTGGCCGAGGGGGCCAAGCGGCTGGGCGAGAAGTTCGGCCACCCGGAAGTGTTCATGGGCTCCAAGGGTCAGGAGTTCCCGGCCTACGACCCGCGCGGCTTCCAGGGGATGGGCGTGGCCTACGCCACGTGCAATCGCGGGGCGTGCCACCTGCGGGCCTGGACCCCCGCGGTGGAAAGCACCGGCCAGATGGACCCCCACACGCCCAAGGGCAAGCCGGAATGGGTGGTTCACGAGCAGCATCGCACCACGGCCCACGACGCCACCGGGCTGTGCCTGTTCGTCGGGGCCGCCGGCGGCCCGCTGGAAACCTTCGTGCCCATCACCGCCGCGGCCACCGGGGTGCCCTACACGCTGGAGGACTTCGTCAAGATCGGCGAGCGGACCTGGAACCTGGAGCGGCTGTTCAACCTGCGGGCCGGGTTCACCCGGGCCGACGACAGCCTGCCCAAGCGACTGCTGGAAGAACCGCACAAGACCGGTCCCTCGGCCGGTGTGGTGGTCCACCTGGACGAGATGCTTCCGGTGTACTACCAGTGCCGCGGTTGGGACGAAGAGGGGCGCCCCACGCCGGAAAAACTGGCCGAGCTGGGGCTGGCCTCGCTGGCCTAGCTCCGGACCGCTTGCTCCATCCCCCGTCAAACACCGCACACCCCTAGCAGCAGGTAAACAGCGAACATGGCCAAGCATCATGTGATCGTCGGCGGAGGTCCCGCGGCTACCAACGCCGTGGAAACCATCCGCCAGTTCGACACCCAAAGCACCATCACGCTGGTCAGCGACGAACCGGCTCACAGTCGCATGGCCCTGCCCTATTGGATCTCGGGGCAAATCCCCCGGGAGCACGTCCTTACCGGCGACGAGGACTACTTCCGGCGTTTGCAGGTGCAATGCCGCGTACCGGCCCGGGCCACCAGGCTGGATGCCCAGGCCAAGCAGCTTACTCTGGATAGTGGAGAAACCCTCTCCTTCGATACGCTGCTGATTGCCACAGGCTCCTCGCCCGTGGGGCTTCCCATTCCGGGGGTGGACCTCGCCGGGGTGCAACCGCTGTGGACGCTGGACCACACCCAGGCGGTGCTTCAGTACGTGGAGCAGAACCAGCTCCAGCAGCCGCGGGTGGTGTTCATCGGGGCGGGGTTTATCGGCTTTATTGTGCTGGGAGCCATGTTCAAACGCGGCTGGAAGCTCACGGTGGTGGAGCGCGAACCGCACGTGCTGCCGCGGATGCTCGATGCCCCGGCCGCCCAGATGGTGCAAAGCTGGCTTCACTCCCGCGGCGTGGAGGTTCACTGCGGCACCAGCGTGCAGGAGATTCGCCAGGGACAAGGCACCACCAAGCAGGTGGTGCTCGAAGGCGGCACACAGCTGGAGGCCGACGTGGTGATCGTCGCTACGGGCGTGAAGCCCAACGTGGACTGGCTCGACGGCTCGGGACTGGAGATCGACCAGGGCATTCTTATCGACGATCACTGCCGCACTAGCGCGGCGGACATCTACGCCGCCGGCGACGTGGCCCAGGGCCCGGTGCTCTTTTCCCAGCAGAAGGAAATCCACGCCATCCAGCCCACGGCGGTGGACCACGGCCGCGTGGCCGGGGCCAACATGGCCGGGCAGGATGTAAGCTATCCCGGCTCGCTGGCTATGAACGTGGTGGACATTTGCGGCTTGCAGGCGGCCAGCTTCGGTCGCTGGGACGCCCCCGAGGCCACCACCATCAACAACCCCTCGCGCCACATCTACCGCAAGCTCTGCTACGAGGGCGACCGGCTGGTGGGAGCCATTTTCCTGGGCCAGGCCAGCGACCTGGGAATGCTCAACGACGTGGGCATGGTCAAGGGGATTCTTCAGACCCAAACCCCCCTTGGCCCCTGGAAGCAGTTCTTGCAGGAAAACCCCTTCGACATCCGCCGCGTGTTCGTGGCCTGCCAGGTGGCCGACAAGCTGTGCCGGTTCCGGCTCATCGGCCGCCCGGCCCAACCGCGCGGCTATCGCTACCAGGGCGGCCAGCCCACCGCCACTCCGGGCCCGGGACACGCAAGCTACGTGCAAACCAAGGCCCAGCAAGGCGGTTCGTAGCCCCCCGGGTTGGACGAGCCGGTGTGAGCGTGCGATTGTTTTTGTCGCAGGCGCATCGTTCTTGCAACCACGTGGAGAGCGTAGGAATCACTCGCCGGTTTCTTGAATCATCTGCGAAGCTCACGTTCCTCGGTTCGCCGTCATCTTTCTTGCATTGGAGCGGCAGCTCCGGCGAGCCGCGTGCGTGAGCACGCGGAGCGAGAAGAAAACGCTTGTTTGCGTTTCACCTCCGCGGGCTTGCGCCCGCGGCTCGTTGTTTTGCGCCGGCCGAGGTCGGCGGCTTGCCCAGGTCCTTGTCCCCCTACCCGCCTCGCTGGCTGAGCAGCTCCACCAGCGTGCGCACCATGCAGCCGGTGCCGCCGGCGTCGATCCAGGGTTTGGGTTTGTCCAGGTAGGCCGGGCCGGCGATGTCCAGATGCACCCAGGGGCAGTCGCCCACGAAGTGTTCCAGGAACTTGGCCGCAGTGATGGTGCCGCCCCAGCGGATCTCACTGATGTTCTTGATGTCGGCCACATTGCTTTTCATCAGCTCGCCGAACTCTTTGAACATGGGCAATTGCCACACCGGCTCGCCGCAGCGGGTGGCCGCTTGCATCACCTCATCGGCCAGCGGCTGGTTGTTGGTCATCAGTCCGGCAACGTCGGTGCCCAGGGCCACCAGGCAGGAGCCGGTGAGCGTAGCCAGGTCGATCAGTTGGGCTGCGCCCAGGTCCACGGCCTTGCTCAGCACGTCGGCCAGCACCAGGCGGCCTTCGGCGTCGGTGTTGAGCACTTCGATGGTGGTGCCGTTACGGGCGCGGAGCACATCGCCCAGTTTCATCGAGTTGCCGCTGGGCAGGTTTTCCACCAGGCCCACCAGACCCAGCACGTTCACCGGCAGCTTGAGCTTCGCGGCGGCAAGCAGCGTGCCGGCCACGGCGGCGGCCCCGGCCATGTCGCATTTCATGGTCTTCATGCTGTCGGAACTTTTGAGCGACAGCCCGCCGGAGTCGAACGTAACCCCCTTGCCCACCAGGGCCAGGGGGGCCTGGTCCTCCGGCCCGCCGCTCCAGCGCAAGATCACCAGCCGCGGGGGCCGCTGCGATCCCCGGCCCACGGCCAGCATGGCTCCAAAGCCTTCGGCCTCCAGTTGCTTTTCGTCCATCACTTCCACCGCCAGCCCGACTTGGGGACCAAGCTCGGCCAGTTGCCGGGCCATCGACTCCGGGTAGATGACATCCGGCGGCTGGTTCACTAGCTCCCGGGCCAGGTTCACCGCTTCGGCCAGGGTCTCCCCGGGAGCGAAGGCTTCCTGGGGTCCTTGCCAGAGGATGTGTTCCAGCGGGTACAGCTTTTTCTCGGCCCGATAGAGATCCTGCCCCCGACTGCCCACCAGGGCACCGGCCACGCCGTGTTGGTGGGCCTGGGCGTCCCAGCTTGGGTCCAGGTAGAAGGCCACCTGGCCCCGGGGTTTTCCGGCCACGGCCTTGGCCCCGGCCCCGGCGGCGCGGAACGCCCGGGCCACGGGTGAGTAGTCCTCATCCTCCAGCCCCACCAGCACCACCAGCGGCACGTTCATCCCCGGGGGCGAAAACAGCCGGAACGTGGAAGCCAGCTTCGGTTTCCATTCCTCTTGCTCCAGCAGCCGCAAGACGAGCCCTCTGGTCAGCTCATCCAGTTGCCGGGCTGCCGGGGTGGAGAGCTTGGCATCCACGCCCACGACCACGGCATCGGCTTGCAGCTCCACAAGATTTTCTGGTGCCGGTTGGATGGGCATCGGGGGTTTCCTTTCCGTGGTAAGATGTTCGGGGAATTCGGCTCGCTTGCGGCACAAGAGGGCATTGCCTACCGCACCACTGGCCAAAGCAGCCTGTTGCGTGCGGCTCATTCTAACCGGGCTTTTCCCGGGGGAACAAGCAGCCCCGGCGGCAGTTTTGTAAACCAAGCGGCGTGTCGATAAACTGAAAAAGTTCCGGGAAGTACCGTCGCGGAAAGCGTTTCCAAGAAAGGGGTGGCATGTCGGATGCGGATCGGTCCTGGAGCCGCTGGCTGGTGCGGCTGCTGAGTTGGGACGGGTTGTTGCCGCTTGGCTGCTGGGGCGTGATCTGGGTGGTGCACCAGGTTTTTCTTCAGCGGCGGGGGATCGTGGAACTGACGGCCATCGTTCTGCCCACGGCGGCGTTTATTGTACGAATGGTGGTCGGTTGGCGCAGTTTTCGAGTTGGAGCTCCTCCCGAGTGGGCACGGTCGGGCCATTTCCTGTTGAAGTTCCTGGGAGGGTGGGTAATTACGCTTCGGCTGGTACTCTTTTTCCTGGGATTGGCCACCTTGGCTTTCCTGGACGCGATGGTTGCCCTGCGGCCGTTGATTCCGGGAATGGCCCAAAACCCGGTAGCATTTCAAATCAACTTTGTGGTTTTTTACGGCATCTATTTCCTTTGCATGGCGGTGGTCACCTTGCCTGTGCTGCAACCAGGGGCTGACGTCGAGCGACGATCTCCCTGGCTTACAAAGACGGCCCCCGTGGCTACGGCCCTGGTGACGGCGGCACGTGCGGGGAGACTTCGACCGGTGGACTGGCGCCACTGGGCGGAGAGTGCCTTTTCTACCGGAAAGCTCCAGGAATCCTGGCTGCCCTTGGTGGCCCAAGCCCAAACTGAAGAAGAACTCTACCGTGCCGCCCTGCCGCGGGTGTTCGCGGAGCGGGCAGAAGAATCTCTGCTGATCCAAGCTACCCTGGGCCATCTCTGGGAACGGTGTCGGAAGGGGGAACTGTCCCTGGCGGAGTTTCTCCACCAGGCGGCCGAGCTGTGCTACTACGAGTGGGTCCTTTTTAGCCACGAGGAATTTGATGCCCTGGCCCAAATGCTGGAGCGATCCGGCCCAAGATATGTAGAAAAGGAACTCAAGCGGATGCTTGAATTTCCCGTCCAGCTTGCGCAAAAGTATTGGAACCTGCTCCGGCGATTCGCCGACGTGCTTCCGTAGAAGTTTCAATACCAAAGCAAAAATCTCAATTATAAATATTGAGAAATATTTTTAGATTCCTCCGGAGATCAGCTTGAGCGGGTCGCGCACCACCGGAACCTGCGGACTCCAGAGCACTTCGGCCGCTTCCACCCCCGCGGCCGCCCCGGCCTGTATGGCAAATGCCTCCACGCGTCGCAACACGTACTGCTTCTCGGGCGGAAACTGCGTGCGGTAGCAGCGGATCGCCTCCAGCTTCGTTGGCAGCGTGTCGCTGATGTCCACAGTGATCCGGTGCACCTCCGGAGCCGGTTGCCAGATGGTAAAGCCAAGCGGGTAATAGAGGAGATGGGCCACGCGATGCGGGGGGAGTCCGTCGAACTGGTCGTCCCACTTGGTCAAGCGGCTGGTGAACACGGCCGCTTCGGTAATCAGCACCGCCTGCCAGTGGTCCGGCGAGGCAAGCGGGGTGCGGTTCCCCAGCGAAAGCACCACCTGCGGCCGGTAGCGGCGCAGCACCTTGGCCAGTTCCCGCCGGGCTTCCCAGCTGTCCAGCAACCGCCGGTTGGGAAGCTCCAGCGTCACTCGCTCCACGGCCCCGAGCACCTGGGCTGCGGCTTGGGCTTCCTGCAGCCGCACTTCGGGCCCGGGGGAGCCGGGCGTTGGCTCACCGTCGGTCAGATCGACGATCCCCACCCGGTAGCCTAGCCGGGCCAGCAACGCCAGCGTGCCCCCGCAGCCGATCTCCACATCGTCCGGGTGGGCTCCCACGGCGGCCACGTGCCAGGGTTCGGGCAACTCGGGCTGAGTCATGCTTTCTCCTGGGGTTTGAGAAACAGCGAGCGATACACCGGCTTGCCCTGCAGTCGGGCTTTGCGCTCGTAGTTGGTGTGGTAGTCCAGGTCGTGCCGGGCCGGGCGCTGGGCCACAGGGATGGGGCCCTGCAGCCGGGTAACTTGGGCCAGCAGTTCCAGGGTTTCGTCGAAGTAGTCTTTCACGTCGGTCCAGAAGTGCAAGGCTCCGCCGGACTGGAGCACCCGCTCTACGTCGCGCAAGAACGGCTCCACCATCACCCGGCGCTTGCGGTGTCGTTTCTTCCACCAGGGGTCGGGAAAATACACATGCACCGCCGCCAGCGACTGGTCGGAAAACACCTCGCGGAACACCCACAACGCGTCGCCGAAGACTACGCGGGCGTTGGGCAAGCCGCGTTTGGCCACCCGGGCGGCCGAGTAGGCGGCAAAGTTATACTGCTTCTCGATGCCCAAGTAGTTCCGTTCCGGATGTTCCAATGCCGCCTGGAGCAGAAACATCCCCTTGCCGCAGCCCACGTCCACCTCCACCGGCCCGGGCTGGGGAAACACCACCGCGGCGTCCCACGGACGCGGCAGGCGATCCATGTGCCACAGGTGCTGGCTTAAGTCCAGCGAAGGATCCGGCTTGCGAACGCTTCCTCGACCCATCGTGCCCACGAGGGAAATCTTTCCAAGGGTGTCGTCGATTGCAGGGAAGGTCTGCCGGACGGTTTACCAGTCCAGCACGTAGGCGAACACCAGCGGGGCCACCAGCGAGGCATCGGAGTTGATCATGTAACGCTGGCTGTTGGTGTCCAGTTTGCCCCAGGTAATTTTTTCGTTGGGCACCGCCCCGGAATAGGAGCCGTAGCTGGTAGTCGAGTCGCTGATCTGGCAGAAGTAGGACCAGTAGGGAACCTTGATCCGCATGTCCTGGATAAGCAGGGGGACAGCACAGATGGCAAAGTCGCCGGCGATCCCCCCGCCGATCTGGAAAAAGCCGATCGGATGCTCGCGGGAGTTTTCCAAGTACCACTGGGCCAGCAGCTCCATCTGCTCAAAGCCGTTTTTCCAGGCCGAATAGCCCTTGAGTTTCTTTTCATACACCCAGGAGACCACCACGTTGCCGGTGGTGGAATCCTCGAAGCCGGGGGTGAAGATGGGCAAGTTTTTCTGGCTGGCGGCCACCACCCAGGAGTCGCGGGGGTCAATCTGGTAAAACGGCTCCAAGCCGCCGGAGCGGATCATCTGGTAAAAGTACTCGTAGGGGAAGTGTCGCCGTCCCTGGGCTTCGGCCTGTTGCACCAGGGGGAGCATCACCGCCTCGATCCGCCGAAAGGCTTCGTTTTCGGGGATGCAGGTGTCGGTCACCCGGTTGTAGCCTTGGCGGAACAGCTCGGTTTCTTCCTCGGGGGTGAGATCGCGGTAGTGCGGCACGCGGCGATAGTGTTCGTGGGCCACCAGGTTGTAGATGTCTTCTTCCAGGTTGGCGGCCGTGCAGCAAACGGCGTGGATTTTGTCCCGGCGGATCATTTCCGCCAGCGAGACTCCCAGCTCGGCGGTGCTCATCGCCCCGGCCATGGCCAGGAACATCTTGCCTCCCTGGTCCAGCAGCCGCCGCCAGCCGCGGGCCGCGTCGAGAGTTTCGCGGGCGTTGAAGTGGCGGAAATGGCGTTCCATGAACTGGGCCACGGTTCCCACCGCAGTACCTCCTTTCGGGCGCGATGCATCGGGGCACAAGGGGCGTGTGGCGGAGCCGGGAATCAGCTTCCACGCCAGGCACAGAAACCGGGCGTGTCCCTATCCTAGAGCTTGCCCTGGGGCCGGTCCAGCGGCTCGGCAAGGGGGTTCCGGGGCGGAAAACCGGGGCCGCCGGGGAGCCAACAGGCGTGTTTTCCCGGTTTTTTGGCGGTTTTGAGCCAAAATGGCTTGCTTTTTTCGCTCCGAATCGTTTAATCGTCCCGTAATCGGTACGACCGTGGCAGATGGGGCCTCCCCAAGCCCCCGACTCGTGACACAAGGAAGGATGTGAGCGATGGCCAAGAAGAAAGCCGCCAGTGAGAAGAAGCCGCCCACCAAAAGCCAGTTGTTTGCCAACATTGCCGAGGCCACCGGGCTGACCAAGAAACAGGTGGCCGCCGTGTTCGACGCCTTGAGCGACGAGATCCGCAAGAACATCGGCAGGCGGGGTCCGGGCCAGATCACCTTGCCGGGACTGCTGAAGATCGTTCGCAAGAAGGTGCCGGCCCGGCCGGCCCGCATGGGACGCGACCCTCGCACCGGCGAAGAGCGCATGTTCCCGGCCAAGCCGGCCAGCGTGACGGTGCGGGTGCGGGCCTTGAAGGGTCTGAAAGAGATGGTCTAGTCGGCTGCAACGGCTGCACACCACCTGCGAACATAAGACATCCAGCCG
>Ga0256839_1005102_pt1 | contig 12355 bp, 13 predicted proteins | sample 354166metaG_FD_185968 | JGI IMG/M metagenome (GOLD analysis project Ga0256839, IMG submission 185968) | Hydrothermal vent microbial communities from Mid Atlantic Ridge, Atlantic Ocean - 354-166 | ecosystem: Environmental > Aquatic > Marine > Hydrothermal vents | place: Atlantic Ocean: Mid...
CATTTGCATGGTCTGGCGCTCTCGCGGCGTCAGCGCTGGCAGTGTCGCCCCTTCTTTTACGAGGGCCAGACATTCCGGGGCGATATAATGCCCCCCGCGCAAAATCAGCGACAATTTTTCAAAAAACTCTTCGCTACTGCCATTTTTGGAAAACATGCCATCCACCCCAGACGAGATGAGCCCGCTGATCAAAGCCCCATTAGTGACGGAAGAAAAAATGACAATCTTGGTGTCTGGCGACCAGCGCTTGATGTCTGTGAAAATCTCCGCGCCGCTGGAAAGGGGCATGGTAATATCAAGAATAAGCAGGTCCGGCTGGTGTTGTTTGACAAGCGCCAGCGCGGCCAGACCATCTTCGGCTTCGGCAATAATATGCAGGCCTTCCGGCGTTACCACATCAGGCTTTTCCAGCGCGGTTTTTAAGCCCGCCCGGACAATATCGTGATCATCGGCCAGAATGACGCTGACCCTGCCATGTCCCCCAACAGATTCCGCTTTGGTCATCCGGCCTCGCTCTTAATGGCCGATAGCATAGCATGGTTTTCAAAGGACGAAACTATAAACTGGCAACGCAGATCGCTTGTTTCGAGGCTTTACGCGACGGGAATAGCGATGCAAAACAGAGTACCGCGCCCATTTTCTGATTCTACGCGCAAATCAAAACCGCAAGCCCGCGCTGCTTCGCGTGTAATGGCAAGGCCCATGCCGGAACCTTTGGAGCTTGCGCCCTTTACCCCTTCAGCAAAACAATCTCCCGCGACACTCTCTTCCAACCCTTTGCCATTATCGCCAATAATGAGCCAAAGCCTGCTTTGCTTTTGCCGCACACCGACAATAATTTTGCTGGCACCAGAATGAGCAAGGGCGTTGGAGACGAGATTAGAGGCAATGCGAATAAGGCTGACCGCCGGAGCAAGAAATATTTTATCCGATGGGATTAGCCGCAAATCGATATTTTTCGCCCGGGCTTCGGTGGCAAACATTTTATCCAATAAAGACAGCAGCATGTTCGCCGATATTTCTTCGGCCTGACCGGCATTTTCTTCCTGTACCACATTCTCTTTGCTGGCTGTTAACGACAGCTCGTCTATTAAGGCAGAAAAATAATCCAGACCTTGCTTTAATCGTCCAAGGCTTGCCGCATCCATTTGCGATTTCAATTCTTCCAGTTCCGCCTGCATAGAGGCAATGGGCTGGCCAAAATCATGGGAAAATGATTTCATATTGCGCGACCGGCTGGCAGCAATTTCCCGCGCCTTGGCATAATTTTTTTCCATCTCCAAAAGAGCCGAAGCGGTTTTTGCCTCCTTTTGCGCCATGCTCAGCATGTTTCCCAAGGCCGTTTCGCGACTCTGACGCATATCAATAAGTGCCAGCACAATCGCCACCATGCTCGGCAAAGCCGTCAATCCATAAATGGATCGCAGCAATGTTGATTTGCTCACAGAGCCGTTGAAACCCACAAGTAAAAACCACACCAAAGCCAATCCTGTCATCGCCAACAAAATAAGCGAAATGAGAAAAGGGGCAGTCTGCTGCTTTTCATTATGTCTGCGCCAGCTGGCAGTTGAGATAGCATGGCTGGCAAACATGGCCATCAACATAAAATTGGCCAGAAGCGCCATCAGCGCTGAAGGCCAGAAAATGGATAAAACCATCAAGAATAAAGCCCCGCCAGACAACCAGCCTATGATCTTTGTGACCAAACCCATCTTTGAGCGCGCATCAATCGCCTGTTCTGCGGTGTATAATCCAAAAGCTGCGGTAAAAAATCCCAACCCGTAAGACAGGCGTTTGACATTTGCCTCCCCCAAAGACGGCCAAAGCCTCTCTATGCCCCCTTCCAGCATCCAGACCAAAGCCAATGTCAAACAAAACAGAATAGAATAGAAAACGCCAATGCGATTCTTTAGAGCAAAATTGATCAGGAAAAAACTGAACAGCAAGGTTATAAAGGCAGAATAAAAAACCGTGTCATAAACCAGCGCACCGGAAGACGCTCCTTGCGCCAGTGCCGGGCCACCCACAATCAGCAAGGGCCCCAATGTCGCAAAAACGATCCATAATAAAAATTTCCGGAACCGGTTTTGCTGCATGATCGGTTTTGCTCTTTTTCAATATTAAGGTCTGCATTGTCATAGCACAGGGAACCCACCACAAAAATGGGTAAAGCTACCCATATCCTAGTGACGATATTTCCGGTCTTTTAAAGGCCAGACAGATCACAAAAGGAGAAAAATCCCATGAGACAGCGCAAAAAGCCATTTGGCAAATTTATCACCATGCTCGCAGGTCTCACCCTTGCGCCCGTAATTTTTATGACCGCCGCATCAGCCCAAAGCATGGACGAAGCCATTGCCGATGCCATTGGCATTCCTCAGATTGGGGCCTTTTTGCCCGATAAATATGATGTTCCAGAAACGGAAAGCCTTCCTATTGACGGCGTTTGGCTCATCTCTGCCAATCGTAAAAAAATCCGTATTGAAAAGGGACGCGCCTATGCGGTTGATCCATGGCTGCATTTATTCACATTGAAAATTCAACCGGATATGGTGGTGCTGCAAAATTTCTCGCGAACGGCCCCCGGACAATATACAGCCGATGATTTGCCCCTGCTTGGGCCCGCAAGGTTTCGCCTACTGCCCAATGGCAATATGAAGGTCAATGTTCAGGGGGCTTTGGGGCCAGCCAGTTACACCCTCATCAAACGCAAATATGATGATGACTCCATGATGCAGGCTGAGTTGCTGGCCATGAAAAATGGCGAAGCTATCAAGACCCCGCCTGCACCCATCGCGCCGCCTGCGCCAAACCCGACACCCAGCCCCTCACCAAACCCACAACCCAATCCCGATAGCGATCCGCTAGCCAATTGTGTGAAGCTCGATATTGATCCCAATAGCGGCAATATTATCTGCCTCGACTAAACTAACAGCCCCATTCACCAGACCCTTTAATGGCTGGCGGGAAATCGGCCTCATCCTGAGCCTGTCGAAGGAGCCACTTATCCTAGGAACGCTCTAGAAGCTGGCCTCGAGCGAAAGTCTGAAATTGCGCCCCGGCAGGGATATCAATTCCTTCAAAGGCGATGCATGTTGGCGTATCTCCTCATTGGTAATATTCAAGGCCGAAAGCCGGATTTTCAAATTATCCCGCTCTATCATTGGCTGCCATGTGGCCAATATATTCATTTCCAGACTGGCATTCGTCGGTTGCTCAAAATCCGCAACATGGTTCTGGGCTGCCAGCCATTCCACCTCCCCGCGCAAGGTGAAACGCTCCGCAATTGCCTCGACCCCGAAAAGAGCGCTCATCGGCGGAATTTGTGGCAAGTTACGATTGCCTGCGCTATCAAGCCGCGCCCGCACAAAATCCAGATTGCCCTGTGCATAAAAATCAATATTTTTCCATGCGCCTATATCGCGTTCAAGCTCAAACTCGAACCCCTGAAAATTGGCATCCGCTTTGGCAAAGCTGAAAACCGGAAGGTCATTCTGCACCAATCCGGTGGGCGCAAGGTAAATATAATCACCATAATTTGTGTAGAATATATTGGCCTTGATTTTATTGCCCAAAGCCTCGCCGCGCATGACCACTTCCATTCCTTTGGCTATTTCCAAACCAAGGGTTGAATCTCCGATTTCATATTGATTGGTGGCAAGATGTGGACCGTTGGAATATAGTTCCTCAATTGCCGGGGCCCTCTCATTGCGGAAGATCGTCAGTCCCAAACTGACAGCATCCGTAAATGCATAGCGGCCACCAAGAGAAATGCTTTGCGCTTTAAACTCTTGCGCAACGCCCGTACTCAGCAGGCTATGCTTGGTAAATTCATGGCGAAGCCCCAATTCAAACAGCCAAGGGCCTGCTTGAAAATCTTCGAAAATATATCCGGCCCATGATTTTGTATTGGTTGGCGGTGTAAAAGCTTCCTCACCAATGGCCGCAAAGTCACGAGCCAGATATTGCATTCCCATCGCCCCGGCAAAGCCCTTCACCTCTTTGTGGAGTAATTCCAACCGACCTTCCCACCCCTGATTGGTAAAGATTGTTCCTGTGTCGCCACCGGGCTCAACTTCCCCGTGATAATAATCGCCAAACCCGGTTACAAATTGCACTTTTTGGAAAGGTCCGATCTCAATATCCATATCGCCTTTCACCATATGGCGCGTTTGCTCCAATTCTATACTGACCGCCTCATCACCGCCGGGAACGCCGTAAAATGAATTTGCTTGCGCCAGTGAATATCCGATTGCCCCCTTTTGCCCCAGCCATGTGAGCGCGCCGGCAAAAGATTCCACATCGACGGCTGAATTTGGCAATACCTCTTTGGCGCCTTGCAAACCGTCAGCAATTCGTCTGAAATATGATTTGGCAAACCCCGGAATTTTATAATCCTGCGCGCTTCGTTTGGCCCCATCAAAATGCAATATAATTGCCTGCCCCGGACTTTTATCGAGTACGATATCTATTGCTCCTGCGCTCTCCCAACCCTGATCCACGCTCGTGGCACCCAATCTGATATTGGCTGCCAAAGGCGTGTCCGGTATCCGGCTTTTTATGCGCCCATCAATAATGTTCACGACCCCGCCGGTTGCGGCACTGCCATAGCGCAAAATACCCGGACCGCGTATAATTTCCACCCGTTCGGCGCTTGCCGGGTCAATAGACACGGCATGATCCGGACTGGCTGAAGACGCATCCAAAGCGCCCAGACCATTGGTCAAAACAGAGACCCGATTGCCCCCTTGCCCGCGTATGATCGGGCGACTTGCTCCGGGGCCAAAAAATGAGGACGACACACCCGGTTCTTTTTTTATGGTTTCACCAATTGTTGCTGCAAGGCGAGACGATAGCGCTTCCTTATCCAGAACCGATGCCCCGATAAGTATTTCATCTTGTGTCTTGGCGATGGGCGACGCCGTGATAACTATTTCATCCTCACTCATGGCATGGGCCATATGATCGAGGGCGGATAGCAGAAAAAGTGCAGGCACAAGGGCTGCACTACAATATAAAGAGCTTTTCATTGTTGTTTACCTTTTGGTTTTTGAAATCAGAATGGCTGCAATTTCAAAAGACAAAAGGCGGGCTTCGGTTGCGAAAAATCGCCCCCATTATTTGCGTTGGGGCTACCTGAAAATATCGGGGAAGAGCAAAGAATATTGCCTCTGGTGCCGGTATTATCGGCGATTGAGGGATCAGGGCGTCTCCATCATCCCGGCACCCGACGACAATGGCACAAACGATACCATTATGGTCATGGGCTTCATCACCATATTTTACGCCATGCACCAGCAGCAAGGATTGCGCAAAAAACAATGAAGCAGCAAACATTGCCAGTTTGGGCAGGGTCAATACTATTTGAAATTTTTCGCGCATGGTTTTTCAGGTGCTATTCTATCACCATGGCTGTCCTCTGGCAATCATTCGGGTTCTATATCTTTTCCCTTTGCCCCTTCGCCTTTTGGCAACCATGGTGTCACATGGGCCAGTGCCATCAACAGATACATGACCCCCATGCTGGTAATCAGCGGATTGACCACCGGGTCCATAGCCACGCTTTGCATGGAATGGCCCGCCATATGCCCCGCCTGATGGCCGCCTCCTTGCTGTTCGGCAAAAAAGTTCAAAAAGGCCATCACCAGAAAAATTGGCGTGATTCCATATTGGATGAGATTACGGATAGGTTTCGCCATCGGACTGTCCTTGCAAATTTTTATTTTGCGCCTCTTTGGCACAAGAGTTTTGCAACAACAAATGGAATCTTTGAGAGTGATTGTCAGCTTGAGCCGAGCCTTGAAAAAGCAAAATCCTAGAGTCTATTCGGTTTTGACGGAATCAAAACCGGGCTCCAAGTCTTTGTTTGTGAGTCCTGGCCCTAGCGCTCGGCAAAGGCATCCCGCAGGGCCTGTAATTGCGAGGCGGCGCCGAATTTGCGCTGCTCCGGGGGCTCCTGCGTAAACAGATCAGCGTCGATGCGGGCAATGCGGCCATAGAGATTGTCGGTTTCTTCCACCAGTTCCAACAACCGCCCCGGCAATTCATTTTCCGCGCCGGACAGGGATTGCTCATCGGGGTGGCGCGTTTCACTTTCCCCGAGGCGATATTTTTCATTGGCCGCTTCGGCAAAACTCATCTCGCCTTCGCGCATGGCCCGCAGCACCAGAAGCCAGGAAGCTATTTGCATCAGGCGCGTGGTCAGGCGCATGGAACATCCCGCATAGGTCAGCGCCCCGGCCCGCGACAATTCCTTGGCAGCCTCGCGTCCCTCGCCATCCAGATAGGCAGCGGTCTCCTCGACCAATTCCATGCCGATGGCAAAAATATTGGAAAACATTTTTGAAGATACGAAATCCCGCGCCGCTTTATTGTCGGAGATTTGTTGCTCTGCTGATAAACCCTGTGTCACGCTCTGGGTTGCCCTCTTTTGTTCCGGCGAAATCATCGCCCCATTCTTTTATGATGGCCCCTATTTCCCTGAAGTGCAATGGCGCAAATCTTAACGATGAAAGCGCCAGAGAATCACATCTCCGAGGGTGTATATTTGCCATCCCGCAGCTTTAACAAAAGCAACCCTCATGCCAGCAACTTTCTAGGGAAAAACAGGCCCTTATGCGGGGTTCCTACCTGTATAAGGCGTGTTGCGACTTATTATTGGGAGCATTGCCGCAATCTGCTCGCCCCATGGGGGAACCCTGCTCACCCTAACCAATGGCGGGCGCGCCTTTTTGAAACAGTTTTCATTGCTTGAACAACGCCTCGGCGGCGGCATTTACAGAGCCGCGCTTGGCCTGCTCGGCCTCTATCCGGGAAATTTCCTGCTTCAGGCTTTCTATGCGTCCGGCAAGCTCGTCCCGGGACAGGGTGGACAGGTCCTGCTTTGCCATTTCTTCCAGTAATTTATCCCCATGGGGATCCGTAATCGAACGGGAGAGAATATCACTCATTGGGGGCCTCCTTGGTATTTTGCCGGCTCTTGCCAAGCCTGCTCCCATCGTGCCATTTGAACGCGATAAAAGAAAGAGCCCGAAGCCCCATGCCAGATGCCCTGCCGCAAGAAATTACTGTCATCGAAATTACCAAACCCGGCGGACCGGAGGCTTTGCAATTGGCAAAGCGCCCCTGCCCCAGACCCGGTCCACAAGAGGTTCTCGTAAAAACCCATGCCGCCGGCGTTAACCGTCCTGATATTTTGCAACGCAAAGGTGTCTACCCGCCACCCAAAGGCGCGAGCGATATTCCGGGGCTCGAAATTGCCGGACAGATTATCGCTATCGGGGAAAATGTCAGCCAATGGCAAATCGGCGACAAAATCTGCGCCCTGCTGACAGGTGGCGGCTATGGGGACCATGCCATCGCCCATGCGGGGGCGTGCCTGCCAGTGCCGCAAGGATTTTCCTATGAGGAAGCCGCCGCCCTGCCCGAAACATTTTTTACCGTCTGGACCAATCTGTTTGAGGATGCTGCCTTGCAAAAAGGCGAGCGGGTTCTGGTCCATGGTGGCACCAGCGGTATTGGCACCACCACCATCATGCTGGCCAAGGCTTTCGGGGCCGAAAGTTTTGCCACCGCTGGCACAGATGAAAAATGTGCCTTTGCCAAAAATCTGGGGGCCAGCAAAGCCTTTAACTATAACAGCGCGGATTGGAGTAAAGAGATAGAAGCCCTCGGCGGGGTCGATATAGTCCTTGATATGGTGGGCGGGGATTATCTGCTTAAAAATATTGCCTGCCTGCGCGAGGGCGGGCGGCATATTTCCATCGCCTTTCAGCGCGGCATGATTGGCGAGGTCAATATTGTCACCATCATGCGCAAACGCCTGCGACTGACAGGCTCCACCCTGCGCGCCCGCGCCGATAGCGAAAAGGCGCGTATTGCCGGTGCCTTGCGTGCGCAGGTTTGGCCTAAACTCGGAGATGCGTTGAAACCGGTCATTGATCGCAGCTTCCCCCTGATACAAGCCGCCAAAGCCCATAAATATATGGAATCCGGGACGCTTAAGGGCAAAATCGCTCTCACTATCGATTAAATCCCCTTGGCAGGGCCAGCCAAAGCGCCTATATCAGCCCCTGATTGCTGCCCATGCAGCATGGCTTTTTCCCCCTTCATTTCGGCGGCAAAAGCCCGGATGCGGCCCGTGACGGGCGGTCCGGCCATGGGCGGATTTGTTCTTTAGACCCCTTGAAGGAGGCCACGACGCCATGTCCAATCACCCGCTAATGCCCAAGGCCACCGCCGTCTGGCTGATCGACAATACCGCCCTTTCTTTTGATCAAATAGCTGCCTTTTGTGGTCTGCACCCTTTGGAAGTCAAAGGCATTGCCGATGGCGATGTTGCCGCCAGCGTGCGCGGCATCAACCCGATCACCACCGATCAGCTGACCCGTGAGGAAATTGCCAAGGGCGAGAATGATCCCGAATACAAGATCAAACTGACTCACAAGAAACCGATCATCATCAAAGCCAAGCGCAAAAAAGCACCACGTTATACCCCCCTGTCCAAACGGCAAAACCGCCCCGATGCCATTGCCTGGATGGTGCGCAATCATCCGGAAGTATCGGATGCACAAATTTCCCGTCTGCTGGGCACAACAAAATCGACCATTGTTGCCATTCGCGATCGCACCCATTGGAATGCCGCCAATCTTGAACCTCGCGATCCGGTTGGTCTTGGGCTTTGCACACAAATCGAGCTGGATGCGATTGTTAATAAAGCCGCCAAGAAAAAGGCCAAAATGGATGCCCTTAACCCGCCAGCCGAGGAAGGCCCAAGCCTGATGGCCACCGATGATATCATCACGCCAAAAGAAGAGCCTGCCAAAAAAGTTTCTGCGGCCGATGTATTTGCCAATTTCACGGATGACGAAGAAAAGTAATTTTCTTTCTAGAGCCTTTTTTCGTTTTGATTGAATCAAAACCGGGCTCTAAGTCTTTGTTTTTGAGCACTTCTTATCCGAAAACCGGCCTCACCCTGAGGAGCCGCGAAGCGGCGTCTCGAAGGGTCCACTTATCCTGGAAACGCTCTAAGCTACCCTCAATAAAAAACCCCTCACATTTTTCATGTGAGGGGTTTTCCTTGATGGAGGGGTTTTACGCTAAAACAGGTTGGGTCAAAAAATAAAACTATTCCGCTGCAACCATATCGGGGGAAAGTTTTTTTCGCACTTCCTCCATTTCATCCTTAAGGCGCAGTTTCTGTCGTTTAAGCTCTGTCAATCGATTTTCATCAAAGGCTGGTCGGCGAAGTTCCTCCGATAGGATGGCTTCCAATTCCTGATGGCGGGCATCAAGCATTTCCAGACGACCTTGAAGCGACATAAGATTCTCCTTTCGATTGATGTGAACAAGGATATTCAACACCTAAAACGGGAATTTGTCACGTCTCTTCTTGTTAATATTCGTCTAACGTTATAACGCCATGGATTAGCAGCAAAATTTCTTTTAAGAGTATATTCTGCTCACTATCTGAACGGAGCTGAAAGAGTGAAACGCATTATCATCGGTATTACAGGCGCTTCCGGCGTGGCCTATGGCCAGCGCCTGTTGCAGGCGTGCAGCGCAGCAAATATCGAAACCCATCTGGTGATCTCCCCGGCTGCGGAAATGACCATCAAATATGAGCTTGGCATCACAACAGAAAAACTGGCTGCACTGGCGACCAAAAAATATGCCATCAAAGATGTTGGTGCCGCCATTGCTTCGGGCTCCTTCAAGACTATGGGCATGGTTATCGCCCCCTGCTCCGTGCGCACCATGTCGGAAATAGCCACCGGGGTGACCTCCACATTGTTAACCCGCGCTGCCGATGTGGTCTTAAAAGAGCATCGCAGGCTGGTGTTGATGGTGCGCGAAACGCCTTTGCATCTTGGCCATTTGCGCACCATGACAAGCCTTGCAGAGATGGGGGCGACCATCGCGCCACCATTGCCGGCCTTTTATACAGAGCCAAAAACCATTGATGACCTCATTGATCAATCTGTGGGCCGGGTGCTTGATCTTTTTGATATCGACAGCCCGCTAACCAAACGCTGGGGGGAAGACCTTGAAAAAGGCAGGCGATAGCAAGGCCGGTGATAATCCGTTCTGGGACTGGTCCCTTGAATTTTATGCCCGACCGGGTACCGCCCCGAAGCTGCTTGCCCTGCAGGATAAGCATGGCTGCAATGTCAATCTGGTTTTATGGCTGCTCTGGCAAAATGGTGTCAGCGCCCCTATGCTCTCCCGCGCCCAAACCGCCCTTGCAGAACTGTCCGGCCTTTACACCCTGCCCTTGCGGCAAATCCGCCAAAAGGCCAAAGGTGAAAAAGCGCTTTATCAGGCCCTCAAACAAGCCGAATTACTGGCCGAGCGCATGGAGCAGGATTGCCTCTATACCCTCAGCGCCTCCGCGAAAAACAGTCTTGAAACCCGCCTCAATCGCGAGGACAGTTTTGCCACCTATCTTGCAAGCCTTGATCTTGAGGGCGATAAAATTCGCCAAGCACAGGAAATCTTTGCCGGGCTTCTTGCCATCACCCCCCATTAGACGCCATATCTTGGCTTCCATTCATTCTCCAGCAGGGCCGTTATGACCAACAGCAACAAACCAGACACCCCCTTCACACTGATTGACGGCGATGGCAGTTCTGCGCCACAAAAGGGACTGACCCCGGCGGCCGACAATGATGATGCGTTGTTGATGAAAATTGCCCAGCTTGAGCAGGAACATCGCGATCTTGACCATGCTATTAACATCCTTGAAGAGCGCATGCCCTATGAGCGCCTGACCCTGCAACGCATGAAAAAGCGCAAGCTGGCCCTAAAAGATTCGATCGTCTCCCTCAAAGACCGGTTAACCCCGGATATCATCGCCTAATTCGGGAATATTATGACAAAAATCATTCAGGGCCTGCGCGAGATTGCCCCTTCCTATGACGCCCTTTTATGCGATGCCTGGGGGGTCTTGCATAATGGGATCGAACTATTCCCCGGTGTCGAAAAGGCCCTTTTGGAATTTCGCCAAAATCACGGACCGGTTCTGGTTTTAACCAATGCCCCGCGCCGCGGAGACATCATCCCGCCGCAACTGGACCGCCTAGGGCTATCACGCGACGCCTATGACGGGGTTGTTACCTCCGGTGACGCCACAAGGGCGGCGATCCGGAAATTTGGCACAGCCCCGGCCTTTAAGCTCGGCCCGGAAAAAGATGAAACCCTATATCAGGGGCTTGATTTGAATTTTGTGCCGCTGGAACAGGCGCATTTTATCATCTGCACCGGCCTGTTTGATGATTTAACCGAGACCCCCGATGATTATCATGATCTGCTGCAACAGGCCCTTGCTTTTCAGCTACCTATGATCTGCGCCAATCCGGATATCGTCGTTAATTTTGGCGATCGCATGATTTATTGCGGCGGGGCGCTTGCAGCGCTTTATGCAAAGCTTGGCGGCGAGGTGATTTATGCGGGCAAGCCCCATGCGCCGATTTATGATCTCGCCCTGACAAAGTTCACAAAGATCAAGCCCGGTATTGACCGAAAACGAATTTTGGCCATTGGCGATGGTCTCGGCACTGATATTCGCGGGGCCAATCAACAGGGGCTGGATGTTGTTTTTATCGCTGATGGCATTGCCGGGGGTGAATTTGGCTTTGACGGCACCATAAGCGAACAGGCGATTACCAAACTTCTATCACAACAGGGGGTCCATGCCCTTGCCAGCATGAAAGGCCTGCAATGGTAGAAACAGACCCGCGCATCATCTTTATAGACGGCACGCTTCCGGTCCCTGAAGAAGCGCGGCGCTGTGTCGCGGTGATCGGTAATCTCGACGGGGTGCATCTTGGCCATCAGTTTTTAATTGATGAAGCCAGAGAGCTGGCCGAGGGCATGAGCGCGCTGACTGGTGCCGTTGTTTTTTCCCCCCACCCGCGCAGTTTCTTCCAGCCCGATGGTGAGCCTTTTCAACTGACCCCGCTTTTGCACAAGGCCGAGCTTGCTTTGGCCTGCGGTGTGGATCGGGTTTTTATTGTGCCGTTTGATGAGCGCTTAAGCAGCCTGTCGCCGGAAGGGTTTGTTGGCGATATTCTGCATCAACAGCTTGCTCTTATTGGCGTGGTGGTCGGGGAAGAATTTCAATTTGGCAAAGGCCGCGCGGGCAATGCCGCTTCTTTGCAAAGTCTTGCACAAAAGCACGATATGGCCAGCCTGATTGTCACCCCGATTGGCGCTGGCGCAGAAAAATATTCCTCCTCCAGCGCCCGCACCGCTCTGCGCGAAGGCAGGCCGGAAACCGCTCTTGCCATTCTGGGGCGCCATTGGTCGGTGCGCGGTGCGATCGCCCATGGCAAACGCCTTGGTCACAAAATCGGCT
>Ga0256839_1005104_pt1 | contig 12347 bp, 5 predicted proteins | sample 354166metaG_FD_185968 | JGI IMG/M metagenome (GOLD analysis project Ga0256839, IMG submission 185968) | Hydrothermal vent microbial communities from Mid Atlantic Ridge, Atlantic Ocean - 354-166 | ecosystem: Environmental > Aquatic > Marine > Hydrothermal vents | place: Atlantic Ocean: Mid...
TGGCCCTGCGAGAGGCCCGCTCGTGGATGTGGTTGAACCTGGACCATCCGGCCCAGGCCGAGGAGGGCTACCGCTGGCTGTTGCACCAGGACCAGGTGCCGTTGGACCCCTATCGACGGGCCCGGGCCCAGCTGGAACTGGCCAACGTCCTCCTGCGTCGGCAGCGACCGGAGGAGGCCTGGTCCCTGTTGGAGGCTGCTCTCCCGGTGTTCCAACGCTACGGCCATGACCAGCGGATGGCCCAGGCCCACCATCTGCAGGCCCGGATCTTGGCCTCTCGAGGAGAACTGGCCCAGGCTGCTGTCCTCTATGCCCGGACGCTCCAGGCCTGGCAGGAGATGGACGAGCCGGTGATGGCCACGGACGTGGCCCACGAGATGGAGTCCCTGGCCTGGACGGCGGAGGAGCGTGTCGCCGCCCGGGAGACACTGCGGATGGCGGCCGGCGACCTGGTCCGCCGGGTGTATGTGGCCCGCTACGTCCACCCTTTCACCCGGCGGCTGGCCCAGGCCGCGGTGTTGGCCCTGGCCCTTCTCCTCTTTGTGGTCCTGATGTGGGGCTTTCGAACCCAGGCCGGCACCGTGGTGGCCGCGGACGCGGCCCTGGTGCGCCCCATCCAGCGGGAGATCCCGGCCGCGGAGGAGCTGTCCCCCTCCATCGCCCTGAGTGTTCGCCAACAGCTCCGTCCTGTGGTGGACCTGCGGGTGGTGCGTCCTCTGGTGGTGGGCGGCCTCCTGGGCTACCTGGCCCTCTACATCGGCGCCGGCCTCTGGATGATCTTCCGCATGCCCCTGGAGGACGTGGAGCGCAGCCAACAGCGTCGTCTGGTCTGCCATCCGGAACAGGGGATGGAGGAATGGCAAGGGGACACCCGGTTGCAGGGCCTGGAGTGGGCGGCCGTCCGCGCGTGGGGGGTCTCCGACCGGGGGATCGGGCGGAGGCCTTGGCCCCTGCACTCCTACTTCGTCCTGCTCGGCGACACCGCGCGGATGAAGATCCAGGGAGTGACCCGCCACTATCGGGCCCTCCAGGAACGGGTCCAGGGCCTTCTCCCTCCGGACCGACCTCGATTTGATCTGGGTGTCCAGGTCCTGGGCTCCCGGAGCGGTTGGCTTTTCCTGGCCGCGCTTTTCTACTTCGGGGGCTTCCTGGCCCTGGCCCGATGGGCTCCGAACCTTCTCCTGCGTCCCCTGGATCCGTTCCCCTATGTCCTGGCGGATCTGTTTGGGCTGGCCTACCTGGGGGTGGCCGCTCCCCTGGTCCATTGGTTCGTGGTCCAACCGGTTCGGGCCTGGCTGGTGCAGGGGCCAGAGAGCCCGGGAGTCTGGCTCCTGGGAGGCCTGGGTGGGCTCCTGGGGCTGCTCTACGTGGTGCAGTATCGATGGCTGCAGCTCCCCCTGGGGCGTCCGGATATCGGTGTGGGGCTGGTGGCCCTGGCCAGCCTGGGGGTGGCGGGATGGACGATCTCCTGGGCCCGGTCGGGGGAGCTCCGGCCGGGGTCGGGAGCCGCGTATCCCCTCTGGATCCGCCTTGCCATCCTGGCCACGGTGGGGAGCTTCGGCCTCCTGCTCCTGTGGACCATGGCCCGGGAGGTGCTGAGCTTCCACTGGTTGGCGGTGGGCAACGCGGCGGTGATCCGGGCCGAGCTGTTCGAGCCGGCGGATCAACCCCTTCCCACGGGCCCGGAGAGCCCGCTCCAGATCCAGGAAGGGCCGGGATCCTCGGAGCCCCCGGAGGCCCAGGTCCTGTATCAGGAGGCGGCCCAGGCCTATGCCCGTTCCCTGGAGATCCGCCCGGAGCCGGATGTGTACGTGCGGTGGGGCAATGTGTTGGCCCAACTGGGACGGTTCGCCCAGGCCGCGACCGCGTACCAGAAGGCCCTGGCCCAGGAACCCGACAGCCCGGTGGCCCACAGCAACCTGGCCCTGGCGTACCTGGACTGGGCGGAGACCGTGGACGACATGGCCCGCCGCGAGCTCCTCTACGAGCGGGCCTGGCAGGCCTTCACAGAGGCTCTGGAGGCCCTGGGGCCCCTGGACTCCCGCAACCGTCCCACCGTGGAGACCGTGCACCTGCTGCGGGGGGGAGCGGCTTTCCAGCGGGGCGCGGACTATCTGGAGCAGGATCGGACCGAGGAGGCCCTGGTGTGGTACCGCACCGCAGCCCAGGACTACACCTGGGTCATCGAACAGGGGGTGGAGCCCCAGAGGCGTGCCGGGGCCTTTGCCGGGCGTGGCTGGGTCTACCTCTGGCGGGGGCGGCTGGAGGCCCAGGACCGGACGCAGGAACGGGATTTCTATCGTCAGGCCCTGGCGGACTTCCAGGCTGCCCTGGCCTTGAACCCGGACGAGCTCTCCGCGCACATCGGGCGAGGATGGACGTTCTACTACCTGGGCCTCACCTACCCCCCGTGCGTGGCCCAGGGAACAGATCCCCCGGGCGCGGCGGAACGCGGGCGCCTCTTCGAGCAGGCCGCCCAGGCCTATGCCCAGGCCATCCGGCTCCAGCCCCAGGCCGCCATCCACTACCGGGTGAAGGCCCAGTTGGACTGGCTGGTGAAGAACTGTCCTGGCTACGACTATGTGACCTGGCTGGGCAGGGCCATCCAGGACTACGAGGAGGCCATTCGCCGGGATCCCACCCGGGCCCACTGGTACTTCCGCCAGGGCAACATGTACCTGGATCTGGCGGAGCAGCTGGCGGATCCGGCCGCGATCCGCCAGGCCTACCAGGAGGCGGTGGAGGACTATCTGGCCGCCCTGGAGCTGAACCCCACCCATCCCCGGTACTGGGCAAACCTGCGCTTCGCCCTGGAACGGCTGGGGCAGGACTTCCAGGAGGCAGTCCAGGCCTGGGTGGATGAGCTGGCGGAGAAACGACCGGAGAAGGCCGTGGACGTCCTCTACGCGCTGGGCCGGGCGGAGTTCGACGCCCGACGCTGGGAGGCGGCCATCCCCTGGCTGAGCCGGGCCCAGGAGCTGGCCCCGGACGATCCCCGGCCCGTGTGGCTCCTGGCCTGGGTTTACTTCGTCCTGGGCGCGGATGAGAAGGCCCGGGTCTACGGAGAACGGTTCGCCGCCCTGGTCCCCCCGGAGTTCGAGGCCTGGGGCGATCGATACTACCTGTTGGCCCGGATACACGAGCGTCTGGACCAGGGAGACCGGGCCGTCCGCTACGCACGCCGGGCCCTCTCCGAGGTGCCCAGCCTGGCCCACCTCCAACACCTGGCCCGGATCCTGCGCCGTTACGGGGATGGATCCGGCCTGGCCCAGGTGGGGGCCCGGGCCCAGGAGCTGGCCCCGGACGATCCCCGGGGATACTTCTGGCAGGGACTGGGGCTGGCCATCCAGGGAGCCCAGGAGGAGGCCGTTCTCCGGTACCGACAGGCCGTCCAGCTGGCCCAGGAGCGAGGCCTCGAGAGGATGCAGGTCGTGCTGGACCAAGCCCAGGCCGAACTCCAGGCCGCGGTGGACGCGGGGCATGTGGAGCCCGGTCTGGCCCGGGCCCTCCAGGAGGCGGTGCAGGCCCTGGAAGGTGCGCCGTGAAGGGGTTTGGGCCGCGGTCGGGTGTGTGCTTGTTGGAGGCCGCCCCCCGTCAGGCTCAGCGATGGTCCAGGGTCAGGGGCAGGAAGACCTGGAAGGCCTGGACCGGAGAGGCCGTGACGACACCCAATGGAGCGCTCACATCCATGCAGTCTCGCTCCGGATCTTTTGGGGGAGCTCAGTCGGTTCGTGCTACATGGGGCAGGAAGATCTCGCGGTCCAAGAACTGGGCTCGAACGGTATATTGGCGCCCGTCGACCTCTAGGATGTGGATCCGTTCGACCACTCCCTCCCTGGCAAAGGCCGGACGCGCACATCCCGCCGGCCCACATTCCACGACTCCTCCGTTGGAGCGCAGAGCGGTATTATCGAGCGTGGCCTGGGTTCCTGTCCATGCGTAGGCGAGAAGATAGTTCTCCCGGAGCGAGAGGATGGGAGGCTCCCGCAACAGCAGCAGCATCCCTGCCGACGGAGCTGTGGGCAAGGCCACGTTGCTCACGGCCGCTTTATCGGTCGAGGTGCCGTTTTTTCGACGGATGACCAGTTGGTTCAACTCCTCGACGGTCTTACAACACTGGAAGGCGATGCTGTTGGTATAGGCAATCCCGCCCGGGAGGGAGGTGTGGATCCGGTTGTTGTTGTATACAACGGCGTTGATGGGGCCCTCTGTGCGGTCGTCATCGAAGATGGGCTGGCCGATGTTGTCCGCGATGAGGCAGTTCTGGACCACACCGGTGACGGGAAGCGCCCGGAGGGGATCCGGGCCGGTGAAGATAGCCGCTCCAAAGGAGGCGGCAGGGTCTGTCTCCCCTGGACTTGGCCCGATGGTGTTCTCCGCCAAGATGCAGTCCTTGAGCTCGATATGGGAACCCTGGACGAAGAGAGCCCCTCCAAATCCATCGGCTGAAGACCTGACAATGGCGAGACGTTCCATGGAGGCGTTGCTGTTGTTGAGCACCGCAATACCGCCCCCAGAGGCGTTGCTGGAGTTTTGGGCGTCGGAACCCACAATGATGACATCGCTCACCTGGACCTGCGCCAGGTCGACGGTGATGGCACCGCCTACGCCGCTTCCCGGAAGGTTCTCGATGGCAGCCACATCCGTGTCCAGAAACACGCTGTTTCGCACGGTCAACCGGGCACGATTTTTTTCCACGTCGTTCACCCGCTCAACCCCCCGGAGCCCATACATCCGGTGGGTGTCGCCGGCCACATAGACTCCCGCGGCAGTCTGCCCAGGTCGGGTGGGATCGCCTCGAAACACGGAGTCGGAGATGGTCACTAGGGCGGGCCGGCGGTTCACAGCGCCCCAGTTGGTGGATGCATCGTTCACATCATTGGATGTGGCGGCAATGGCCCCTCCAAAACCGCGTCCCGGGCCCCTGCCATAGGCATAGTTGGCCTCGAAATATGAACGTTCGACTCTCAACTCTGCCCGGTAGCTGTTGATAGCGCCACCGATATCCGACCGGTTGTCTAGAAAGCGGCTGTTGAGGATCTCGGCTGTGGTGGCATCCTCCAGGTGGAGTGCGCCTCCTTCGACAAATGCGCAGCTTCCCTCTTTCAATTCAACGGCTTGATTGGACTGGAATGTGCTGTTGTTGATGGAGATCCAGGTGCTGTAGGGTCTGCTTTCGTCCCAGGTACCGATCCCGTAGATGGCCCCCCCAATGCACGATCGGTTGTCCTCGAAGATCGAGTCGGTCACACGCAACATCGCATTGCCGACGTGGATGGCGCCTCCGGCAGCCGAGCTTCTATGCCCTGCAACCAATGTGTGGTTGCGGGAAAACCGCGAACGGACGACACGGACCACGGTGTTCCTGTCGATCTGTCCTCCGTTGACTGCAAGAGCGCCGCCTTCGTTGCGGGCTGTGTTGTCCTCGAAGAGGCAGTTCACGAACGTGACAGTGGAATCCAGGGTCACCAGGACAGCGCCGCCGCCGGTCGTGGCTTGCCTGCCTGTGTTGTTGACAAAGCGGCAGTTCAGGAAAAGTGCCTCCGCGTAGTGGATGGTGACGCCTCCGGCCACGCCCTCCTCGGTGCTGACTCCGTTGGCGAAGGTCAGGCCTTGAAAGACCACCCGTTTCCCTTGTGCTCGTTCCGTGTTCTGAAAGCGCAGGATATCGGTACGCCCTTGACCATCGAGGATGGCTTGACCATCGGTGGCTGCTCGGATGGTGAAGCTCCGCAGTTTGTTGTTGATTCGGAAGCCGCCTGGCGGAGCCGGATAGATCCCATCGGCGAGTTCGATGATCCCGCCAGGCGGGACGGCATCGATGGCGGTTTGGAGATCGGGTATATCTCCAGGCACGGAGAGGATGGGAGGGGAGCCCGGGGTTCCGGAACCCAGGGCGGTGGGATGGGATACGGCGAATCGAAAGAGGGTGATCCCCATGAACCACAGGATGGCGATGAGGATGAAGGCCGGGACCCGTCGACCATATCGCCGTCTATGTCGAAGGTGTGGAGACAGCCCCGTGCATGGAGTGGCCGGACGAGTGTGCAGCTTCCCGATGGACTTGGCAATAGGGCACTGGGGCGAAGGATGGACCATCCCAAACCTCCATACACTGGATCCATACACTGGAAATCAAAGGGTGGGGCGGCTTGTTGGACGGGCAAGAGGCAGGGAGTGGCCTGGGGGTGGCAAGTCGCTCCTTGTCGGTGCGGTGGATGCGAAACGCTCGCGGCCATTGTCCATTGTCTGGCCCGGATGCCTGGAATGCCCTCCGCTCACTGCATCGGTCGCCAGATGGAAGGTTGTGCTGTTCCCAGGCGGCCCACGGTTGACTTCGTCCACCCATGGTCCCAAGAGGCTCAAGCTCTCCCAATGCTCGATGCCCGTGGCCTCACTTTAGGCCATCGCCCCTATCCGTTCAATAGGGCTTTAGCCCAGGGGAGATGTGGCGCGAACTCAGGTGTCGTATCCTCCACCGTCGACACCGTGGGCTCTGAGCGGTTCGGGACCGGGCTCGTAGGACGTGTTTGAGATCTTCTCGATACCCCGCAGGAAGAGCGATACGCGACCGCTCAGCCGCCTGGATGAACCGGGTGATGGCCGACAGGAGACGGGTCCATGCCAGGCTCCCCAACAGATAGGAACGGAGACGGCCCGGCGGAGATACGCTTTCTACAAAGCCCGTGTAGTAAAAGTAGAGCAGGAGGTGGTGATAGAGATCGTCCACCAAAGGATGGGACAGCCACTCATAGAAGCTCGCCAGAACACAGGCAAGATGTTCGAGGAGCTGGGGGAGCTCGGGATCACCAGCTCGGAACCTGGGCCGGAGGAAGGGTGTTAGCCAGCGCGGGGCCAGCGGAAGCACATCCCGGACTGTGGGGGGATGGAGCTGGATCAGGCGGTAGGCCGAATGCCCACTCAACCGTTGACGTCGAGCGAAGCTCCAGATGGTGTGATAGTGATCGTGTTGCACCCGGATGCGAGTACAGTAGCGAATGCGCAGACCATGTCGGGAAAGGCGGTAGGCCAGCTCCGCGTCTTCGAAGGCTGCATATGGGAAAGAGGTATCGAACCAGTGGGGCACCCGATCGAGCATCTCGCGCTTGATCGAGATGTTCGCGGTGTAGAAGTGCCTGTAGTCATACTCCTGCCCATCCTGCAGGTAGAAATAGCTGAACTGCTGGGCCCCACGTCCGTCGATATGTTCCATCAGCGTGTTGCAGGGCAACTTGTCCGCCCAACGGATGTGGCCTAGGATGGCCATCTCCGGTTCTGGATGGCGGTGATGGGCTTCGGCGATGCGTTCGATGAAGTCCGGATCGGGATGGATATCGTCGCCCACGAAGACAATGAGCCCTCCACGCGCCAGTTCCAGGCCCCGGTTCCGCGCGGCTGCAGGGCCACGATTTTCCTCCTGGCGCACCGCCCAGAGCGCAAATCGTTCTGCAGCGTATGAGCAGAGCAGTTCGTAGGTGCCATCGGTGGAGCCATCGTCCACAGCGATCAGCTCAAAAGGGATCTCCCCCAACTGCCGGTTGTACGCGTCTAAAACTGCCCGCAGACCATGGGCCCGGTTGAAGCACGGCATGATCAACGAGATCTGGGGGGGGGTGCCCTGGGCGGAGGGCGGACTGTGGCTGGGGTGTGGACGGTTCATGATCTATCTCTGGCGAAGAGGAGGGAGAGCCGGTCGCGGAGCCTGGAGAGAAGATGGTGATGCCAACCCGGCATGTGATGGGCTGATCTTCTGTGGGTCTGATGCTCGAGGCGTGCCTGGATGTATTCCAGCATTCTCCGGCGCATCTCGTTTTCGGGCTCCAGGAGGGAAGAGGCCAGTTCAGGGCGAGAGGCCAGCTCCAGCAGCATCATGACGGCCAGAAGGGGTTCCGTCTCGAAGGTGTAGATGCTGTGCAGCAGCCTCGTCACTTGTGCCGGGGGCGTCCGCGGATGGCCCAGATCGCGTAGGTGGGATGGAAGGTGGACAGCCAGGCACCAGCATATCTCGAAGATCATCGCGGCCCTGTCCTGCCGGATGGTGTTGGAGGAGTGGACCCGGTAGTCCAACAGGGGAGCCGGTTCAAGATGCAGGTCGGCAACCCGGGCTACACGCAAGGCAAAATCCCAATCGTGGGTGTAGCGCAGGGGGCGAAAAGGGCCGACTTCTTGGTATCGAGTTCGAGGAAATATGTAGTTGCTCGTCGTTGCCAGGAAATTTTCGGTCAGTAGGGCAGCCCGCAGATCATGGCCCGCGCGAAAGCTCTGCTCTGGAACCATCAACGGCCAGGGCTCCAGATCCCGGTAACCGTGTTTGATCCCCATCGAGATACCCTGGGCGTCGATGACGCGGATGTACGAGGAGACGAGCCCGATCTCCGGATCTCGCTCCAGAATCGGAACCAGCCGTTCCAGACGGTCGGGTGTGTAGCGGTCGTCCGAGTTCAAGATGGCCAGATAGTTCCCTCGAGCCAGGCTCAGCCCTCGGTTGATAGCTGCGTGGGCTCCCTGGTTGCTCTGGGCGATCACCTGGACTCGCGGATCGGCTACCTGGTGGATCTGCTCCAAGGTGTCATCGGTGGAGCCGTCATCGACGATGATCAGTTCCAGGTCACTCAGGCTCTGTTGGAGCACGCTTTGGACGGCCTCCCGGATATATGGGCCGTGGTTGTAAGCCGGGATGACCACAGAGACCAGGGGAGCATTCATCGGGCACTCTCGTCGGGCAAGCTCTACCGGGGCAGCAAGGCCCGGCGGTATTTCTCCCCCATCTGTGCGGGGAGGATGCTGAACCGCTGGCTGAGGTCCTCTACCAGGGCACGTCGGATCGCGGATGCGTCCGGTGGCTCGCGAAGCATCTGCTCCACCGCCTGCTGTAGAGCGGAGATATCACCGATGCTCTCCACGAGCACCCCACCCTGGGTCACCTGCAAGATCTCTCTGTTGTTTCCCACATCGGTGACGACGACGGGAACGCCCATGGCCTGGGCCTCCAGCAGCACCAAGGGCATGCCCTCGTACTCGGAGGGCAGGACATAGACATCGGTGATCGCGAAGATCTCGTTGCTGGGTCGGTAGAAGGGGAGATGTCGAACGTTCTCCAGGCCGAGCTGGTGAAGTTCCCGATCGACCGCTTGTGCCAGAGGGCCATCCCCGATGAGGAGGAAGAGGATGTCGTCTCGGTGGGAAAATCGCCGTGCCAGCTCGACGAAATCCATCGGGCGTTTCTGGGCATGGAGGCGTGCCATGAAGGTGACCACACGACTTCGCTCGGGTATCCCCAGCTTCGTGCGGATCGCCTTTCGGCGTTCGACCGGGAAATGCTCTGGGGCGTATTCTTCGATGTCCACGCAGTGTTCGATGAGGTGGACGTGGTCCGGCGGGGCCCCTCGACGGACATACTCCTGGCAGATAGCGGTGTTTGTCCCGATATGCACATCGATGAGCCGGACCAGTTCGGGCGTGTACCGGTTGATCCATCCGGCACGGTGATCGTAGACTTGATTGGCGACCTTCAGTTCGGGATATCGTTCCCGAATATGGGGAAGTGCATCGTAGATCCAGTTGGATCCATTGGCAATGTAGAGCATATCTGGCTGGAAGCGGTGGACGAGTCCTGTGAACCATGAGAACAGCAGAGGATGGTTCACGAAATCCCCTGCGGTGTAGACATAGGGGGTATACTGGCGGAAGTTCTCGATGGTGGTGCCAATGCCCGGTGTATGCGGTTCCAAGGAGATCACCACAAACCGGGCATCCTGTCGGAGTTCCCGCAGCATGTAGAGATGTACCTGTTCCGCTCCCCCGACGGCCAGAAACGGGAAGATCAGGAAGATGGTGGGCCTATCGGTGGGCTCTGGGGACCACGGCAGGACTGTGTCCACCGGATGCAAAGGGTGTGTAGGCCATGGGGCCTGTGCTTTTGTTGTTGGGGCGAGGGCGTAGAGGTACTGGCCCTCCAGGTGGAGTGAAGGACCCTGTATCTCCAAGGAATCGGCATAGCACCGCTCCGGCGAGGATCTCTCGGGCCTGAACAGGATCTTGCCCACCACGCGGCTTCCCTCTGGGGGAGGTTGACAGCAGCCGAGATCGAGGCTTCCATCGTCTCGGATGATTTCCCGGTGCACCACAACATGGGCCCATGGAAACTGGACATGGGCCGGGAGGGTCTGGCGGGCTAGGGCCCAAGTGACCTCCCCCGCATTCTGGGTCAACACCATGGTGAGGAGCAGTTCCTCGCTCAGGAGTACCGTCAGATGCTCTTCCAGATAGGTAGGGGGTTGTTCCAGGAGCCATGGCGTGGCTGGCGCCAGAAACGGGATGGAGAGCCTCTGCAGCGCTTCAGCCAGGCTGGTGGCCGGCAGATTCCGGGATTGTTGTTCGCCGCCGGTATGGACGACGAGTTGTCCGGTCTGCCACTCCACAATGGGGACCGAAGGGAGGGTTTGGGCTTCGAGCCACTGTTGCAGTTGGGCCCTGGAAACTTGGCCGTTGATGAGGAGCACAGCGAGAGCGGGTGGCTCGTGAGGATGGCCGGGGTTTACGAGGACCGGGAAGGAGTGGCCTCGCAGATCCGTGATGTGGGGCAGCTCCTGAGATGCCGAGGAAGGGGGGGTGCCCAGGGCCTGCAGACCTCCGGCAAGGCCTTCGTCTCTCAGGCGCTGGGCGGCGTGGAGCAATCGCCAAAGCCATGCCTCCCGGGCACTTCCCGCCGGCGCCAGACGATAGCGCAGGGGCGTCACTGCCTGGACAAATCGCCAGCCGAGCGAATTCTCCACCATGGCCAGTTGTCGGCGTAGGCCATTGGCCTCCTGTTCCACCTGGGCGAGCAGCTCTCTCGTCTCTTGGAGGGTCTGTTCCAACGCGCTGTGCTGTGCGCGCAGAAGATCCAGTTCTTGCCTGGTCGCGTGGGCTTCATGCTCCGCCTGGAGCAGGGCCTTGCGTGTCCGAGACAGCTCTCGACGTAGCCATCTCTGCGTTCGCCGGTCCTCCTCCCGCTCCTCCAGAAAGATGTCGTCCAGATCGATGTCTCCCGCATGACAGGCAGAGGGGTGCAGCAGGGCGTCATATACCTCCCGGTACATGTGGAGGTGGGCAGATAAAGTGCCCTGCCGTCTGGCCTTCTGCCATGCCTGGTAGCCCATCTGGCGGCGCAGCGAGGGATCTTCCACCAGGCGACTTAGAAGTTGCTTCCATTCTCCCAGATCTTCCGAGGCCAGGAAGCCGTCGATGCCGTGTTCCACGAGAGAAGTGTACGGAGGCAGTGCACTGTATACGCCTGGCACGCCGAGGGCACTGTATTCCAGGTATTTGAGACCACTTTTGCAGCGATTGAACAGGTTGTTGCGGAGCGGCGCAATGAAAATGTCAGCCTGTTGTTCGAGAAAATGTTGGACATACAGGGCATAGTCCACGAACAGATGCGGGTCCCATATGACCCGTTCATGTCCATACAGGCGCTCTGGCGGGCGCAGTCCCCAGATGCGGATCCAGAGGTCAGGATACCTGTCCAACAATGTGTGCAATACCGGGGCGAGCCACTCCAGATCGGGTTCATGGCTCTGGCTCCCTACGTAGACGAGGCAGACTTTGTCGTTGTCGGAGAAAGGCATTCGCGGTTGTTTCAGGGCCGGCTCCCAGAGTGCATCATCCAGGCAGTTGGGGAGCACTTCCCGATTCCGGGCGATGGTCACCAGGGCATCGGCCAGGGTGGAGGTGCTACAGATGGTACAGTCGGCCTGGGCCAGTGTCTGGAGCATATATGGCCGTGCCCGGTGATACCGCTCGAAGGCGGGGTGGTCCGAGGGCAGTTCCATGAGCAGATCGTCGATTTCGGACACAAGCGGAAGCCGACGCGCTCGGCATTGCTGGCGTAGCCAGGCGAAGAGCTCTCGGCTTGGGGACCAATCTCGCTGGACGATCACGAGATCCGCGTCTGCCAACGTGTCCTCGATCTCCGCATGGATCTCGTGGCGGGGGCGATCCGGGGGAGGTGTGGGGATAGAGCGCACAGACCAGCCCAGGGCCCTTAGGGGACTCCGGACTCGAATTCGAGGACAGACGTGGTCCCAGTGGTCTGCATGACAGAGAACCGCAGTGGGATGTTTGGAGTTCATGACAGAATGGTGGGTGTCCATCTCAGAGCCGGGGCCGGCATATACGTTTCCGTTGGGTCTTCTACCCCACAGGTTCGGGCCGTTGGGTCCGCTCCTGCCTTGAGAGCGGTTCGTGTTGGGCAGCCGTGGGCACCTCCCACGACCCGCCCAGGGTGATCAGCCCATACCGCTCTCGGTTCTGGCCCGGCGCGATGCGGAAGGGGTAGGCTCGGTCGTGGTAGTCGTACATCTCGG
>Ga0256839_1005106_pt1 | contig 12340 bp, 25 predicted proteins | sample 354166metaG_FD_185968 | JGI IMG/M metagenome (GOLD analysis project Ga0256839, IMG submission 185968) | Hydrothermal vent microbial communities from Mid Atlantic Ridge, Atlantic Ocean - 354-166 | ecosystem: Environmental > Aquatic > Marine > Hydrothermal vents | place: Atlantic Ocean: Mid...
AACCTCTTTCCAAAGGCTCCAGCACAATGCGGGCGCTGTTGGGCGATGTTTCATCAACCGCAACAACCTTGGGCCGCAATAATTTTGCCAATGCTGCAGACATAGGGTTTCCTCAGTTAGTTCGATTACTTGGAATACAATTCCACAATCAGGTTCTCGTTGATTTCTGCCGGCAAATCTTCACGCGTCGGAACGCTCTTGAAAGTGCCTTCCATTTTCTTGGGATCAACGCTCACCCAATCAGCAAACAAATTCATTTCTTGCCACAAATTCAGGGCTTCCTGGATTCGCAGCTGCTTTTTGGCCTTTTCACGCACGGATATCACATCGCCTTCCTTCACCTGATAGGAAGGAATGTTCACTGTTTGACCATTCACCTGGATGGCTTTGTGGCTGACCAGTTGACGGGCTTCATTACGTGTTACGGCAAACCCCATGCGATATACAACATTATCCAGACGCGATTCCAGCAGTTTCAGCAGGTTTTCACCAGTCGCGCCTTTTTGCGCCGCCGCTTTTTTGTAGTAGTTGCGGAATTGCTTTTCCAACACACAGTACATGCGGCGAACTTTTTGTTTTTCGCGCAATTGCTGTGCGTAGTCAGACATTTTCTGGCGCCGGGCATTAGGGCCATGCTGACCGGGTAATTGATCGAGCTTACATTTGCTTTCCAGTGAACGCGCAGGGCTTTTCAGGCCCAAGTCAGTGCCTTCACGGCGAGCCAATTTACAAGTGGGTCCGATATATCGTGCCATGATGCTTTCTCCTACACGCGGCGTTTCTTGGGTGGACGGCAACCGTTATGCGGTATCGGGGTCACATCAACAATATTGGTAATGCGATAACCCAGCGCATTCAAGGCGCGAACGGAAGACTCTCGACCCGGCCCCGGACCTTTGATGCGGACTTCCAGATTTTTCAGACCATATTCCTGGGCTGCTTTTCCGGCGCGATCCGCAGCCACCTGGGCGGCAAATGGCGTGCTTTTTCGAGAACCGCGAAACCCGGAACCACCAGCAGTGGCCCAAGCCAGTGTGTTTCCTTGACGGTCGGTCAAGGTAATAATGGTGTTGTTGAATGACGCGTGCACATGGGCAACGCCATCCACCACGGTCTTTTTGATTTTCTTCTTGCTCTTGCTTGGCTTTGCCATAACTGATCTCTAGACGGTATTTAAATTGAACTATTTTCGCACAGCGCGCTTGGGACCTTTACGAGTGCGCGCATTGTTTTTGGTCCGCTGACCGCGCACAGGCAAACCGCGGCGATGGCGCAAACCTCGGTAGCAACCCAGATCCATGAGCCGCTTGATATCCATGGAAATCTTCCGGCGCAAATCGCCCTCGACTTCATACTTGCTCACTTCCTGGCGAATCTTGTCGAGCTGTTCGTCAGTCAAATCACGAACTTTTGTGGTCGGGTCAACGCCCGCATTTTCACAAATCTCATAGGCTCGGGTCCGACCGATCCCAAAGATACTGGTTAAACCAATCCAAGTGTGCTTGTAAACCGGTATATTTACACCTGCGATACGAGCCATTCAACTACTCCTGAAAATTCATGTTTCGACTTGAGAAAGCCGACCATTATACCGCAGAAAAGCCCCGTTAGACAACAAAGTCATGGGCCTTGTCTGCGATTTTCTACTAACCAATCGGGAGGGGGCTATCCCCGTCCCACTTTCCCGGGCCTGTCTGTTAGCGTCTGACGACGCCGGACTTGCCGTAATTCTTCAAGTTTGTTTTTTTGAACAAACTGTCATACTGCTGGGACATCAAATGCGTTTGCAACTGGGCCATAAAATCCATTGCCACCACCACCACAATGAGCAGGGAAGTGCCACCCAGTGCAAAAGGCACATTGAAATAGTTTGTCACCCATTCAGGCATCAGGCTGACGCCCAGCAAGTACAGCGCACCCCAAAATGTCAAACGGGTCAGAATCTTGTCCAGAAACTCGGCTGTCTGTTTACCTGGGCGGATCCCTGGAATCACAGCACCGGAACGCTTGAGGTTTTCAGCCGTTTCAAAGGGGTCAAAAGTCAGCGCAGTATAAAAGAACGTAAAGAAAACAATCAAACCACCAAAAAGCAACACATAAAACGGTTGCCCCGGCGACAAGGCCGCAGCCACATCCTGCAACCATCCCCAGCCGGGGCGCTGTCCCAGAAACTGAGCAATTGTGGCCGGGAACATCACCAGCGAGGATGCAAAAATCACCGGAATGACACCTGCCATATTGATCTTCAGCGGCAAGTAAGATGTCTGGCTTTGCAAACCCATACGTCCGCCACGCCGGGCATATTGAATGGTAATGCGCCGTTGAGCGCTTTCCACATAAACCACAAAAGCCGTAACACCCAAGGCCAAAACCAATAAAAACAAGGCCGCCAATGCGTTGAGCTGTCCCTGACTCACCATGCTAAAGACAGAAATCACCGCCGCCGGCAAACCGGCCACAATACCGGCAAAGATCAGTAATGAAATGCCGTTGCCAATGCCCCGCTCAGTAATCTGTTCACCCAGCCACATCAGGAACAAGGTGCCGCCGGTGAGTGTCACAACCGCGGTAAACAAAAAGCCAAACCCCGGGTGCGTTACGACAGGAATGCCGTTGATGGCACCGGCATTCTGCAGAAAAGTCGCGATCCCAAACGCCTGAAACGCCGCCAGTACCACAGTGAAATACCGGGTAAGCTGGGTGATCTTGCGCCGCCCCTGTTCGCCTTCCTTTTTCAGCTCTTTCAGCTGCGGAATGGTGTAGGAGAGAACCTGAATAATAATCGAGGCGGTAATATATGGCATCACACCCAGGGCAAAAATCGAAAAACGCCCCAGTGCACCACCGGAAAACATATTGAACATGCCGATCAGCGTCCCACTTTGCTGATCAAGCATGGCCGCCAGGGCTGCAGGGTTCACACCCGGAACAGGAATGTAGGTGCCAAGGCGGAAAACAATCAACGCACCCAATACGAACAGGATGCGTTGTTTGAGTTCCTGGAACTTGTTTTTATTACCCAGCAGTTTTTCAACTTGCGCTTTGGATGCTGACATAGATTGGTTACTCGACTTTTCCGCCGGCTTGCTCAATGGCTTCGCGGGCGCCAGTGGTGACTGCCAGGCCTTTGATGGTGACCGGCTTTTCCAGTTTGCCCGTGTTGATAACTTTCACCTTGGTGACAAAACGCTTGATAACACCGGCATTTTTCAGCGCATCCAGGTCGATGATGTCTGCATCAATCGTGTTCAGGTGATACAGACACACTTCATCACTGTACTTGGCCTTGCGGGAGTAAAAACCCACTTTCGGCAAGCGTTTTTGCAGCGGCATTTGTCCGCCTTCAAAACCCACCTTGTGGAAACCACCTGAGCGGGACTTTTGACCTTTATGACCGCGACCAGCGGTTTTGCCCAGGCCAGAACCGATGCCCCGACCCACGCGCTTGGCGGCCTTTTTGCTGCCTTTGGCAGGCTTGATTGTATTTAATCGCATTGTATTATCCACCGTATTCGCTGTTATTAGACTTCTTCGACTTTAAGAAGATGAATAGCCTTGTTGATCATGCCACGGTTTTCCGGCGTATCATCGACGATGACCGTATAGTGCATTCTGCGAATACCCAGACCTTTGACGCAGGCTTTGTGGTTTTTCAAAGCACCGATCGTACTGCGAATCTGGGTCACTTTCAGTTGTTTGTTTTTCTTAGCCATGATTCGCCAATACCTCTTCCACTGTTTTTCCACGTTTTGCTGCAATGGTCTCCGGTGATGTAATTTTCATCAAGCCATTAATGGTGGCACGAACCAGATTATTGGGGTTATTGGAGCCTTGGCTCTTGGCCAGTACGTTGTGTACGCCCACCACTTCAAATACCGCGCGCATGGCGCCACCGGCAATCACACCGGTACCTTCAGAGGCAGGCTGCATGTAGACTTTGGAGCCGGAGTGTTTGGCTTTGACCGGGTGCCACAACGTGCCTTCTTTGAGATCCACCTGAACCATGTTTTTGCGGGCTTTTTCCATGGCTTTTTGAATGGCAATGGGCACTTCTTTGGCCTTGCCGTAGCCGAAACCGACCTTGCCTTTTCCGTCGCCAACGACTGTCAGGGCAGTAAAACCGAACTGGCGGCCACCTTTGACTACCTTGGAAACACGGTTAACCGCGACCAGGCGCTCCATCAGGCCGTCATCTTTATTGATATCTACGCTCGCCATAATATTTCCTGTTGTTTTGACTCAAATCGCGTTCACAAAGTCATGTTACGCGGACTTTGACATTGTTTTAGAATTTCAAACCAGCTTCGCGTGCCGCATCAGCCAGTGCCTTGATCTTGCCGTGATACAAGAAACCGGAGCGGTCAAAAGCCACACTGTCAATACCGGCTTTCAACGCCCGTTCGGCAATAGCGGCCCCCACTTTTTGGGCAGCTTCAACATTTTTCTTGCTGCCGTCACCCTCTACCAGACCCTTTTCCAGGCTGCTGGCCGCCGCCAGTGTGTTTTTGCCATCGGCTGAGATAATCTGCGCATACAGATACTTGCCAGTGCGATGCACCGACAGAGACGGTACGTTCAGCTCGCGAATCTTTGCACGAGAACGCCGGGCTCTTCTTAAACGGGCTTTGGTCTTTTTATTCATTTCAACACCTGTTACGTGTCAGATTAGGCCTTCTTGGCTTCTTTTCTGAAAACTTGTTCATCTGCATAACGTACACCTTTGCCCTTATAAGGCTCCGGTGGACGGAACGCACGAATTTCTGCAGCCACTTGGCCGACTTTTTGCTTGTCAATACCGCTCACAGTGATCTCGGTCTGGCTCGGCACTTCAAAGGTAATGCCTTCAGGCGCTTTGTAAACCACCGGATGGGAGAAACCCAAAGACAGATTCAGATCCCGGCCCTGAAGGGCGGCGCGATAACCCACGCCCACCAGCTTGAGTTTCTTCTCATATCCTTTGGTGACGCCTTGCATCATATTATTGACCAGCGACCGCATGGTGCCCGCCATAGCCACATCGGCCGGTGTCACGGGCTTGAAAACCAGCATATTGTCTTCCTGGACAATGGAGACCGACGGGTGGACATTGAGCGTCATTTCACCCTTGCTGCCTTTGAGGGTCAGTTTCTGGCCGTCAAGATTGACGGTAACCCCGGAAACAATCTCAACGGGTTGATTGGCTATTCTTGACATTTTCTACTCCGTTGATTACTTGACAACACAGATGACTTCGCCGCCCAGACCCGCTTCACGCGCCTCGGCGTCAGTCAGCAAGCCCTTGGAAGTGGACACAATGGCCACGCCAAAACCGGCGTCAACTTTGGGCAGTTCACTGCATGGCTTGTACTGACGCAAACCCGGCTTGCTCACCCGTTTGATGTATTCAATAACCGGTTTGCCCTGATGGTATTTCAGGTTAACCTTGATGTAGGGATGGCCGTTTTCTTCCACCAATTCATAAGAACGGATGTAACCTTCCTTCTGCAAAACAGAGCAAATGCCCTTTTTGAGTTTGGAAGAAGGCAATGTGACGGAATCCTTACCAACCATTTGTGCGTTTCTGATGCGGGTCAGCAAATCAGAAATAGGATCGCTCATGCTCATAATTAATTCCTGTGCTTACCAGCTTGCTTTTTTCAGACCGGGAATGTCACCGCGCATGGCGGTTTCACGCAGTTTGGTCTTGCTCAAGCCAAATTTACGATAGTAGCCTCTGGGACGACCAGAAACCTTGCATCGGTTGCGTAACCGAACCGGCGCGGAATCCCGCGGTAATTTTTGCAGTTTTTCCTGCGCTTCCATCATTTCCTCATAAGAGGAATTGGGGTCTGCGATAATTTTTTTCAGCGCTTGTCGCTTGGCTGCATATTTCGCCACCAGCCGTTCACGTTTGACCTCACGCTGAATCATGGATTGTTTAGCCATTATTCCTGCCTCTCTTATTTAAATGGAAAGTCAAAGGCTTCCAGCAGCGCTTTGGCTTCTTCGTCTGTCTTGGCCGTTGTGGTGATGGCAATATCCATGCCTCGAATGGCGTCAATTTGATCATAATCCACTTCCGGGAAGATAATCTGCTCCTGAATACCCATATTGTAATTACCACGGCCATCAAATGATTTGGCGCTAACTCCACGAAAGTCGCGCACCCTGGGGAGGGCCACATTCACCAAGCGGTCAAAAAATTCATACATGCGGTCACGGCGTAAGGTCACTTTGCAACCAATGGGCCAGCCATCGCGAATTTTGAAACCAGCCACAGATTTTTTGGCCTTGGTCACAATCGGCTTCTGGCCTGCGATTTTGGCCATATCATCAGTGGCATGCTCCAGCACTTTCTTGTTGCCAACAGCCTCACCCACACCCATATTCAGTGTGATTTTGGAAAGCTTGGGCACTTCCATGATGTTTTTGTAGCCGAATTTTTCAATCAGTTTCGGCACTACTTTTTCTTTATAGTAATCTTCTAGTCTGGCCATGGTCATTCTCTTTATACGTCTACGGTTTCGCCACTGGAGCGAAATACTCTTACCTTGCGGCCATCATCCAGCACCTTGAAGCCAACGCGATCGCCTTTCCCGGACTGGGGATTAAACAACATAACGTTGGAAACGTGGATGGGCCCTTCCATTTCCTTGATGCCACCCGGCTCATTGAGGTTCGGGTTGGGCTTGACGTGCTTCTTGATCATGTTGACATTTTCAACAAGCAAACGATCGTCTTTCAATACTTTCAGGACGGTACCGCGCTGACCCTTGGAGCGGCCGGCGATTACGATAACTTCGTCACCTTTACGAATACGTTTCATGGTTAATTCCTACAAAACTTCCGGAGCCAAAGAGATAATCTTCATAAATTTCTCGCCACGCAGCTCGCGGGTTACCGGGCCAAAAATACGCGTGCCGATGGGCTCGAGCTTGTTGTTCAAAAGAACCACGGCATTGCCGTCGAAGCGAATCAAGGATCCGTCCGGACGGCGCACGCCCTTGCGGGTTCTGACAATGACGGCATTGTAAATCTCGCCTTTTTTCACACGCCCTCTGGGAATGGCATCCTTGACTGTTACCTTGATGACATCGCCAATGTTGGCATAACGGCGCTTGGAGCCTCCAAGCACCTTGATACACATTACTTCTTTGGCACCGCTGTTATCAGCCGCGCTCAGTCTGCTTTGCATCTGAATCATGGTTCTTTACCTGGTTTCGCGTTGAGCCAATGGCTGTTCAAGCACTGTTAACTGTATCAACCACACGCCAACTCTTGGTTTTCGAGTAGGGCTTGGTCTCAGCAATAATTACCTTGTCGCCTTCCTTGTACTGGTTATTCTCGTCATGGGCGTGGATTTTGGTAGAACGTTTGATGTACTTACCATAAATTGGGTGTTTTACTTTGCGCTCAATTAAAACCGTTACGGTTTTATCCATTTTGTCGCTAACAACCACGCCCTGTTTGGTGCGAATGATTTTTTTATTTTCGCTCATGTTATTCACCGGTTTGCTGGTTCAGGACTGTTTTGACGCGCGCAATATCGCGTTTTACTTCCTTGAGCAAGTGAGGTTTTGTCATTTGCCCGTTGCCCTTGGCCATTCTGAGTTCAAACTGCTTTTTGTACAGTTCAGTCAAGGTTTTTTCCAGATCAGCCCTGGATTTGCTTCTTAATTCTGCAGCTTTCATTTACATCACCGTCCGTTTCACGAAAGTGGTTCCGAATGGGAACTTGGCGCCTGCGCGTTCAAACGCTTCACGGGCGACTTCTTCACTCACACCCTGAATTTCGTACAGAACACGGCCGGGTTTAATCACCGCTACCCAGTATTCCACGTTACCTTTACCTTTACCCATACGCACTTCTACCGGCTTTTTGGTGATTGGCTTGTCAGGGAACACCCGGATCCATAACTTTCCGCCGCGGCGTACATGGCGGGTAATAGCCCGACGACCGGCCTCTATCTGCCGAGCAGTCATAAAACCGCGATCGGTGGCTTTCAGACCGAATTCACCAAAACTCACCTTGTTTCCAGCATGGCTCAGGCCCCGGTTGCGGCCTTTTTGCTGCTTTCTGAATTTTGTTCTTTTGGGTTGCAGCATCGGTTATCTCCGTTTTTTGCCTTTTTTCTTGTCTTCGGCCTGTTTTTCCTGCTGCTCCTTGTGCAGGTCAAAAACATCACCTTTATAAACCCAGACCTTGATGCCGATAACGCCATAAGTGGTATAGGCCTTGCCTTCGGCATAATCAACGTCGGCGCGCAGTGTATGCAATGGCACGCGGCCTTCGCGGTACCATTCGCTGCGAGCAATTTCCGCGCCATTCAGGCGACCGGATACTTCGACCTTGATACCCAGGGCACCCAGGCGCATCGCCGTGGTCACAGCCCGCTTCATGGCGCGGCGGAACATGATGCGCCGCTCCAACTGCGAGGCAATGCCTTGCGCGATCAGGTCAGCATCCAGCTCAGGTTTGCGAATTTCCGCTACGCTAACGTGCGTCGGTACACCCATAATTTCTGTGACTTTCTTCTTCAGGCGCTCAATGTCCTCGCCTTTTTTTCCAATCACAATCCCGGGACGGGCCGTGTGAATGGTGACGCGCGCATTCTTTGCCGGACGTTCGATTTCGATTTTGCTCACAGAAGCGTTTTTCAGCTCCTTCCTGAGAAAATCCCGAACTTTGATATCGCGAATCAACTGGTCGGAAAAAGCGCCTTTTTCCGCATACCAGCGCGAATTCCACGGCTTGGAAATTCCTAATCTGATTCCTACTGGATGTACCTTCTGACCCATAATTTATGCCTTTATGATGCTTCTGCCACTTTTACAGTGATGTGGCTGGTTCTTTTCAAAATCCGAGTACCCCGGCCCTTGGCCCTGGCGCGAAAACGCTTCAACATCGGCCCTTCATCAACGTAAATGGTGCTCACCACCAACTCGTCAATGTCCAAACCGTCGTTATGCTCGGCATTGGCCACCGCAGACAGCAGCACTTTCTTGACGATATGTGCGGCCTTTTGCGGGCTGAAAGCGAGTATTTGTTCGGCTTTCTCAACAGGTAAACCACGAATCTGATCGGCCACCAGACGGACCTTCTGGGGCGAAATCGGGGCTCTTTTTAATTTGGCTGAAACTTCCATCGTGCATTACCTACCGTTTAGATTTGCGATCACCTGCGTGACCCTTGAATGTCCGCGTTGGAGAGAACTCACCCAGTTTGTGGCCCACCATATCTTCGGACACCAGCACTGGGATGTGTTGTCTGCCATTGTGTACCGCAATGGTCAAACCCACCATTTCCGGGACAATCATGGAACGCCGTGACCATGTCTGGATGGGACGCTTGTTGTTGGTCTCGATAGCGTTCAACACCTTTTTCATCAGATGATGATCGACAAATGGACCTTTTTTTAGTGAACGTGGCATAGCGAATCCCTATTTCTTTTTGTTTCTACGACGGACAATCAGCTTGTCAGTCCGCTTGTTCTTTCTGGTCTTGTAACCTTTTGTGGGTGTTCCCCACGGGCTAACCGGGTGACGGCCACCAGAGGTACGACCTTCACCACCACCATGCGGGTGATCAACCGGGTTCATGGCCACGCCACGAACCGTGGGGCGAATACCCCGCCAGCGGTTGGCGCCAGCCTTACCGAGTTTCTCCAAGTTATGTTCGCTGTTGGAAACTTCGCCCAAAACAGCCCGGCAGACAACAGGCACCTTACGCATTTCACCCGAGCGCAAACGCAAAGTCGCATATTGACCTTCGCGAGCAACCAACTGTGCCGAAGCACCTGCGGCGCGAATCATTTGTGCGCCCTTGCCCGGTTTCATTTCGATGTTGTGAACCACAGAGCCCAATGGAATATTGCTCAGGGGCATGCAGTTGCCAACCTTAACCGGTGTGTTGGTTCCGGAAATAACGGTCATGCCTGGCTCCAGTCCTTTGGGCGCAATGATATAGCGGCGCTCACCATCGGCATACACCAGCAAGGCAATGTAAGCGGTGCGATTGGGGTCATATTCCAGACGTTCAACACGCGCCGGCACACCGTCCTTGTTGCGCTTGAAATCAATAATACGGTAGTGATGCTTGTGCCCGCCACCGCGATGCCGGGTGGTAATCCGACCGTAATTATTGCGACCGCCTGTTTTGGTTTTCTTTTCAACCAGCGCCGCATGCGGTTTGCCCTTGTGCAAACCTGTGCGGAGAACCTTGACGGCACCCCGACGGCCTGGAGATGTGGGTTTGAGTTTGACTACTGCCATGATTATCTCCGGATTATTCAGCGACGCCGAAATCGATCATTTGCCCGTCCTGAACACGAACATAGGCTTTTTTCCAGTCGGCGCGTTTGCCTTGGCGCTGGCGGAAGACCTTGCTTTTGCCTTTCATGTTGAGGATCTGCACTTTCTCAACCTGGACATCAAAAATCTTTTCCACGGCGTCTTTCACTTGTTTCTTGGAGGCGTTCTTGGCCACGCGAAAAACATACTGGTTGCTTTGCTCGCCCACCCGGGTGGATTTTTCCGAAATAATCGGCGATACCAGCGTTGTATACAGTTTGTTCATGCTCATGCTAACCACTCCTGGACTTTCTGCAGCGCGTCCACAGTGATGACCACATCGTCTGAAGACACCAGGGAAACCGGGTCCAGACCGGCGACATCAGTCACATAGATACCGGGAATATTACGGGTTGCCAACAACACTTCAGGAGACATTTCTGCCACCACGATAGTGCCTGACTTTACGCCAAGTTTGTCCAGGAAAGCCACGGCATCCTTGGTTTTTGGCGCAGAGATATCAATATTTTCCACAACTTTGAGGCGATCCTGACGCACCAGCTCCGACAGAATGGACTGCATGCCGGCCCGATACATTTTTTTGTTCAGCTTCTGGCTGTGATCGCGCGGTGTAGCGGCAAATGTTTTCCCACCGCCACGCCAAATCGGGCTGCGTATTGTACCAGCTCTTGCACGACCTGTCCCTTTTTGTTTCCAGGGTTTTCTGCCGCCGCCACTGACAGCCGAACGGTTTTTCTGCGCTTTAGTGCCTGCCCGGGCTCCTGCCAGATAGGCAGTCACCACCTGGTGCACCAAAGGCTCCGAGAAGTCACGGCCAAAAACGGCATCAGAAACTTCTATTTTGTTTTTCTTTCCTGTTACAGCAAGTTCCACGATACTTCTCCAATTAGGCCTTTTCGGCCGGTTTGACCACGACACTGGAATTGGCTGCGCCCGGAACGGCACCCTTAATCAGCAGCAAACCACGATCGGCATCAATCTTGACCAGCTCAAGGCTTTGCATGGTGACGCGCTCATCACCCATATGTCCGGCCATTTTCTTGCCTTTGAACACCCGGCCAGGCGTCTGACACTGACCAATGGAACCCGGGGCACGATGCGACAGCGAGTTACCATGCGTAGCATCCTGCATGGAAAAGTTATGCCGCTTGATGGCACCAGCAAAACCCTTACCCTTGCTGCGACCAGTCACGTCCACTTTTTGGCCTTCAGAAAAGATATCCAAGCCCAGCTCTTTACCCAGTTCGTAGTCGGACGGGTCCACCCTGAACTCAACAATGGTTCTCCCACCGGTCACACCCGCTTTGGCAAAATGACCAGCCATGGGCTTGTTGACCTTGGAGGCCTTGACCTCACCTGAGCAAACCTGAATGGCTTCATAACCATCGTTATCCAGGGTCTTGATCTGTGTCACCACATTTGGCTCAACCTGGATAACGGTCACCGGAACGGATTGACCGTCCTCGGTAAACACGCGGGTCATGCCGACTTTTTTTCCAATAATTCCAATACTCATCTCACTACCCTTTAGTAAAGCTGGATCTGTACGTCAACGCCAGCAGCCAGGTCGAGTTTCATCAAGGCGTCAATGGTTTTATCGTTGGGGTCAACGATGTCAACCAGGCGCTTGTGGGTTCGGATTTCGTACTGATCCCGCGCGTCCTTGTTAACGTGCGGAGAAATCAGAACGGTAAAACGTTCCTTGCGGGTTGGCAGCGGGATAGGACCCTTGACCTGTGCGCCTGTCCGTTTCACCGTTTCCACTATTCTGCCAGCTGACTGATCAATTAACTTGTGATCAAACGCTTTTAATCGGATTCTTATTTTCTGATCGGCCATTACCGTCTGCCTCAAAGCTAAATTTTTAAGGGGCGGGCGCTCACCACGAGCACCCGCCCTGCATTACATGATTTCTATCGAATTCTTATTCGATGATTTTGGATACCACACCGGCACCCACGGTGCGACCGCCTTCACGAATCGCAAAACGCAAACCTTCTTCCATGGCAATCGGAGCAATCAGCTCAACGTTCATTTTGACGTTGTCGCC
>Ga0256839_1005107_pt1 | contig 12339 bp, 7 predicted proteins | sample 354166metaG_FD_185968 | JGI IMG/M metagenome (GOLD analysis project Ga0256839, IMG submission 185968) | Hydrothermal vent microbial communities from Mid Atlantic Ridge, Atlantic Ocean - 354-166 | ecosystem: Environmental > Aquatic > Marine > Hydrothermal vents | place: Atlantic Ocean: Mid...
GCCACCGCCTGCACGCCTTCGGGGCCCTCCCCGGCGACGAGCGCCTCGTAGCGTCGCTCCACCCGTGCGACCCGCTCGCGCGCCGCGGCGAAGCGCTCGAGGTCGTCGAGGCCGCCGGCCAGACGGTCGCGCAGGCGCACGAGCTCGATGGTGGCCGGGTCCGACGCACGCACGGGGGCGAGCGCCGGCTGCTCGAACATGGCCTCGAGCAGCGGCGCGAAGCGATCCGCGAGATAGGCCGGCGGCGGCCCGGCGATCGTCACGTGGTGGGGAAACGCGAGGTCGCCAGCGGAGACCACGGCGAAGGCTGAATCGTCCAAATTGATATCTTTTGGCTCCGTATCCACGCTGTCGAACGTCCCTGCCGCCGGGTCCACGAAGACCACGTGCCCGTACCCGTAGAGATCGGCCAGGGCCAGCAGCGCCTCGGTCTCCGAGGCCGGGACGGGGTCGAGTTCCGACTCGGCCTTGCGCAGCAGGGCGGCCCGCGTGTGCTCGTCGGCCGAAAACCCGGCGTCGCGCAGGACCGCGGCGGTCCCCACCGGCCGTTCCTTCGTCACGACGAGCACCTTGGCCGGGTCCTCCGGGTTGCCCCGGCCGCGCGGTCGCGTCATGTGCAAGACCGCCGCGGTCCCGGCGAGCACCGCGACCGCCGACAGCGCCACCACCTTGCCGCGGTGGATCGACCGCAGCGCCAGGGCCTCGGGCCGCGGAGACGACGGCGGCTGCACCATGCCCCAAGCATGACACAGGCTGCACGGCTCGACCGCGGCGCGCGCTGCGCCGCGCGCGCTACCGGGCGAGGGCCGTAAGACCGGCGCGGAGCAGCGGCGCGGCCGGCGGCGCCGGCGGGCCGGCCGGATCCATCCAGTCGGGGTGGTTCTCCCGGTACGCGAAGGCCTCGGGGTGGGGCATCAGGCCGAAGATCCGACCGGATGCATCGCAAAGCCCCGCCGCCCCCTCGGGGGACCCGTTGGGGTTGTCCGGCCACCGCGTCGTGGGCTCGCCGTCTTCGCCGGCGTAGCGCACGGGGATCCGCCCGGCCTCGGCAAGGCGCGGAAGCGTCGCCTCGTCCCCGAAGACGAGCTTGCCTTCGCCGTGGCGGGCCGGGCACTCGAAGACGTCACGGTCGATCCCGCGCGTGAAGATGCAAGGGCTGCGGCGGTCGATCCGCAGCCGCACCCAGGCGTCCCGGTACCCGAGACGGTCGTTCGCCGTCAGGCTGACCTGCTGGGGGGCGACGGGGTCCCCCGGTCGCCGGCCGAAGGCGGGGAGCAACCCCATCTTCACGAGGACCTGGAAGCCGTTGCAGATCCCGAGGATCGCACCGCCGTCGTCCACGAAGCGCACCAGGGCGTCGCCAAGCCGCGCGCGCAAAAGGTGGGCCAAGGCCCGCCCCGACGCGATGTGGTCCCCAAAGGAAAAGCCCCCGATGAAGATCACCATCGCCTTGTCGGCCAGGACCGCGGGACCGGCCGCCACCATGTCGGCGATGTGCATGGGCACCGGCTCGCCGCCGGCCGACGACACCGCGAACATCGTCTCCGCCTCGCAGTTGAGACCGTAGCCCGTCGGCACGAGGACCTTCGGTCGTTTGCCGTCATGCGCCACGGTCCACCTCCTCGGCGTGGAAGACGCGCCGCATCCGCTCGGCGTCCAGTTCGAATCCGCCCCCGCCGCGGACCCGGACCGCAAGGCGCGGCGGCCCGGCCACGACGGTGCCGAGGCGAAGGGCCACCGGGTCGGCGCGCAGCGCAGGCTCGTGCTCGGCGGGCGCGACCACCACGAACCGGCCGGGGGTCTCGCCGAACAGCAGCGAGCGCACGGCGGCCTCGTCGCCCGCAAGCTCGATCGCAAGCCCCAGGCGTGAGGCGAGGACCATGTGCGCCAGGCTCAGCGCCACCCCGCCGCGGCCGGGGGCGTGCGCCGTGCGGACGCCCCCCCGGTCCCGCAGCGCGACGAAGCGCCGGGCCGTCTCGACGCAGGCCTCGACCGGCGGCGGCGGCTCGGTCGGGCCGGGCGCCGTCCCGAAGGCCCGCTCGTACTCCGTACGCACCGGGCTGCCCGTATCGGGGCCAAGCAGGTAGACCACGTCCCCGGGGTGCGTAAGCCGCAGTTCCAACGCCTTGCGCACGTCGTCGATCTGTCCGAGCACGCTCACGAGCAGCGTGGGCAGGATGGAGATCTTGATCCCCTCGAACACCGCGTCGTTCTTCATGGAGTCCTTGCCGCTGATGAGCGGCAGGCCGAAGGCCACGCACGCGTCGAACAACCCCTCGCAGCAACGTACGAGTTGCCCGAGTTTGAAGCGGCCGTCGGGGGTGCGCTCGCTTTCGATGGGATCGGGCCAGCAGAAGTTGTCGAGCGCGGCGAGGCGGTCGAGGCGCGCGCCGGCGCACAGCACCCGCCGCACGCCCTCGTCCACCGCGGCCACCGCCATCAGGCGGGGATCGTAGGGGCCGTAGAACGGATGGATCCCCTCCCCGAGCACGATGCCCTCGTTGCGCCCGTGCCGCGCCCGCATGACCGTCGCGACGGCCGGCACGTCGCGGTGCACCCCCACGAGCGGCTTGATGACGGAAAGGCCCTTGACCTCGTGGTCGTAGCGGCGAACGTACGACGCAGCGCTGGCGAACCCGGGGCGCGCCAGCAGCCCGAGCAACGCCTCGTCGAGGGCGGGGCCGGCCGCCGCTGCGTCCCGGGGCGCACCGGCATCCCGGGGCGCCGGCGGCGACCAGGCGGCGCGAAGGTGCATCCTGGGCACGCCGTCGTGCAGGAACGAAAGCGGCAGATCCACCACGCGCGCGTCGCCGTAGAACACCTCGAACCGGCCCGAGTCGGTGAAGGTGCCCAGCACCGTGGCCTCCACGTCCCTTCGGCGGCACAGGTCGCAAAAGGCGTCGATGTGCGCCGGCGGGACGGCCACGGTCATGCGCTCCTGGGCCTCGCTGACCAGGATCTCCCAGGGCGCGAGCCCGGGGTACTTCAGCGGCGCCTTCGCCAGGTCGATCCGGGCCCCGCCGGAAAGCTCGGCCATCTCCCCCACGCTGCTCGAAAGGCCCCCGGCGCCGTTGTCGGTCATGCCGCTGAGCAGCCCCAGGTCGCGCGCTTCGGTCAGCGCGTCGAACATCATCTTCTGTACGAGCGGGTCGCCGAGCTGCACCGCGCGCACGGGGGCCGCCTCGGACAGGGCCAGGCTGGAGAACGTCGCCCCGTGGATCCCGTCCTTGCCGATGCGCCCGCCGACCATCACCACGAAGTCGCCGGGGCGCACGTACTTTTCGTGCGTCGGGCGCCCCGCCGTCTCCACCGGCATCACCGCCACCGTCCCGCAGAACACCAGGGGCTTGCCGGCGTAACACGGGTCGAAGATCTCGAAGCCCCGCATCATCGGGATCCCGCTTTGGTTGCCGCCGTCGATCACCCCGTGATGGACCCCGTCCCGGATCCGGCGCGGGTGCATCAGACCGGCCGGCAGGGCGTCGTCGTAGTCCGGGGGGCCGAAGCAGTACCCCCACACGTTCGCGAGCAGGTCCGCGCCGCGGCCGGTGCCGAAGCTGTCACGGTTGACGCCCACGATCCCCGTCAGCGCCCCGCCGTACGGGTCGAGGGCCGACGGGGAGTTGTGCGTCTCCACCTTGTAGACGAGATGGTCGGTCTCGGTGAACCGCACGACGCCCGCGTTGTCGTGGAACACCGACACGAGGAAGGGGGCCTGGGGTGGATCGAGGCCCTGCGCGGCCCGTGCCTGGGCCACCGCCCGTGTGGCTCCGCGGATGTAGGTGGCGAACAGGCCGTCGATGGGGCGCACGCGCCCGTCGGGGCCCTCGTAGTCGATGTGCGCCGCGAAGATCTTGTGCTTGCAGTGCTCGCTCCACGTCTGCGCCAGGCATTCGAGCTCGGCATCGGTCGGATCCCGGCCGCGGGTGCGAAAATGCTCGGCGATGGCCCGCATCTCGTCGAGCGACAGGGCCAGCATGCCCTTGCGCGAGATCTCGACGAGCGCCTCGTCCGACGCGCCGCGCAGGGGCACGGTCCGGACCGCTGGGACCTCGGTGGTACCCGGGCTCGGGATCTCGACGTCCCGCGCGCGCGGCGGCCGTTCGATGCAGACCGACTCGATGAGCGGGTTGTAGAGCACCTCGCGCGCGGCTCGCTCCACCTCGTCGCGCGCAAGGCCCCAAAACAGCACCTGCCGCCCGCTGGCAACCGTGCCACCGGTCGCACGCCCCAGGCAGTCGTCCACCACGCGTAAAACGGTGCGCCCCACCACGTCCGTCACCCCGGGCAGATAGCGGATCGTCACCACCCAAGGCGGCGCTTCCGCCTCGTCTACCCCGTCCGGCAGCGTACCGAAGACGCCCACCTCACTGACTGGATCGAGCAGCGCCCCGAGCACTCGTTTCGCCTCGTCGTCCGTCATGGCGACGTGCAACCAAAAGACCTTGCGCGTCCGCATGCGCGCGGGCGAAAGGCCCGTCCATGCGCGCAGCTTCCCGTACAGGTCACGGGCGAGCGAGTCGAGCGCGGGGCCGGCCCCCCAAACGCGCGGGTGCGCCTCGATCTCGATGCGTCGCTTCGCGGCGGAGAACGCCATGTCGCTTCGCCCTTTCCCACCCGGTCGCCCGCCCTGTCAAGGCGGGGCCCGCAAGCGCCCTGCGCCGCCGTACGACCCACGAAACCGCGGCCGGCGCCGATCACGGTCCACGGGCGTTGACCCATTCGGGTCTGGCGCGCTGGCTCAAATAGGTGTTCCCGGGGCACGATCGCCCCCTTTCCCAGGCCCCCGCCCCCACCGGAGCGGGCCGGGGCAGGTGTTCTCGTCCCACGATCCCGCGGCCGTGTGACTTGACACGACGTTGGATTCGATACACGATCCAAGATGCATGGCCGCGTTGGGCGTGCTTCCTGCATCCGTCCGCGGGGCCGTCAACAGACGGTGGGCATGCATCCCAACACTGCCATGCACGACGATTGGGGACTTGTGATGAGCCAATCCGAGGAAACACGATCCATGGGCGCCGACGACGAGTTCGTGGCGTCGATCCGGCAGGTGCTGCGCGAGGTCATCGAGCAACTCCCCGACGAGGCCACCCTCGGCGAACTCGTCGAGGCGGCCCGTGCGACGCCGATGATGACCCGGGCACTCAACCATTTCACCATCGCCGAACTCGTCGAGGCCTCCTGGCGTGCCCTGGCACACCGGCCCGAACCAGCCGAGAAGTCTTCGAAATTGGACGACCCGGCCCCGCAGGTCATCCGCCGCCGGGCCGACGTCCCCGACGGCGACGTGCGCGTCCTTACCTGCCTGGCGGAGCACGGCCCGGTGCGCGACTCGGAGTTGGCCACGCTCGTCAAGCTCACGAGCGACCAGACACGTATCGTCCTGCGCACGCTCCGTACCCGCGGCTTCGTGCACTTCGAGGGCAGCGGCGCGAAGCGGCGCGTTCGCATCACGCGCAGCGGTTCGGCGCACCTTCGCCGGCTCGCCCGCGAAAAGAAGGACTCAACGGCCGCGTCCGCATAGGAAGGACCGCCGAACACGAACGCCGGCCGACCCGATGGGGGCGGCCGGCGCCGTTGGGCGGAAACGCCCGGTCAGCCCGGGATCTGGATGCTCTCGCCGATGATGCCCGTCAGGCAGTCGATGGCGGCGGAGAAGTCCGTGTCGCAGATCGACTCGATGCAGCAGCGAATGTCCGTGGTGCCGTCCCCGTTGTCGATGTTGAGGGCCTCGCACACCTCCTTGACCCGCACCGGCGGGATCGCCTGGCCGGTGAAGCCCCCGTTTCCGTCCTCACCCGTGCAGCCCGGCCCGATGCCGAAGTCGAACTCCTTGTCGGCCGCGGTGACCCCGGCCATCCACTCGTCGGGGAGGATGTCGCCCCCAGGATACTGGCCATCGATCCAGTCGCGGTAGACCAGATCCATCACGCCCCCCATCGTGGGCTCGAAGGGCGGGTTCGGGTTGTGCTCGGTCACCTTCGGCACCCCCAGGATGCCGAGCATGATGACCTCCTTCTTCTTCGTCTCGCGCAGGTAGTCGATGAGGAAACCCGTGTAGCGATCGATGGGCTGGAGTTTGTCGTTCGCCGACGACGTGCAGTTCGAGTACACGCCGTTTTGGTCCGGGCCCGTGCACGTCACGCCCGCGTTCCAGCACACGGCGCTCGTGGGTTTGGGCATGTTGTCGTCCGGATCGACCTCCTGGAACATCGGATCGTTCATGACCGACGGATCCTTGATGGAGCAGTCGGCCTCGTCCGTCACGATGACGATGGCGAGCAAGGCGCCGTCGCGCAGGAACGGCTCGCCGCCCTTGTTCCAGGGCGCGTCCGGGTTGAGCGCCTGCATCATGTTCTCCAGCGGCGACTCGTAACCGCATCCGTCGATGCCCTGGGGACCGAGGCACGCCAGCGCCTGCGCCACCTCGCTGTCGTCCTGCCCGTCGTTGTTGATGTCCGCCGGCGGCACGTCGGGGATGTTGTTCTCGTCCTGTCCCGGGCCCCAGAAATGGATGAACGGGTTGCCCTGGGGAACGACGTCCATCGGGCACACGTTCGTGCATGCCTGCGGCACCATGACCGGGTTGTTCGGATCGAGCCCGGTGAACCGATCGATCCGATCGTTGCACCCCGTGGTGATGGGGGCCCCCTTCTCCGGCTCGTGCTTCTGGAAGGGCGTGCACAACTGGTTGCCGAAGTCCGTGGTGGTCACCATGATCTGGACGTCCGGGTTGACCATGTTGCCCTCGGAGTCCTTCAGTTCCTCGAGCCGCTGGATGAGCAGCGGGAAGTTGCGGGCGAGGTTCTCCTGCTCCTCGGCCATCGTGCCGGAGTTGTCGATCACGAACAGGAGATCGATCTTGTCCGTGCAGCCGATGTCCGCGTTGCAGCCCATGCCACCGCTGGTCTCCTGCTGGCTGTCGAACTTGACCGTCGTGTCCCCGGTCGTGGAGGTGGATCCCGCTGTCCCCGCCGTAGCCGGCCCCACGGAGGTCATGCCCGTGGTGGGCTGCGTGGTGGACGAGGTGGTCTCCTGGCGACCGCCGTCTCCACAGCCGACCGTCACGAGGCCGACCGCCGCGAGGGAGGCAATTACAAGGGTTCGTGTCATGGTGTCTCGTCGTTCCTTGAGGTGATGCGTTCGTGGGACGATGAAGGAGCGCCGGGCACCGCAGGCCCCCACCCCGTGGGGCTCACCATACCAAAACCAGCCCCGGCGTGCGCGATCGCACCCCGCCGCGCTCGGTCCCGCCTGGGTGAAAAGGGCAAAACCTGGAGCCATCGGCGCTAGGGAACGAAGTTTATGAGGCGGCCGGGCACGACGACGACCCGCCGGGGGGCGTTGCCCCCAAGGTGGCGGCGAACCTCGGGCGCTCGCTGCGCCAGCGCCACCAGTTCGTCCCGCGAGGCCCCCACCGGCGCCGCGATCTCGGCGCGCTTCTTGCCCGCCACCTGCACGACCAGCGAAAACGTGTCCGACGCGAGGGCCGCCTCGTCGGCCTCGGGCCAGGAAGCGTGCGCGATGCTGTCCGCGTGGCCCAGGGCGTGCCAGATCTCCTCGGCAAGATGAGGCGCAAACGGCGCAAACAGGCGCGCGAAGGCATCGGCCGCCATCCGCGGGACCGGTTCGCCCTCTCGGACCAGGTCGCGCACGAACACCATCAGGGCACTGATCGCGGTGTTGAACGCGAGCTTCTCGATGCGATCGGTCACGTCCGCGATGGTCCGGTGCAGCAGCCGGCGTTGCCGGTCCGTCCCCTCCCCCTCGGCCAGGGGCCGCAGCCTGTCCCCGCCATCCGCCTCATCGAAGAAGAGGCGATAGACGCGACTTAGAAACCGGTGGATGCCGGCGACGCCTTCGGTCTGCCACGGCGCGCTGTGCTCGAGCGGCCCCATGAACATCTCATAGACGCGCAGGGTATCCGCCCCGTACTCGGCGACGACCTCGTCGGGGTTTACGACGTTGCCGCGGGACTTGCTCATCTTGTCCCACTGGATCTCCACCGGTTCGCCGGTAGCCGCCACCACGTAGACGAGCTCCCCCCCCGGGCCGTCACGGCGCTCCACCTCGTGCGGCAGGTACTGCACGGGCTTGCCGTCCGGCCCGCGGCGCCGGTCCTTCGGCACGAACGTCGCTCCCAGGATCATCCCCTGGTTGACGAGCCGGCGGAAGGGCTCGTTCGTCGAGACGTACCCCAGGTCGTACAGCACCTTGTGCCAAAATCGGCTGTAGAGCAGGTGCGAGACCGCGTGCTCCACCCCGCCCACGTACAGGTCCACGGGCATCCAGTAGCGCTCGGCCTCGGGCGAGACGAAGTGTTCGTCGTCGTGCGGGGCGCAGTAGCGCAGGTAGTACCAGCACGACCCCGCCCACTGGGGCATCGTGTTCGTCTCGCGCCGCGATCCGTCGGGCAGCGCCACCCAATCCTTGGCCTTCGCAAGCGGCGGCTCGCCCGTCTCGGAGGGACGAAAGTCGTCGAGCTCGGGCAGCGTGACCGGAAGTTCCTCCTCGGGCACGGCCTCGACCGTGCCGTCGGGGCGATGCACGAGCGGGAACGGCTCGCCCCAGTAGCGCTGCCGCGAGAAGAGCCAGTCCCGCAGCTTGTACGTGACCCGCCGGCGCCCGGCGCCCTTCGCCTCCAGGACCTCGATCATCTTCGCCTTGGCCTCAACGGTGGCGAGCCCCTCGATGGCCGGCGAATGGACCGCGACCCCCGGCTCGCAGAAGGCCTCGGCCTGCACGTCCACGGCGCGACCATCCGCGGGCGCCACCACCTGGACGATGGGCAGGCCGAATGCGCGCGCGAAGGCGTGGTCGCGGTCGTCGTGGGCCGGCACCGCCATGATGGCGCCCGTGCCGTACCCCATCAGCACGTAGTCCGCGATCCAGATGGGGATCTTCGCGCCCGACAGGGGGTGCACGGCGTACGCCCCGGTGAACACCCCCGTCTTCTTGCCCTCGACCGACTCGGCCTGGCGCTCGCGCTCGGTGCGGTGCAACGTGCGATCGACGTAGGCCGCCACCGCCGCCCGCCGGTCCGGGGTCGTGATCGCCTCCACCAGCGGGTGCTCGGGCGCGAGCACCATGTACGTGGCGCCGTAGAGCGTGTCCGGGCGCGTGGTGAACACCGTGATCCGGTCGTCCGGCCGGCCGTCCACGGCAAAATCGATCTCCGCCCCCTCCGAGCGCCCGATCCAGTTGCGCTGCATCTCGATGAGGTTCTCGGGCCAGTCGAGCCCGTCCAGGTCGGCGAGCAAGCGCTCGGCGTAGGCCGTGATCCGCAGCATCCACTGGGTCATCGGCTTGCGCACGACCTCGTAGCCCTGCTCGACGTACTCGGCCACCTCCTCGTTCGCCAGCACGATCCGAAGCTGCGGGCACCAGTTGACCGGCGCGTTCGTGAGATAGGCCAGGCGGTACTCGTCCTGGTAGGCGCGCACGGCCTTCGGCCCCTTGGCCGCCACCTCGGGCGGGATCGGCAGGTCCTCGATGGGCCGGGCCCTGTTCTGCTCGGGATCGAACCAGCTTCCCCAGATCTTGAGGAAGATCCACTGCGTCCACTTGTAGTAGCGCGGGTCCGTCGTATTGATCTCCCGCGACCAGTCGTAGGAGAAGCCGAGGCGCTTGCACTGCCGGCGGAAGTTGTCGGCGCACCGCTTCATCTGCACCGCCGGATGCGTGCCCGTCTTCATGGCGAAGCGCTCGGCCGGCAGCCCAAAGGCGTCCCACCCCATCGGGTGCAGCACGTTGTACCCGCGCATCCGCTTGTACCGCGCCACGATGTCCGTCGCCGTGTAGCCCTCGGCGTGGCCCACGTGCAGTCCGTCCCCCGACGGGTACGGGAACATGTCGAGCACGTAGTACTTGGGGCGGTCCGGATCGATCTCGGCCCGGAAGGTCCGTCGCTCCTCCCAGAAGGCCTGCCAGCGGGTCTCGATGGCTTCGTGGTCGTAGGGCATGGGCCGCGCAACGCTAGCAAACCCGGCCGCCGGCGCCCACGCGGCGGCGCGGGGGAGCGCGGGACGGCCGTAGAGCGGGGCCAACCCGTTACGGGCGGCGCCGCACTGCGTCGAGGCTCACCACGGGGGCATCGCCGAGGACGCGCGCCTCGTGGACCGCCCCCCGGGGCACCGGGAGGGCCTCGCCCGGCCCGAGGACGTGGCGGGTCCCCTCGAGCACGATCTCGAACGTCCCCGAGACGACCGCGTCGATCTTGTCCACGGCGTGCGTGTGCGGCGGAAAGTGCGTGCCCGGGGGATAGACGTAGCGGGTCACGTCGTACCCGGCCCCCTCCAGCTCGCGGCGAAGGCGCGCCTCGATTGCGTCCGGGGGCTCGTCCGGCATGGGTCGTCTACGCCGCCCGACCGCGGCGCTGGATCCAACGATAGACCGGGATCGCCGCCGCGACGAGCCCCGCGTTCGCCGCCACGGTCCACGGCGAGGCGACCGCGTACGATGCGACCATCGCGATCGCCGCCGCACAGAAGACCAGCACCCACAGGGGCGCCGCCCGCACGCGGTAGGGGCGGGGCAGGTCGGGGGCGCAGCGGCGCAGTCGCAGCACGCCCACCACGCAAAGGGCGTAGAAGGGCCAGATGACCAGGACGAACTGGTCGGCGAGCTGGGCGAACGTCCGCGCCAGCACGAACAGCGCCCCCAGCCCCACCGACAGGTCGATCGCCGCGGCGGGCGAGGCGTGCTTCGGGTGCACGCGGGCGAGCGCCCTGGGCAGCAGGCCGTCGGCGGCCATGGCGTAGAACACCCGCGGGCCCGTCATGAGGGAACCGTTGAGACACCCGAGGGTGCTGACGGCCACGAGGGCCGCCACCCAGCGCTCGGCCGGCGCGCCGAACACGGCCCCCGCCGCATCGGCCGCGACCAGCGGCGAGTGCGCCACGGCGTCGAGGGACAGCACCCGCAGGTAGCCCACGTTGACGAGCCCGTAGACGCCCACGACCACCGCCGTTCCAATCAGGAAGGCCAGGGGCAGGTTGCGCGCCGGCCGGCGGATCTCGCCGCCGACGAAGCCCACATCGGACCATCCATCGTAGGACCAGAACACGGCCGCCATCGCCGCTCCGATCCCAGCGACGCCGGCTACCGGAGACGAGGACGGCGACGGGGCGGTCGGCCCCGATCCACCCGCCGTGATCGCGACGGCCGCCAGGATCACCAGCGCCGCGATCTTGATCACCGTCGTCACGTCCTGCACGGCGGCGGCGCGGTGGATCCCCCGGCGCCCCACCGCTCCCATAGCGACGAGCAGGCCGGCGGCGACCCACTGGCTCGTGGGGATCCCGAGCCCGGACGGGGCGTCCGCCGCGCCCAGCGCCCGCAGCCCGTACTCCGCGGTCGTCACGGCGATCGCCCCGTAGGCCGCCGGGCGCAGCACCACCAGTTCGGCCCATCCGAACGCAAACGCCACCCGGCGCCCATAGATCCGGCGCAGATAGGCGTAGATGCCCCCGGTGTGGGGCAAGGCGGCGCCAAGCTCGGCGAGGCACAGGGCGCCGGCGAGCGCCACGAGCCCCCCGGCGGCCCACGCCCCCAGGAAGGCCGCGGGCGTACCCGCCCGCTCGGCCACGACGGCGGGCGTCCGGAAGATCCCGCTGCCGATCGTCGAGCCCACGAGCACGAAGATCGCGCTGGCGAGCCCCAGGCGGCGCGGCAACCGTTCGGCGCGGTCCGGCACGTCGCCGCGAAGCGTACCCGACCCGCCCGCGGTTTTCGGGTGCGAGGCCAGGCCGGCCCTGCACCTCGTCCACACGGCCCAACGGCCCCGGGTGTACCCCCGGAGGCGGGGACACGGGAGGCGACCTCGCGGCCCAGCGGCTCGGCAGGCACGGATCGGACGCGCACGTGCCGCGCAACAGGCTCATGGGGTCTGAAACGGAATCGGCCTCTGGACCCGCGCCCGGTCCCCCCGGCACGGGGCGTCACTCACGCTGCCCCCACGGGCCGGCCGGGGGATGGCCTCGAACCGCGTACCCAGGCCGGGGTGCACACCCCCCCCCCGCGCGACATCTGCGATCCTTCCCTCATGACGGCCAGACGCAAAGCGCGCGAACCTCGGTCGTGTCACAAACCATGCCCTCGGGGCATGGGGCACTCGGGGGGGCAGAACATGTCTCAATCCGACTTCATTTGGGCCAGATACAAACGGTACGACCAGGACCAGGATCGCAGATCATCCCTTCGGGGCATGGGAGGCCCGGGGGGTCGCAGAACATGCTGCAATCCGACTCGACATCTTCGAGCTTCATGAACTCACAAAACACCTCGGCACCCTCCGATTCTGGATACGCACACGATTCGTACTGGGGATGACTCTTG
>Ga0256839_1005108_pt1 | contig 12337 bp, 10 predicted proteins | sample 354166metaG_FD_185968 | JGI IMG/M metagenome (GOLD analysis project Ga0256839, IMG submission 185968) | Hydrothermal vent microbial communities from Mid Atlantic Ridge, Atlantic Ocean - 354-166 | ecosystem: Environmental > Aquatic > Marine > Hydrothermal vents | place: Atlantic Ocean: Mid...
TTTTTACCAGACAAAGCCATAGACCTGATAGATGAAGCAGCGGCTGAGCTTAAAATGCAGATAGAGTCTGAGCCAAAAGACCTAGCAAAAGTAAAACGTGAGATAAGCACGCTTCAGGTAGAAAAAGAAGCTCTTAAAATGGAAGAGTCAGACAAAAATTCTGCACGTCTGCTAGAGATAGAAAAAGAAATAGCGGACATGGAGGAACATAAAACAACGCTTCAAAACCAGTTTGACAACGAAAAGCAGGTTTTTAACGACATCGCAGAAGTTAAAGCCAAAGTAGACGCTCTCAAAACAGAAGCAGACCACGCCAAAAGAGAAGGTGAGTTTTCAAAAGTAGCAGAGATAGAACACGGGCAAATACCCGCAGAACAACAAAAGCTAGATGAGCTAGAAAACAAATGGACACAAATGATGTCCGAAGGCACACTGCTTAAAAACTCTGTAGATGAAGAGATGATAGCAAGCATCGTGAGCCGTTGGACGGGTATAAGCGTAACTAAAATGCTTCAAGGCGAAAAAGAGAAGATACTAGCCATCGAGAGTATCTTGCGTGAAGAAGTAGTAGGGCAAGACGAAGCACTCAAAGCAGTAGCACGTGCCATCAAGCGTAACAAAGCAGGACTAAGCGACTTAAACAGACCTATAGGTAGCTTTATGTTCTTGGGACCAACAGGTGTAGGTAAAACACAAGTGGCGAAGACATTGGCGAAGTTTCTCTTTGATTCTGAAAAGGCACTCATACGCATAGATATGTCTGAGTACATGGAAAAACACGCTGCGAGTAGACTCGTAGGTGCACCTCCAGGCTATGTAGGTTACGAGGAGGGTGGACAACTCACAGAAGCCGTGAGAAGAAAACCATACTCCGTAGTACTGTTTGATGAGATAGAAAAAGCCCACCCAGATGTGTTTAACACACTACTACAAGTACTAGATGACGGACGTTTGACAGACAACAAAGGTGTAACCGTAGACTTTAAAAATACCATTATCATCATGACCTCAAACATCGCGTCAGAGAAAATAATGACCATTATAGATAAAGAGAAAAGACGAGAAGCTGTAAATGAAGAACTTAAACGTAGCTTCAAGCCAGAGTTTTTAAATAGACTAGATGAGCAAGTCATCTTTAATCCACTAGATTTAGAGGCGATTACTAGCATCGTGGATATATTATTTAAGGGCATACAAAACAAACTAGCAGAACGTGATATTACTATTACACTTAGTGACGCTACCAAAGCCTACATAGCAGAAGCAGGGTTTGACCCAGTGTATGGAGCTAGACCACTTAAACGTGCCTTGTATGAGGTAGTGGAAGATAGGCTGGCAGAATTGATACTTGAAGACAAAGTTGAGGAAGGTTCTTCTGTGAGTTTTGATGTTGTGGATGGTGAGATAAAAGTAGTTGTTTCGTAAATATTCCCAACATAAAGTTGGGAAATACGGAGGAGTATATTTTTATGGTGTCACTACATAGGGTTTGTAGTGACTGGATAAGGAAGTATAGTAATAGGGTATTGTTTATCTTCCAGGTACTCCTTCTTCAGTAGTACCATTTGTATCACCTTCTGTAGGTATGGGTGCTTCCGTTTCAAGTGCAGTTGTAGTTGCTGGAGTTTTTATACTTACTTGATTTGCTTGTGCAAAAAGTGTTGTCATCGCCATTGCAGCGAGAAAAATCATAATCTTTTTCATATGTATTCCTTTTTGTTTATAGGTTATTAAAACCCTTTTTTCTGATTCGAATACTAAGCTTCGAACACCCCAAGTATAATGCATCTTAGTGACTCAAATCTTACTTTTTTGTGACCTAACTATTACCATTCTCGAAACTATAATACTATTTAACTATACTATATACATGAACAATACTAAGGAAAATTTATGATCCCCTTTAGTCGTCTTGGTTGGGTATTTAAAACATTTGGTAGTATGATTTATCCTAGTACTATTAGGAAATCACTTTGTCACTTCATAAAACCTTTACCACAACATACAAAAGTTTTAGATTTAGGTGCTGGAACTGGCATGATGAGTGAGTTTGCCCATACATGTAGAGAAGATTTCCACTATGTTGCTATTGACCCTGCAATGGGTATGTTGAAATATAGTAATAGTTATATAGAAACAGTGCAAGGAGTTGCAGAAGATATTCCATTTGATGACAATAGTTTTAACATAGTCCTTATGGGAGAATCATTGCACCATTTTAATGATGTAGAACAATCCATAAAGGAGACAGTACGTGTATTAAAAAAAGAAGGTAAGTTATTTATTTATGATTTTGATGTCGATACATTTTTAGGTAAAAATATATGTAGAGTAGAAAAACTATTGGGTGAACCTGGAAACTTTTTTTCACCTACTAGACTCAAAGACAAACTAGAATCAAATGGTTTTGAAGTCCTTATTCAACAATACAAATGGAGGTATACAATAAGTGCAACGTTAATAGAGAAATAATGTTTCTATAAACTTAGCACACCATCCAATTTTCAACTCTAAATATATCTTCTGTTGCTGGCAACCCTTTCCACCCATTTGACTCCAAATACATCATTTTATTGCCAAAATATCCTACAATGTATTTTTCTTTATAAATAGGGAAGGTACCCGAATGAAGCATAACAAATACATCATTAAATGTTTTTGCTGTTTCATAGTAAGAAAAGTCAAAACTATGCAATGCCATAAGTGCAGCATGAAGCATCTCGTTTTTATGCATACTAAGACTTACTACATAGTAAGCAGGGTAGGCAACAGCAGGGTTATCTAATAATTCTGAAATATAAAGTTTTTCTTTTTTCTTTTGATACATAAGCGTATTATAGACATATTTATAAGTAACATACAAAAAGATGTCATTTTGTCATATTATTCGTCTTCTAATGCTTCTTTCGTATCTTTTAAAGCGTAGATGTATGTATCTACATCCATTTCATCATAGCGTTCTACATTTACCTCAGTACGCACAAACTCTTCACCCTCAAACGCATCTAGGTATTCCCAGTTATCTTCTAAGTTATGAGAATAAAACAAAAAACCATGTACGGTATCAACATCTGAGTCTAACTTAATACCAGGGTACCCCATACCTGCTGACCACCCAGCACCTATAAGTTCACCTGTGACTGTAGCAGGTACAAATTTACCAACTATATTTTCTAAGACATGACCATTAGGGCAGTTTGGCATAAGTGTGCCGTAGACAAAAAGTGTATCCATATCTATTTACCCTTGTTTTTGATGGATTTTAACATAAATAATTGAATCTAAAATGTGCAATAGTCTACCACGAACCTCCACCACCTCCGCCTCCGCCACCACCAGAGAAACCACCTCCTCCTGAAAAACCTCCACCTCCACTTGAAATGCTAGAAGGCGGGGTAGCTGTTGCGTTTACTGAGGAAGAAAAACTCTCAATGTTATGCACGTTCCCAATGTACCAATGGGGTGTTTGTATCTTAAGTGCATCATAAAAAGAAAGCCAATGCTTGCTCTCTTTAAACAATACTGCATAAGGAAGAAGTTTTTCTAAATACAAAGGATCCATTTCTAAACGTCTTTTTATTTCATCTTCTTTTACGCGAGAAATGTACCTTTTAAGTCCTAAAAGATGTGTGGAAGCATAAGCACCTTTTTTTGTAAATTTACCTATTTTCTTATACAACATATAGAGTGCAACGATGAGGACAATAAAGACACCTAAAGGGCCTAAGAAGAGTGATTGTAAACTTATGTCTTTATCAAAAAAAACAAACAAGGGCATCATTCCAAAGCCTAAAAATACCAAGCCAAAGAGTTTGGCACTCCATGCTTTTTGTCCAAAAAATATACTCAATCCTACGGCTCCAAATACAACAGGGAAAATCAAAAGCATTAAGGCTTCTGCACCCAACTGCGTATAAAGTGTATAAATCATAAGTCCCAATACGGGAAGTAACCCTAAAACACTTTTCCATAAAAAACGATTACGTACACGGTGTGGGTTTTCTGACATGTATCCATCACTGACTGACCAGCTATAAAGATTGTCATTAATATGACTAAATCCTGTTAGTAAAGCTTGTGCTTTGTCTTCTGAACTTTCAGACATAACAAAACTATTTGTATCTTTAAAAAGTATGTTATCGAGTAAATAACGCTGATCTAAGGTGAGAGTATCTGCAGTTTTTTCTGTCCTCTTTAGTATAGGGTTGTATCTTTTATCTTTATGTTCTATAGTAAGATAGCCCAGATAACCAAGTTCAAGTATAGCAGCTGAGAAGTCCTCATTGTCTGTAAATTTATCTAAGATGAGTCCTGATTGTAAAAGACTGAGCCCTTTTGGTGCTTCATACTGCACAGCAATAGAACGTTTATCCTCAAAGCCAGTATAACGTTTAAACATCGTTCTAAAATAGAGTAAAAACCCTGCCAAAGCACCCCAATGCCAATTTTCTAAAAACCAATCCATTACCGATGGTTCGATATTTTTTAAACCACTTTGTTCAAGGAGACCAGAGGGAAAAGCAAGTTCTAATGTTGCTCCTTCATGAGGATGTAGTTGCTTTACAGCCACTTCTATATGCTGGGAGCCCAGCCATTCAGTACTGGCCTTAGATCCTTTTTCTCCATATATCCCAGTGTAGGTAGAAAGTGAAACATGATTTTGAGAAAGAGTAGAGGGTAGAAAAAAGTTTGCTTTGACATCTTCTATAGGCACATCCCAACCTGTACCAATGATATTCCAACGTACCGCATCATTTTTTTCATTAAAAGAAGAGGGCAGAACCCCCATTTTAACACGATAAGAAATACTATATAGCTGTTTCTGCGTTACATAGCTAGACGCATCTCCAATTTTTAGACGTATTATTTTTCCAGCATTTTTTGAGTCTAGAGTAGACTGTTCCCAAGGTATACTACGGTGATTCATTTTCACATCAAAATCATACAGTCCTATATCTTTTATACGTTTATTGGTTTTTACGGTAAATGGAATATCTCTAAAAATACCATGTTTACTCACACCTTCAAAATCATAGGCAATACTCTCAATAATAAAGAGTTCACCACTCTGTTCAACACTCACATTTATTTCATATGTAGTAATTTTTTCAGCATAAACCCAAACGCTAAATAAGCAAAATATAAAAATAGACAGAGTAATCTTTTTCATAAATTATAAGTCTATTTTTGGCATCTTATTCGCAGCCACTGCTTCACTCGCGTCAAGTTCAAAGTACTCACGTCCTGTAAAGTTAAACTTTTGTGCCACAAAAATATCAGGGAATGACTCCAGTTTCGCATTGTAGTCTCTTACTATCGCATTATAGTAACGTCTCGCATTTTGTATGGCATCTTCAAGGTTTGATAGTTCATCTTGTAGTTTTAAAAAGTTTGTATTGGCTTTTAAATCAGGGTAAGCTTCAGCCAAGGCAAAAAGCTTACCTAAAGCACCAGACATCATAGTTGCTGCGGCTGCTTTCTCATCTACAGAACCTGCAGAAAGTCCTTGTTGTCGTGCTTGTATGACTTTTTCAAGTGTCTCAGCCTCATACTCTTTATAGCCTTTTACTGTATCTACAAGAGCAGGTATAAGGTCATAACGGCGTTTGAGTTGTACATCTATGTCTGACCATGAAGCATCTATGCCTGCACGTAAAGACACAAACTTATTGTATATTACAATGAGGTACCCAGCTACAGCAACGATTATAAGTAAAAGTATATTTCCAAAACTCATTTTTTATCCTTTGTATGTATATTGTTTTAATTATAGCACGTTATACTTTCTAAAAAAAGGTTATGACCTATGGCGTATACCCTTCAAGATAAACTTGTCATCGCTATTTCATCACGAGCACTCTTTGATTTAGAAGAAGAAAATACTATTTATGATAATGAAGGTTTAGAGAGCTACTATAAGCATCAGTTGGAAAATTTAGAAAAACCTTTGCAAAGAGGCTCTGCCTTTAGATTTGTGCAAAACCTCCTTGCTATTAACAAAAAGTTTGACAACAAGCTCATAGAAGTCATTATCCTCTCTCGTAACAATGCAGCTACTGGACTACGTATAGGACGTTCCATAGAACACTATGCTTTAGACATAGAACGTACAGGTTGGACGGCAGGCACTCCAGTCTCTAGGTACTTAGAAGCATTTAAAGTAGACTTGTTTCTTTCTGTACATGCACCCGATGTAGAAGAAGCGGTAAATTCTGGTGTCGCCGCTGCCACAATACTCCCTCATACGCCCATCACTGCCGAAGAGTCTGACGTGGTTAAAATCGCCTTTGATGGTGACGCAGTACTCTTTGGAAATGAGAGTGAAAAGGTATATCAAAAGGGAGGACTAGATGCCTTTATAGCCCATGAAAAAGAACATGCTAAAAACCCTCTATCCAAAGGACCTTTTTTCAAATTTTTAAAAACTATCTCAGAAATACAAGACAAATTTCCTATGGAGTCTTCACCCATTCGAACAGCATTGGTCACTGCTAGAAACTTTTCCACACATGAAAGAGTACTAGGTACGCTTGAAGGCTGGGGTGTACGTGTTGATGAAGCTTTTTTTCAAGGAGGTGTCCAAAAGTATGAAGTCATAAAAGCTTTTGGTGCAGATATATTCTTCGATGACCAAGATGCCCATTTAGAGCATACTTCAAAAGAGACTCCCTCAGCTAAAGTACCCTATGTCCAATAATATCTCTTCTATTCTACTGTTTTAATACTAATTAATATTCAATTAATACTCTTTATGTATAATTCGCCTCCCAAAAGGAGAGCGTATGACATTTTATTCAGAATTAAACAGTGCAATAGGTCTATTTATTGTCTTAGAAGTTCTCATGATTAGCCTTGTTATTAGGGCTACAAACAATTTAGAAGTATGATAAACAGTTATTTTCTTCTTTTTTCGTAAAACTCACTTTTAAATGCTTCAAATCTTTCTTCTAAAATAGCTTCTCTCATCTCTTTCATTAAATTCAGATAATAATAAAGATTATGAATTGTACCTAATCTAAAATAAGTGATTTCTCTTGCTCTATATAGATGTCGTAAATAGGCTCGTGAGTACGTCTTACAAACCATACATTCACACTCAGGATCTATGGGGGCATCATCTATAGTAAATTGAGCCTTTTTAATGTTTACTTTCCCAAAACTTGTAAACAATGTGCCATTTCGAGCATTACGTGTGGGCATCACACAATCAAACATATCTATGCCACGGGAAACATTTTCTACTAAATCTTCAGGTGTACCTACACCCATAAGATAACGAGGCTTATCTTCTGGCATAAACTGTGTCGTCCACTCCACGGTATCATACATGTCTTGGTTCGCTTCTCCTACACTCAGACCTCCGATGGCAAAACCGTCATAATCCATAGCACAAAGTTCTCGAGCTGATTTCTCCCGAAAAGCATTGTCTGTTCCCCCTTGGATGATGGCAAAGATATTTTGCTCTACGCCTACACCTTCTTTTTGTTTTTGTCTAAAATAGTCTATGCTCTCTTGTGCCCAACGAGTAGTTCGGTCAATACTAGAGGCTATACGTTCTTGTGTCGCAGGTAGAGCCACCAAATCATCAAGTATCATCATAATGTCTGAACCCAAATTATGCTGTATATCTATCACTTTCTTAGGGGTAAAATAGTGCTTAGAACCATCTATATGAGAAGCAAATGTAATACCACCTTCGTCTATCTTTACATTATCACTTAAAGAGAACGCTTGGAAGCCGCCGGAGTCTGTTAAAAAACTTTTAGGGTACTTGGTAAACCCATGAAGTTTTCCCATTGTTGCGACCACTTCATCTCCAGGACGTAGATACATATGATAGGTATTTGCCAGAATAATGTCTGGCTTTATGAATGTGGCTAAATCTGTAGCATCTAAAGCTTTGACTGCTCCTACAGTACCTACAGGCATAAACACAGGAGTTTGCACCGTAGAGTGGGCTGTTTGAATGGTACAAGCTCTGGCTTTTCCATCACTTTTATCTATCTGAAATTGCATTGTGATATAATATCCTTTACTAAAACGCTTTTAAAGCAAAGCTCAAAATCCACGTGTTCACTGTGAGTGATTAAAAGCAGGTTAATACGACAAGTCGTATTATTTGGGCAGTATTATATCTAAAAGACTTAGAGGTGTAGCATCAAAAATATTCTTATCTTGGCAAGTGGCAGTATTGCTAAACATTTTATTAACTGGGTGGGTAAAAAGAGGGTTGCAGACAACCACTATTATGTTACAAACTATAAAGAAAATACTTTACCTGAAAAAATAGGTAAAAACATTACACTTATTGATATAGACCCAACAAGCTTTTCTAAACTCAACCAAGTGATGAGTATGACAAGGTTTTCTAATGTATTTGTTGTTTTAGAAGATAAAGAAGATGCAGAATATACGCTGAAAAACATTGCACTCATTAATCCAAATACAAGAACTGTACTTGTCAACCAATGGAATGATGACAATATGGGAAAAGCATGCAAAAACATGACTATCCTCTATAGCGATGACCTTATGGCTGCACACTTGTTTGACCATTTACCAAATGTACCCTTAGTGGCACAAAATGTAGGTTTAGGCCGTGGTGAGATTATGGAAGTACATGTACCATTTGGGTCTTCTTATGCCTATAGACATGTCGGTTCTATTTTACAACGTAAGTGGAAAATAGCTGCACTTTACCGCGATGAAATGCAGATGCTTCCTACGGCTGCCACAATGATACGTCCCAATGATACACTGTTAATCGTAGGTAAACCTCGTGTACTTGATGGTGTGTATAAAACCATTAATAAACGTACAGGACTATTTCCTGAACCTTTTGGTAAAGATATTTATTATATTATAGATATGCGTTTTGATATTGAAAATGTTTTTATTCACCTAAAAGAGTGTATCTATCTTTTAGAGAAACTCGAAAACAAGTCACTATTCGTACGTATTTTATTTCCTAATGATTTTAAACTATTAGAGGAATTAAAAAGGTTTGAATCAGATAAAATTAGTATTGCAATTTCCTACGATAGTGAAAATATTAAAAATCAAATAGAGTATGATATACATGAACATGACATCGGTTTAGTGCTTACAAGTAGACAGTCATTTGAAGCAGATGACAATAAAGCAACGCTATATCATCTGAAAAAACTTGTTTTTCTCTTTGGAGATAAACATCTTTATAATATTAAGAAGTGTGTAGTACTTATGAGTGAAAATGAAAAAATGGAATCTATCTCAGCCACGGCTTTTGAGATTTCTGAGTCTTTAGACTTGAGCCTACTACTTGGTGACTATGATCCAGATGGTGAATTTGAAGAGAGAAAGATGATCATTGAACATTTTGAGACACTATCACAAATATTTAACATGGAAATAGATATTCAGCAAAAGGTGAGTAACCCCATACGCGAACTCTCCAATATGCATGAAATACTCCAAGTTTTACCTTTTGAGAAAGAGTTGAATACAGATAATTTAATCAAACTCTTCTCTACAAAAATGCTAAACTTATTGTTACATACAACCAAACATCCTAAACTTCTTGTTCCTTTTGAACTCAGTGACACTAAGGATGAAAGCTAGATTTAATAGTTAGAGTTGTAGTACAACAAAATTTAACCTCATTTGGGATAAGATAAAATAAATATAAACAATTCATAGTAAGTAGGTAAGGTATCTCTTAATGATAGTCCCAATAAAATTAGAAAACACAAACAGCATACAATATGATGTAACCATAGACACTTTACCTCACCTAAAATTTGACACTTCAGTGGTCATAGTCACCAATCCTACCGTAGCAGGGTATCACCTTGACACTGTACTCTCTAAAATAGATGCTTCCTCACTACATGTAGTAACCATCCCCGATGGAGAAGAGTATAAAACCCTTAAAACTGTTGAAGATATTCTCAATCAATGTTTTGAACAAAAACTAGACCGAAAATCACTTCTTATCGCTTTAGGCGGTGGGGTGATAGGTGATATGACAGGATTTACAGCCAGTCTTTACCAAAGAGGCATAGACTTTATTCAAATCCCCACAACATTACTTAGCCAAGTAGATGCTTCTGTGGGAGGAAAGACGGGTGTCAATAATAGCTATGGGAAGAACCTTATTGGTGCTTTTTATCAACCCAAAGCTGTCTATATTGATCCATCATTTTTAAACACACTTCCTCCACGTGAATTTTCTGCAGGGCTAGCAGAAGTCATTAAGATAGCAGTGATGTTTGATAAAGATTTTTTCAGCTACCTAAAGAATGCTGACCTTACATCTGTAGAAACCGTCAAAGAGATGATACGTAAATCAGTAGAGCTTAAAGCATGGGTTGTAAACCAAGATGAAAAAGAAGCAGGTATACGAGCAGTACTTAACTATGGACACACTTTTGGACACGTAGTTGAGAATGAAACACACTATACACGTTATTTACATGGTGAAGCAGTAGCCATAGGTATGGTCATGGCAAATGCCTTAGCCGTTGAGTTAAATATGTTTTCTAAAGCTGATGCCGATGCTGTTAAAATACTTTTAGAGAAAGTTTCTCTACCTACAAGTTACAGCATTAAAGATGTTGATACGTTTTATGAACATTTTTATCTAGATAAAAAATCTGCCAAAGGAAATATTAAATTCATATTACCTCAAGGCATGGGTGGACATAAAATGGTTACAGATATTGATGAAAGTATTGTTAAAAAAGTACTTGCCACTTTTGGAGAAAAAAATGTATAAAAATCTTTTTTTTAGACTATTACTTCTCATCAGTGTATTTACCTTTATTGAAGCAAATGAAAAAGAACTGCTAAAAGAAGATGAGGTAAATCAAAGTATAAAAAGTACTCCCACTTTTAAAAACCTTCTCATTCAAAAAAACAACATTAATAAAGAGCTCTCTGAAAATAATATTTGGTCTAAAATATATAGTAATTATCATACCTACCAAGAGTTACAAAAGCAACAAAAGACACTTGAAAAAACCACTGCCACTTTAGAAAAAAATGAAAGAAGAACAAAAGAAGAACAAAAAGAACTTGAATCACTGCAATCAACGAAGAAAACTATAGCAGGTAAACTTTTACTTCTCAAAGAGTATGAAAAAGATCCTTTTAAAAAGTTTTTAACACCTCCTACTATTGCCGATGTTCCCAACGTAGGAAATCCTTTTGCTATTATAGGTGCATTGTCATATAGAGAGAAACTTCGTTCTGAACAGGCAGAATATGACAATAGATATTTTTCACTACAGAATATTGTAGATAAGTATAAAGAAAAAGAAAAAATACTTATTAATCTATTAGAAATAGATCCTGAGAATGAAGAGTACCTTAGTATATTACTAGATACTCAAGATCAACTTAAAACATTTAAACCTGTTCTTGAGATATTTAATACCACAGAAAGTGTGTATACTAAAAAAATTGATGAAATAGAGCTGCATCTAAAAAATGAAATAAAAAGAGAAGCACAAAAAGCGATAATAATTGGAGCTATCATACTCTTCTTCCTTTTTATCCTCTTCTTTGGTAAATATTTGGTGCGTAAATATATGTCTGACAATGAACGCTTTTATACCATTAACAAAGCACTCAATATATCATTCTTTACCATGTTACTCTTAACACTTTTATTTGCATATATTGAAAATGTTTCATATTTGGTGACCATACTAGGGTTTGCATCTGCAGGTATTGCTATTGCAATGAAAGACTGGTTTATGTCACTTATGGGTTGGTTTACTATCGTTTTAGGTGGTGCTATTCATGTAGGTGACAGGGTAAAATTTGTTAGAGATGGGGTAGAGTATGTTGGAGACATCGTTGATATCTCTATGCTACGTATGACAATGCATGAAGACATTACCTTAACCACTTATATGGTTAACCGAAGAGCAGGGCGTATGGTATTTATACCAAACAACTTTATCTTTACCGACATGATATCAAACTACTCTCATGCAGGACTCAAGACAGTGTGGGATGGTATAGATTTTGTTGTTACCTTTGACTCTGATGTCCATAAAGCAACTCTTATTGCCAAAGAAATATCTAAAAAATACTCTAAAGGATATACAGATATCACAAGAAAACAGCTTAACAAACTAAGAAGTCAATATGGTATTCGTAACACAAATGTTGAACCACGTATTTTTACACATATAGAACCTTATGGTATGAAAGTATCTGTTTGGTACCTTACAAATTCTTTTGCCACAATGACATTGAGAAGTACTATCTCCATAGAGATTATTACCCGTATTCAAGCAGAAGAAGGGATTAATCTTGCATTCCCTACGCAATCTATATATATGGATAA
>Ga0256839_1005109_pt1 | contig 12336 bp, 14 predicted proteins | sample 354166metaG_FD_185968 | JGI IMG/M metagenome (GOLD analysis project Ga0256839, IMG submission 185968) | Hydrothermal vent microbial communities from Mid Atlantic Ridge, Atlantic Ocean - 354-166 | ecosystem: Environmental > Aquatic > Marine > Hydrothermal vents | place: Atlantic Ocean: Mid...
GACCATTTCCAAGTAGTCGGATCTGTTGGTGATTGAGTATTATCGCGGGGATCATAAACCTTAACCCCCTTAACAACCGCGGTGACTTTTGGTATTTGTCCCGCAAAAGCCTCATCTGCTTTAAGTCTATAGCACAAATATGCGAATGGTTGATGAATATAGTTACCGTCCACACCACCCCAAGCAGTCGCCATGGGGTCAACAACTTCACCACTGTCACCGAGACCATAACTTAAATATGCTATTCCACCCGAATAAGGTGCGGAACTAACTAATCTACCACTTGTCCCACTTGGTGAACCATATGTTAATTGTTGATTGCCAAAATAGACACTCTCAATAGCATCAACAGGACCAACAGATAATATGCGTGACTCAAATGCCCACTCATTGTTTGATCCACTACTATTCCATCGGTTGACCGCTCCCGGAACTCTTGCACGCCCCAATACATATGGCCAAGGAACAGTCGCACCAATGTCTGGCAACTGTTGTCCTTGCCGACTAATGTCGGGGATTCGACCGCCAAATAACGCACTAACTGTGGTGTAAACCGATATGGCAGCAGCACTTACGATTGCAGCACCAACAACCGTCGCAACCGCACCTGATAACCCATATGCTGCCCCGACACTAGCGAAAAATGTCAAAACAGGTTCGGCATTTGCGACACCCATCATAGATAGATAGGAAGTGGTCAAAACCAGATATTTCTTTAAAAATCCCATGCCGTTGTGCCACCTATCTCAATCCCGACAATCCCACCACTCTCATGCGGACAATACATTTTATTTCTATCTAGTACACATAATCGTGTACCCAAAGGTTGGTTCCCTTGTAAAATGACCGCACCCCTATGTGCTTCTTGTGGTAATACCCTTCGTGCATTAGGTAGAAAGTCGTCCAACACCTTGTCAACGCCACCCAGCGAGCAAATAAGGCGATATGCTTCATTTTGCGTCCCATAAGTCCCCCGCAATTCTTTCATGGGATCAATACCCGTAATTGCTTCGACGCAATCAGATGCAAAGGTAAAGCAGTCGAATACCCCCCAGCGAAAATGCTCATCCTTCACACGATCAAATACATCATACAAACGAATGTCCCAATCATCTAACCTCATGCCACACCCCATTTACGCTTAATTGTGCGCAAAATCGCAGACTGTGAAAGAAATGTAGAATTTGGTGTGACTTCCCTATGTGTCTCCTGCGACAATTTGCGAGGGTTAACCATATTGAATAAAAGTGTCCTATCTTCAATCTCTAGCGTGAGAATTTTTGAGCCATTTTCATCTTCCGACACTTTGGCTACATCGATACGCCCCCGAACCTTGTCAACAACAGAATATAAGACCTGTGACTCATTTATATCCATCAATGCAATAGATACAATTACCTCTTTGTTTTGCAAAGTCACATTAGTCAATGTCCGACCTATGACATCGGCCCAACCGTCTGCGACTTGGGTATTCCCTTCATGATCCTCATAATTTCCAGACATTGTCAGGGTGAATGGTCTGGCGACTTTCGACAAACCATCTTCACCAAATTCAATACTACCAAATGAACCAACCCCAATATGCACGTTTCCGTTAAAACTCGGTGAACTTCCCACCCCATCCCATAAATATACAGGACCAGAATCAAGGGTTATGGTTATGAAAGTGCGTAAACTTGTCGCACCTTGCTTAAGAGCACTAATAAGGCCGGGATCATACATTGCGCCCCCCCATTCTCTTATCATTCAACAATATGCGGCCTTGTCGGTTAACGGTACTGGAAAGCTTACCGACCTGTTGTCTAACAGGGGCAACCTTCGTTTCCGTAACACTCTCAACCGTTGCTTCAAGCATCTCGGATTTAAGCGATACTGTCACATTCACACTGCCACCGCGGCCACCACCAAGGGAATTGTTCACCGGGACACGTCCCGTATTCTGAATATACTCAAAAAGCGGCCGATAGCGGTTGGTATTGTCACTATTAAACACAAATTCATTCTTGTGGACCACGCCTGCAACATCGGTTAATCCACCCCCGCCTGTATAACCACCATCACGGAAGCCCTTGCCCTGAGCATTTATATTAGCAATGGCCAGCGCACCTTGGGAGATTGCGAAAGCCGCATCCACATATGCCTTTGCGCTCGGTAATTGAGATAGGGCACCCATTACGGCCTGTTGGGTTTTCATAATGACATCGGCAATCGCAAAAGCCTTATAAATAGCCATCAAGCGCTTATATTCTTTTGATTGCTCACCACCGTAAATCTTGGCAATCTGTGCGAGATTACCGAACATTCCTACGGTCTTTGTTACGGTGTCCTGAATACGCTCACGTTCCAGCGCAATCAATTTATCGGTGTATTTCTTTTTAACCTGCTCTTTAAGAGACTCATAATATTCAAAATTAACCAAGTCCTCGGCTTGCGCCGCTCTTATGATCTCCAACTCTTTTTGTTTCTGTGCCTGTAAGCGACTAATCTGTTGCTCGAACGGATTCATCAAACCGAACTGGACTTCACCAATCTTCTCGGCTTTTTTCTTCCTGTCACGCTCCAGCTTTTCTTGCTCGGCCTGTAACTTTATCATCTGGGCAATTTCTTGATTGGCACCATAAAGAACGCGGGCATATTCCATTGCCTGCTCTTTTGTGCCCTTCCAACCAGACGCCAAGATTTGCTGGTATTGGATAGTTATTTGATATTCATCGTTACTTTGACCAAGTGCGATTTTTTGCTCACGTAAATTGGCAAGCTGCTTGTCCAATTCAGCGCGTATATTTTTCTCGACTTTTGTGCGACGCCTACCAAGAACCTCATTATCGGTGAGTTTGTCGTTCTTTATTCTATCTTCAAGAATATTGACCGCTTTCTGCCTATCCTCAACAGCAGAATCTAATTCAAATATCTGCTTATTCAGTTTAGATAATTGTTTTTCAAGCTGTCCTGAATTTTTAATAGCCCCATACATGAACACATTGCTCGGACCAACAGAATCATCAATTGATTTTAACTCCGATAATATTGACGTTTGCTTTGTAAGCAGTTGATTAAGTCTATCAACATCATCTTCTAGTGCAAATTTCCGAGAAGCTAATCGTCTTTCAGCCTGTACTTTTAACAAAGCCCTTTCGCCTTCTTCAACACGAAGCAACCAATCCCGAAGATCTTGTAAACTCTCGGAATACTGGTCGCCGCCCTCGGCGGCCTCACGCGCCTTCTCCTTCGCCTTACCCATGGCAACCAGTACAGCGCCCAACACGGCGCCAAAAGCGCCAACGACAGCACCCATGGGACCAAAGACACCAAGCAACTGCGTACCTTGTTGTGTGAGGGCTATGAGGGCATTTGTGCCAGATGCAGTTTGTACGGCAAAGTCACCAACTTGATAACCAGCCTGTTGCATAATCATGGCATAACGAGAACCACCCTTGGATGTTAAGCCAAGTGCACTACCTTGCATTTTCAATGCTTGGACAGAACGCTGATATTGTGCGGCAATCTGCTTTTCCAGCTTGATTGCACGCTCCTTACTCACAGCGTTGGTCTGTAACGCCTTATTTACCCTAAGAAGGTTTCTCTCATAATCACGGGTTAATCTAAGAACAGGATCTTGGGCATTCTCCAGACGCTCAAAATCTCTCTTGATTGCCTTAACGGAACCACTCAACCGATCAGTACTTTTCTTGACCTTATCAAGTGAAGGACTGGCGTCATCTTCGGCCAACAAGCGTATTACAAAAGAATTACTTCCAGTCATCTTTTAATCCTTTCGCATACCCAAATAAATTAAAAAACCTTGGAAGTCCCTTACTTTCATACCCCTAATCTCATCTGGGGTTTTATGTAGAATTTCACATAGTTGGTAAATTGCCGAGTCTACATTACCCGGCTCTCTCAGTTTTTTTCCATTTCCTCAGGTGATTGATCACCTTTATACAAAGCCATGTAAATTTTCTGAATGGTTCGAGCCGAAACCTTCTCCATCAATTCCTTCTTATTACCCCAATCAAAAATTGGCTGACCTTCTTTATCCAAAACCATTCGGATAATCGAACACACCATGTGTGTTTGTAAAGAGCCGGGAACAAGCGTCTTAGTCAACGGGTCAAATTCCCCGGCCATTTGGGCAATTTTCTCATCATCCGCAACGGTTCTATCACGGGTGTAAAAATTCAAACCATCTGGTAAATCACAATCAAGAGGATAAATGTCGTCCTTCAAATCAGACTTCAAAATGTCAAGGGCACTTTTCATTTCAATCTCCTATATGATTGTTGAATATACGGGGGCTGACGCAGCTTCCCAACTGAAATTCTTGGTGACAGCACCCATACCAGCAGGTGAGTCAACTGCCTTACTGGTCACAATAGCTGAAATCGTGACCCTCTCCTTCCCTGTGGTATTACCCTCAGGGTATAAAACCAAACTCACCACTGAACCAATACTTAATGTGTCTTGTCCGGTGGTGTCATTATCCACATAAAAGCAGTTAACCGAACCAGACGTTGATTTAAGACCAACTTTCTTGATCTCATGTGTAGCAGCTTGATTGGTGAAGTCGGTTGTGCCCGCTGTCTCCGTATAATTCCACGACACAACTTCCGCAATTTGAGCAGATCCAGAATAAACAGCGCCTTCATGTCCCTGATATGTAGTCATCTTCTTCTCCTATACCTTGTTGTAAGGGTCATCAATCATTGTATCAACATACACGGTGTATTGCATTTGTAATGACGCCTCTATTTTCTCACCACGATTGGACAAGTCCATCTTTGTTGATACCAATTGAATATCGTTAGCCAATGTAACCGCCGTGGGGATTAAAATAGACTCAACCTCAGCACTAAGATCGTCAGCCACCGTATCATAATCAGAATTGGCAGCAATCCAACAAAACAATACTAATTGTATCGTCCGCCTTAACCTACCATTTTGCGTTTGTCTTTCAACTGACTCATCTCTTGTTGAAATCAGAATAGCAGGTAAATCACCCGGACCCAATTCATTCACAGGGTTGACAAAGATATTGGTTCCGGCAGCGGTGTTACCCAATAACAATGTTTTTACCTGATTACGCAACAATGTCCGAACATGTGCCATTATTTAGTGATTTTCTCCGCTATGGGAGGCTGCATTTCCAACCATTGTTTTGCTGTTTCAAGGTCACAATTATGTGGTCCAAGAATGTCTCCATTCGCGATAATATTGCCGCGATAAGTTAATGAAGCAATCGCACGAATACCAAAATCAGCCATTGTTTCGGGTTTCTTAACTGCGGGTTTCTTAACTGCGGGTTTCTTAACTGCGGGTTTCTTAACTGCGGGTTTTTCATTAGCCATGTTTTTCTCCTATTGCTTATGAATTTGAATGACTACCAAGCCATTCCCAAGGTCATCCTGATCACCCATTTTATAGTTTACACCATTTAATGAGATCACCCCATCTTTATCCATCGTCTGATATACCGATTTACGAATAGACAAATATCGGGCATTTGATGCAACAGATGCGTCCTGCTCAAAAACCGTCTGGTCGGTGGCGACTCGTTCAACACACTCATACGGACCCGCCTGTGTGCCCCCAAGCGGGGTATAATAAAACTCATCGCCACCGATAGCGGGAATAATACCATCCGGTAATCCCTCAAACAAAGGGTTAACCATTCAGTTTGACGGCAACAGTTGTGACACCGCTCCCTTTACTCTCAAAAGCAATACCGGCAAGTGTATTACCAGTAGGCGTGGCGGTGATGTTACCAGCACCAGCGTCCCAATAAACCAAATCACCGGGTGAGAGTGTGTCAGTACCCAAGGCAGGTAAATTATACACGCCTTCCAATGACACTGTATATTTATCGCCAGACGCGGCAGCAGCAGTTTCAGCCACACCGACACGTTGGGATACAACAACCACTGCGCCCGATGCAACCGCCGCTGTGGCGGTTAATTCAATCTTTTCACCGGGTTGTACATAATTTGTAGCCATATCGTTTTCTCCTATGGGTTTCGATTAACCTGCGTATGGGTTTTTGGTCATACCACGCCAGTCAATAGCTTTAGCCGCCACATCCATGTAAGCAACATATTTGATACCAAGCGTATTGATGTCATCCTCTTGGCGCATCTCAATACCTGTTTGACCTTCAAGGCGAGCCAACTCAATAGTATCAACACTGGCGGGATCGGCGATGACATACCAAGGTCGCGATGTACCCGCATTATCGGTCAAACGAGGTTCCGCAATCACTTCCAGATTAAGATTGCGGAATGGATTCTCGTTAGCCGTCTGGGCGGGATAAAGGTTCGTGGCAATCAATTTTTGCGCTTCGGTCTGGAGACTTGCAGGTACAACAATGAATTTCATCATCAAATTGATGTATGATTGATTGTCCAATGTTTTCATCTTGAGTAATTTCTCGCGCAATTCAGAAAGCGTAGCCACACTCAACGCACCTGCTGTCCCAATGTTACCATGAGCAGCAGAGAACAAGGGATTACCATCAGCCATGTTTCCATTGGTGTTAATAACACCATAAACCAAATCTGACTCCAGATTGGCCGCGGCCTGAGCAGATGAACGAATCATGCGCATCAAACCGTCAAGGTCGTCATTGATAAACAACTCGCGAGTAAGGGCAATACCAGATGCATAAGTGGCCAATTGGATAGTCTCTTTACTATCACTCGAAGTACCGTATTTGATCTCGGTGTTCTCACTTTTCTTAACCAGTGCGGGATAATCTCCAGTCTGTATACGGCTCGATGGTCGAAAATCACGCAACACACCGATCGTGGTGAATGGACGGAATGTTTGTGGTGCAATGTCATATTCACGACGTAACATCCGGCCAACATTTGTACCCATCAAATTAGAAAAGTCATCGGTAGAATGATAACCTGTCGCCGCACGGGTAAGAGACGTAGCCTCTCGGTGACTTGTCATAATCCTGAACAATTCATCCCGTGAGAACTGGTTTGATCGGATACCGCGAAAAGCAAGAATTTCTTCGGCAATTGCGCTAAAAGAACTACGTTTTGCAAGTCTTTCAAGCCCTAATTGTTTGACATCGTCACCAACCTCACCACCGCGAGACATCATCACTTCAACCACATTGGTCAATGCAGAAAAGAAACGATTGTGTTTACGCTCGTCTCCATCAACAGTCACTCTCACTTGGGTTTCAGTTTTTTCATCGTTTTCCGCGACATTATTGATGAGATATTCACGAACCTCGTCCAATGTTTTACCATCATCAATCAGCATTTTACGCGATTGTTCAGAATTTTTCACAATGGCGTCAGAGTCACCACGATAAAGCGCGTTCACCAAATTTGTTGCTTCACGAACATCTTTCAATGCCTTCTCGCGAGCCTCTTTGCGGATTTTTTTTTCCTCCGCTTTACGAGCCGCTTCCTCTTTTTCACGAGCAACTTTCAATTCTTCCTCAGTCATAGGATTATTCTCCATCTCTTTAGCGCGATTTTCCATTTCATTAACATCACTGCGCGTCCCTGCGCCATCATCGGCAGCAATGCAAACCATTGATAATTCATATGGTTCCCAATCGTTAATCATTCGACGAGGAAGTTCACCATCATCGGAAGCATCAACCTCCTGATAGCCATAAATTTTATAACCAACACTGACTTTACTAATGATGCCATCTCTCACATCTTGCCAGATTGGGTTAACATCCTTACGGTTGGAAAAACGAATAGTGGCAATCGCCTCCCCGTTCTCAATCCGAACACTGTTTGGTTCGACAACACCAATCACAGAATCCAAATCATAAGCTGAATGATTGTTGAGAAGGGGTGCTTTATTATTCAACCGCTCCATGCGGATAGCGTCCTCAGACACAACCAATTCTTCAACATAATAATAATCGCCTCGCCAATCATACCGCTTAACAGGCGCGCCCTTTGACCAAACCACTTCAACGGTGCGATTTTCTTCATTAACCGTGTCAGGGTTAATCATCGCCATCCGCGTTAACTGGTCACTTTGATGGCTTTCCTTGCGTTTCTGCATCTGACATATCCTTGTGTTTGATGCCCGATCTCGCCATTTTCCGGACATCTACATCGCTTTCTAAGCCCATTTCTTCCAAATTTGCAAGTAATTTAGCAGTTTCTGCTAATATTTTCTTCGGATTCCCACCCCTTTTACGCACGGAATCCTCCCAAGAGGTGTATAATGCTCGATTTTCCAACAAATCAGTCTTGGCATCTTTTTCAGGGTCAACAGACACAAAGGCGGGTGGGGTCCATTCGACCCGATATATTTTTGGGTTATTTGACGGTAGTTTACCCATGAAAATAGCGGTATCAATCATCCATCGCCATATTGGTTCACAGAACATAGGTATGAGGCAGTGTTCACGAAACTTCTTGATCGCGCCCTGAAAAACCACGTTACCGGCACGATAACTCGAATAATTTACATCCGCTAAATCACCACTCAATAACGGATAATGCATGTTAACACCCGTAGAAATCTTCATCTTGTGTGCCTTGATGAACTCAAAATATCCACCAACACTTGCAGGCTGACCAAATTGAACAGACTCTTGTGGTTCCAAATATAAAATACTTGCTGGGTTAATTCTTTCTACCCGACGATCAGTATAGTCAGTATCTTGCACACCCACGCTAAGATTATCTCTATCGGGAGTAGTTACAGCCATGGTGAAGCATGACTCGACCTTTTTCCGCACTATCTCGGCTTGCTCATAATCATCCAAATCCCGAATATCCATTGCAATTGGTGTGAGCATCGGTTTACCTAAAAGCTGGCCGGGGCGTTCTTTATCAAACGCGATAGTAATATCCCTTGCAGGAACAACAGATGTTTCCGTTGTATACTGACTAAACAAACCAATGTCATCGGGGTGATACTTGAATAAATGGTATCGCACTGGTTTCCCCAAAGCACTTACTTCAATACCATTAAATATGCGATTGGAACCAGTCTTAACCGTCACATAATCGTTCAATTGGTCTGGTTCCAAAATCTGAATCTGTATAGGTAGCGATAAATTATCAGATAATCGACGATACCTGCGTCTAACTAACACGCTGCCAGACTCCAATATGGTTTGGGTCGCAATCATTTGTAACCCATAAAAAGAATGGACCCCTTCGGAATCACACTCTTTCTTCCACACATCAAACACTTCCATGATTGCGACATCGAGATCATTGTCACCAGTATCAGGCGACGGAATAATCCCCTTGCCGACAACCGTGTTTGCGAAGATATTTATGGCTGAATTTGCAATACCGCTATTTCGCCGTAACTCTCTGGAAGTGTTTATCAGAGTCTTGATTTTACCATCCATCGCAGCATTGGCGGTTCCAGATGGTCGTTTCCACTTTTTTGTTCTTGGTCCGGGTTTTGCTACATCATAATACCGTAATGCCTTCCGGGCTTGCACACGGGTTAATGCGGATTTTGGTGCAAAATATGATACCACTTTATCAATCAGGTTCATGTTTAATCTCGCTCAAATTGGAATGTCCCGATGCTCGGCTTAGAAGTAGTGATACCCAAATCCCGCTCCATCCTGATTTTAAGTCGCTCCATCTCGGCTAACGACCGATATGTAATGTCTTGATCACCATATTGGACACGTCTGGCCCCCGTTGCGAGCGCCTTAATCAACGCATCATATTGTGCTTGTGTATATGTAGCCATCAATCCCACCAATCTTGATAAGGTGAAGCCTCTCTTGGCTTCTTGGTCGGAACTATCACACTTTCCCCAGTTTGGCTAGTCACTGTCACTTCTGGGGCTACAGAATGGTCTCGGTCAAGCCGCCATTTGTGCATCATCACCAATCCCTGCAACGCCGCCATGGCATACACACGGCAATCCAGCGCCTCATTGGCGCGATTGCGGCTGACCTTCTCCCATACAGTCACTTGCCGCCCCCGCCACTCCCCCATGACCAAATGCTCGGCTGTCAATTGCTCAAAATACCATAATTCTCTGTCCTCTGGAAAGTGCATATAACCCGGACCAGACTCATCCAACTGGAGCCTTGAATAAATTATGTCCTTGGCCGCAGCCACACCCACCATATAAAGTCGTGAATTGTCGCGCCCCTTTTGGCGTCCAACACTGGTTGGCCAAATCGGTGATCTTTCCCCCCTTGTATTGAGGGCAACCCCCTTAATCGGCCAAACTCGTCGGCCTCGGCGCTCGTTACAGAAATTATAAGCTCGCTGGGTAGCGTGACCGCCTGTATCAACACAAGCGCCTTCCACATACATCAATCGTCCATCTTCACGCACATGGGGGGATTGAAGAAACTCATCCAGTCTATCCCACGGCTCATCTGTGTTAGTATCGCCCTCGAATATCTCATACGCGATTGACCAACTTTCTTCATCACTTGCCCAACCAACCACTTCACACACGAGGTATTGGTCTTGCTGGTCAATACCTGCTGTCAATGTGTTCACTTTAAGCGGTACATCGGCTTTATACATTTCACGATTATTGAGAAGTGTCTCGGCACTCAAGGTCTCACCAACACTGACAAATGGTTCGGCTAATTGTGTATTAACAAAGGTCTGATATTCCTCACGACTCTTGGCTTTCACAACAGCTAAAAACTTGCGCACAAGATCTGGTAAATGCACCATCTTGTCATGGAGTTTAGATGCTTGAAATCCAGCATGTCCGTTATACGCACTCTCTTTACCACATTCGGGACATAGTGAGCGCCCCTTCTCGTTCCACATTTCGGGCGTTCTGTTATTACCGCAGCAAAAAAATTCGGCAGTTTGCCGCCATCCGTAATCTGGATAACTGGCTATCTCATCCAAAGCATTTCGGCGCTCTTTTTCATCCCATAAACACCCACAATGCCCGCACATGATTGCGGCGGTATCTGGTTGGTGGTTCCCATATTCGTCTTTACCCCATTTTACATTTTCCTTGAAACCAAGAGTTTGTCGCTCATCGCAATGTGGACACCGAAGGAAAAGCTTACGCTGGTCCGACTGTTGATACTCCCGCCAAATACGCGATGTTTTTTCGTCGGTCGGTGAACATGTGCGAATAAATTTACGATTCCACCATCTTGCGGCACGTTCCTCGGCCAGCTTCATTGGGTCGCCTTCTTTACCTGCACTCTTTGGGTATTTGTCAATCTCATCACAAATGATGAACGCCTTTGGGCGGGAAGCAAGGTCGCCCGGTGCATTGGCCCCCACAAGGTCAAGCGCGCCACCGGGGTACTCCATATGGACAAGGGTGTTGTCCGACTCTCGCGACCGTGACGACTCCACTTTACCCCGTAAAACAGGAGTATCGCGAAGCATCTTTTTTACACGGTCCTTCGATATAGATTTTGCCAGATCAACAGTTGGGAGAACAAACAACATCGGTACCGGATTTTCATCCATTGCCCAACCAATCACATTGAGTAATAACTCAGTTTTCATCAACTGCGTACAGCACATCAAACTTATTGTATTGGTATCCTTTTCAGTCACCGCGTACATAGGACCATACGCGGCTGGCACACGGTTGGTTTTCCATCGCCCCGGCTCAGACGATGCCTCTGGAGACAGAAACCGCCTTTCCTCAGCCCATTCAACCAGATTTAGTCTTGTTGGTGGTCTTAAATTTTCCCGAAGGGATTTTTGGAGTACGCTTCTTAATCGTCTTTTGTTCTTTAGCATATTTCTTATCCGCCTGTAATTCAGATAGTGCTGCGCTGATCTCATCCACAAGGATTGCATTTATCTCGGAAGCCGCAGAAGGATCGTTAAATTCCTCAGCTAGTCTAGCTGACATTGAGCCGGGTAATTTAAGCAGGTTTGCCCGTAACAATTTGTATTCATGGCTAACCACATCTTCAATATCGGCAATATCGACAAGTAGCCCCTTTTCCTTATTCAGTTTAATTTCTGCCAGTTCGGCATCCGCTGCCATTTTACGACGTTTTGAGATTATCTCGCTATCTTTACTCCCTTCAACGCCACCATCAGGAAGCTGCTCTTTGAACCACCAACGGATCACCTCCATGCTATCGAACACATGGGCTTTTCCTCGGCTACCCTGCACCTCAACAGGCATACCATTCGCCAACCATTTTTCGGCTGTCCCCATGGAACGGTCAAACATTTCGGCAACTTGTTTTAGGTTCAGTTTCATACCCATTTTATAGTTCTCCACAGCGACGGTTAATTATGCTCAATCATAGCATAATTATAGTATTTTCCGCTAATTTGATTATTTTCTCGGCACATGATAGATTTTCATGTTTACCTTACGAAAAATTTTGTAACGAGTCAAAAAACGGGGCCCGAATTTACC
>Ga0256839_1005110_pt1 | contig 12335 bp, 8 predicted proteins | sample 354166metaG_FD_185968 | JGI IMG/M metagenome (GOLD analysis project Ga0256839, IMG submission 185968) | Hydrothermal vent microbial communities from Mid Atlantic Ridge, Atlantic Ocean - 354-166 | ecosystem: Environmental > Aquatic > Marine > Hydrothermal vents | place: Atlantic Ocean: Mid...
CAAACTGTGCCTGGTGGGCGCCGAGTTCGGGGCCGTGCTAGGCATGCTCTGGGCGCACCAGGACTGGCAATGGCCTCCGCTGGCCACGGGCAAACAAGGACAAGACGTCAAGGCCCTGGTGCTCCTCTCGCCCAAGCGACGCATGCACGGCATGGATTGCAACCGGGTGCTAGTACAGCCGGTGCTGCGGAACATCCTGGCCGTGTACATTCTGGCCGGAGGCCAAAACACCGAATACCGCAAGGAAGCCGAAAAGATCTACGACATGATCTACAAGTACCGCAGAAAGAAGCTGGAGCGCAACCCTGGCGCCCCCCTGGTCAAACTGCTGCTGGTGCGGAATGTTCGTTTCCAGGGCACCAGCTTGATCCTCCAGCTCAAGCCCGCCACGCGGCAGCAACTGGCCGCCCGGGTGGCCGAGTTCCTCCACGTGCAGGTGCGGCAAAAGGCCATCCCCTGGCAAAAACGCAGCAGCCCCCTGGAAGAAAACTCCGAATAGCCTCCCTCGCCGGCTTGCGGGCTACTCGGTGCGGCCGAAGCAGACCAGGCACATGTCGTCGGCTTGCGCCTGGTCCCCCACAAACTTCTCCACCTCCTGCACGATCTGCTGGCCGGTCTGGTCGGCATTCCCGCCAGCCTGGCGGAGCACTAGGGCGATCTGTTCCAGGCCGAACAGCTCGTCTTTTGCGTTTCGGGCTTCGCTGAACCCGTCGGTAAAGGCCATCAGCAGCTCCCCCGGGGCCAGGGAGATGGTCGCCTGTTCGTACTCGAAGTCCGGTAGCACCCCTACCGGCACCCCCGCGATCTGGTCGGCCACCTCTTCCACCTCCCCGTTGCTGCGCCGCAGCAGCGGCGGCATGTGCCCGGCGTTGACCAGCGTCACTTGATGCTGCTGGGGATCCAGCACGAACAGCACCATGGTCACGAAACGGTCGTCCCAGCCGTGCCGGGAAAACTCGGCGGCCATCTGCGACAGCGCTTCGCCGGGCGTGGGCGAACTGGCCAGAAAATAGCGCAAATCCGAGCACATCTTGGCCATCAGCATGGCCGCCGGCACCCCCTTGCCCGACACGTCCCCCAAGGCCACGGCCACCTTCCCCTCGGGAAGCGCGACGTAATCGAAAAAATCGCCCCCTACGGCCAGGGCCGGAACGTAGTAATCGAAGAACTCGTAGCGGGGCAGCCGGGGGCGATCCTTGGGCAGGAAGCCCTGCTGCACTTCGCGGGCCAGAGCCAGGTCCCGCTCCAGCCGCGTCTGCTGCAACAACCGCAGGTGCATGCGGGCGTTTTCCACGGCGATGGCCGCCTCTTGGGCCACGGTGACCAGCACCTCCAGGTCGGCCTCCTCGAAGGGGCGCCGCTGGTCGGAGGTGTCCAGCTGGATCACGCCCAGCACTTCCCCCTCCCGCGAAAGCAGCGGCGCGCTCATCACCGAGCGAATCTGGAAATCGGCAATGCTTTCGCTCATCTGCAACCGCTGATCGCTGGCCGTGTCGGCCGAAAGCAACGCTTCCTTGGTCGTTTCCACCTCGCGGAGGATGGTCTGGCTGATCCGCAGCGTGGAAATGTCCTCGTCCCGCCGCCGGGAACGAAACGCCCGCACGCTCATGGGTTCCCCGGGCCGGTCCCGCAACAGCACGAACGCCCGATCCGCCTGCAAAAACGCCTTGAACAGCGACTCCAGCACCCGCGGCAAGATCTCTTCCACGTTGAGCGTCCCGGCCAGCTGCTCGGTGATGTCGATCAGCGCCCGCAGCTTGTCCTCGGTGCGCACCTTCACCCGCAGCTGTAGCTCCGAAGAGTGCACTTCCAGGCGGCGAAGAACCTGGGAATTATCCTCCACCAGCGTGGAACCCGTCACGCTCGTCCCCGAGGAAACCAGGTCCTGGTCCGCCTCCAGGAAGCTCAGGGAAATATCACAGATGTCGATCACGTCCCGGTCTTTGAGCAAGTGGGCTTGCTCCACCCGCTTGCCGTTGAGGAACGTGCCGTTGCGGCTTTGCAAGTCTTCCAGGTAGAAGTTTCCCTGGTTGAAGAAGATGCGGGCATGGCGGCGACTGACGGCCCGCGACGGCAACACCACGTCGCATTCCGGCAGGCGGCCGATGATGGCCTCCGCCTGAGACAAGCGAAACTGCTGCCCGGTGCCGGGACCATCGACGATCTGCAAAGTGGCCATGCGTCGTTTTTCTCTCCTTGACAAGACGCTCGCGAACCGGCCATTTGGCAGTTTCCATTATGCCCCACCGCCCCCCAAGGGACAATCTGCCGCAGGATACGCTACGGACACTTTCCCCAAAGGGGTAAAGCCGCCTTCTGTCCCGCACAACGCGCTGCAGCCAGCGGGCAGCATGGGCCGAAGGCTCGCTTGTGCCGCGTCACGGGGCCGCTGCCCGGAAAGTGACAGGTGGCAAACTGCTCCCTCATCTCTTAAGCAGCTGCTGCCGAAAAAGGTTTCTCCTGGCTGACCCGCCTGTGTCAGTCCCTTCATTCATACTTTGGGTCGCAGCCGTAGTGACGGGGCCCGGGGAAAACCACCCGGCAGGTGTCTCCGACCGATCTGCCGGAGTGAATGCTTTCAAACAAGAGGAAGCATTTCATGAGCATCATGATTCGGTGCCCGCACTGTCAAGCACGCATGCGTGTCAAGCGCTTTTCCTCCAGGGGGCGCTATCGTTGCGTGAAATGCCGTCAGGTGTTCCAGGACGGCGTGGTCCCGAACAGCCGTCCTGGCTCGCCGCAAAGTGCCCCGCCGCAACCGGCGGGGCAAGCGGCCGACGGCCAAAGTTCGGCATCGGCTCCGCCGCCCCCAGACCCCCAAGCAAGCGAAGTCTCCGCACCGGCGGCACCTCCTCTGGAGCTGCCGCCCCCGCCTCCTGTGTGCGTTCCCCCGGCTCCGCCTCTCGGGATGGCCGCGGAAACATCGCCTGCGGAACAAACGTTTCTTGTTCCCCCGGTAGAGGAAAAGGAATATTTTTCGGAAACCCGGCTGCGGGCTGTTCAAGCCAGCTTAAACCGGATATACCGCCTGCTGGTGTTTGCCCTGGTGGTGCTGGGAATTGCAGCCGCCGGGAGCGTGGCCTGTGGCGTATTTCTCTTTGTGCAAGGGGAGAAACGCTCAAAAGAACTCGCCAAAATCCACGAACACCAACGTGCGTTGTTTAACGAAATGCGCCCCAAGTATGGGCGTGTGATCGTGGTGGTGTCGTGGAGGTACAATAAGACAATTGGGCATCGCCCAGACGTCAACTCCGCCGTCATCTTGTTTCCTAAAGGGTTAAAGGGCAAACTTTCCCGTTTACCCCTCATCCTGTCGGACGCCCGGGGTTTTATGCCGGAGTACTCCCAGCGCAACGTATATACTGGCTGGGTGGGGGTCGATGGTCGCTGTGTTTTTGGAAAGGTTGATCCTGGAGAGTACTGGCTGCTTGTCATTTCGGCTGCCACCATGTCCTTGACCGGAACAGAATCCCTGGAACGCCAGTTAAGCTCTTATTTTTCCAATCCTAAGTTGTCCGGGCATCAATCCGTTCTTTTGGACGTCGAGGTCGAAGCGGGTGTGGAAATCGAGATCAATCACGACTTTGGCATCACAGAGATTTAGATTGTGTTCTCGTATTGGAGAATTGAAGGGAAGTTTTCTCTCCATGTCCCGTTCCGACAGCCAACGGCGGATCAAACAGGCCGAACGCCTGGCCCGGCTGGTGCGCCTGGCCCAACTGCTGGCCCGGCCCGGACGCTGGACCATCCAGCGCCTGGCCGAGCATTTGGGCGTCACGCCGCGGACCGTCTATCGCTATTTGAACGTGCTGCGTCTGGCAGGCATTCATCCGCAGTGCCGCAAGGGCCAGTATTACATTCCCAAGGATTGCTTCTTTCCCCCGCCTACCCTCTTGCTGGAAGAGGCACTGGACCTGGCCCTCACGGTGGCCCTGGCCCGCTGTCCCGACCTGGGTATCGGTACCGGAGCCCACCATTACGTGGCCCGCCTGGCCGAACGCACCGGACGAGAGCAGAACTTGGATGTTTCTGAGCTGCTGGACCTGGCCCAGGACTACGTCGTGGTCCGCCAGCTGAAAGTGGCCGATCACTCCCGGTCCCTGCACCGCAAGATGCTGCACGAGGTATTGCTAGCCCTGGTGCGGGGGCACCAGTTGCAAGGGACCTACCGCACCCCCTACCAGAAGCGAGCCAAGCGGCTGCGGTTGCATCCGTACCGCTTGTGCCTGATCAACCAGGCGTGGTACCTGATTGCCCGCCCCCAGGAGGCCGAACGAGCCGTCTGTTTCCGCATCGCCCGCTTCAAGTGGCTGCGGGTGCTGGATGACGAAGCGGAGGTCCCCAACCGGTTCGACGTGGAGGAGTTCTTCGGCCAGGCGTGGAGTGTGTATCGCGGAGAGCGGCGCTACCGGGTGCAACTGAAGTTTGCCCCCGAGGCGGCCCCCCTGGTGCAGGAGGTCCGCTGGCATCCCACGCAACAGAAGCTCCACTCCCACCCCGACGGAAGCATCACGCTGGCGTTTGAAGTGGACGGGCTGGAAGAGATTCTCTGGTGGGTGCTTTCCTGGACGGGCCGCGTGCAGGTGCTGGAACCGCCGGAGCTGAAAAAGCAGGTGGTGCAGCAGCTTCGTCAGGGGCTGAAGCTCCATCGTGCCAGGTGAAGGGGCCGGGTTGGTTGTCCGCGCTGCGGCTGCCGGGTATCTTCAAAAGGTGTTTGCACCGTTGCTTGGTGGTTGCGTTGGGCCATCGACCTTGTGCCTTATCCCGTGGGAAAACGACTTGCCATGATGCGCTGGCTTGCGAGTTTGGCATTGTTTGTGGCGGCGATCGGCGCGGGCTGTTCTGCGGCCGACAGCGGCAATCCCTCCTCCGGCCAAGGAAACAATGCGACCAGCCCCCGCCGCTTGCGAATCGCCGTCATCCCCAAGGGCACCACGCACGACTTCTGGAAGTCGGTCCACTACGGGGCGCAGCAAGCGGCCCGGGAGCTGGGCGTGGAAATCCTTTGGAAAGGCACCCTGGACGAAACCGACAAGCAGGGGCAGATCAAGCTGGTGCAGAGTTTCGCCCTGGAAGGGGTGGACGGCATCTGCCTGGCCCCGATCGACCACGCCGCACTGGTGCCCGCGGTGCAGTTCGCCCGGCGGCAGCGGGTGCCGGTGGTGGTGTTCGACAGCGGGCTGGACGGGCCGGAAAACTACGTCTCCTATGTGGCCACGAACAACTACCGCGGCGGCCAGATCGCCGCACGCCACCTGGGCAAGCTGCTGGAAGGCCGGGGCAATGTCATTCTGCTTCGCTACCAGGCCGGCAGCGAAAGCACCGAGCAGCGCGAAGCCGGGTTTCTGGATACGCTCCGGAAAGAGTTCCCCGACATCAAAATCCTTTCGGAAAACCAGCGCGTCAGCTCCGACGCCGTGGAGGCCAAGAACCGCTCCACCGCCCTGCTGCAGCAGTTCGGCCAGCAGGTGGACGGGGTGTTTACTGTCTGCGAGCCGAACAACCGCGGAATGCTGGCCGCGCTGGAATCGCTGCAAATGGCCGGCAAGGTGAAGTTCGTCGGCTTCGACTCCGACCCGCGGTTCGTCGAAGCGTTGCGGCAGGGCAAGATGCACGGGATCGTGCTTCAGGACCCGGTGCGGATGGGCTATCTGGCTGTCAAGACGATGGTGCAGCACCTGCGCGGGCAAGAGGTGCCCAAGCGCATCGCCACCGGCGAGCATCTGGCCACGCCGGAGAACATGGACACGCCGGAAATCAAGCGCCTGCTGTTCCCGGAAAAAGCCGAGTAAGACTAGCCGGCGCGGACTTGGGTCTTGGGTCGTGGGTCTTGCGGTGGTGCTTCCGCACCGGGGCAAGAAAAAACGTTTCTTCTTGCAATCGGCGAGCCCCGAGCTTCAGCTCGGGGAGGCGCGGGAGTCTTGGGTCTTGCGGTGGTGCTTCCGCTCCGATGCGAGAATAAGCGTTCATTCTCGCCACCGGCGAGCCGCCGACTTCAGTCGGCGGAGAAGATCGACATGCGTTTTTTCCTGGCTCTCCCCTGGCTCCAAGCCTGGGGCTCGCCGGACAAGAATCAACTCTTTTGCTCTGGGAACGCTCCGTCTTGTGCTGGCACGCTAAACACGTAGCCAGCTTCAGCCGGCGGAGAACGGCGAGCCGGGAGCGTTAGCTCCCGGTTGCTTCAAACAAAAGGTGACAACCGTTGGTTCAGATTACGCCGCACTCGGTGCGATTTTTCTTGAAACAACCGCATGACGATACGGCTCGCCGGAACGGTAGGGGGCCTAGCCTTTTTTCGGCTTATCGGGCTTGGCCTGCGGTTTTTTCGGCTTGGCTTTGGCGGGTTTGGTTTTTTTAGCCGGGGCAGGTTTTTTGGCCGGGGGCTTTTTCGGTTTGCCGGATTGGGCCTTGGGTTTTTTGGGCGAGGCCGGCTTTTTGGGTTTGGCCTTCGGCTTGGCCGGTTTTTTGGGTTTGGCCTTGGGTTTTTGCGGTTTTTTGGGTTTGGCCTTGGGTTTTTGGGGTTTTTTCTTGGGTTGTGCGGGCTTTTTGGCCTGGGGCTTGGGTTTGTTTTGCGCCGCGGGCTTGGGCGGTTCGGCCGGGGCCGGCTCCAGCTTGATCTGGCCCACCACCACCAGCTCCGGCAAGGCTTTCTTCAGTGCGGCGATCCCCTGCGGGGTAACCTTGGTCTGCCATACGTAGAGGCGGCGGAGGCTCTTCAATCCCCGGAGATGTTCCAGCCCCTTATCCGTGACCTGGGTGCCGTAGAGGTTCAGGTAGCGCAGGTTGCTCAGCCCGCGCAGGTGCTTCAACCCCGCGTCGCTGATGGCGGTGCGTTCCAGGTGGAGCACTTCCAGTTGTTCCAGGTGGGCCAGGTGAGCCAGTCCGGCGTTGGTGATCCGCGTGCCCCGTAGGTTGAGCACCACCACGTTCTTCAGCGCCCGCAGGTTCTCCAGCACCTGGTCGTTGACCAGGTCGGCCTCGATGTGCAAGGCGATATCGAGCCGGGGATCGTTCTGGGCCACCGGCAACACCAGCCCGCCCACTCGCTCCAGGGCGGCAATGGCTTTTTGTTCCTGGGCCGATTGGGCCGGAAGTCTCTGCGGCAGCAGCAACACCGCTCCCAACACGGCCAGCCAGAATGAAGCAATCCCACGCATGGTATGTTCTCCTGTGTGGAAACAAGCCTGCTTGTCTTGACGAACCGGAAGAGCTTACCGGATTGCTCTAGTTTAGTCGCTCCGGGGGCAGGTTCGCAAATGCGAGGAAGATGCAACTTTCGGCGACGGGCCGTTTCCTCTATCCGGCGCTGCCCGTGCGGGGGCGGGCCAGCGGATCGTGGTGCTCGTGCGGAGACGAGTCGATGGCCCGGGGCGCCGGTTCCAGTCGGGCCAGCTTCCGCTGGGCGTGCTGGAAGCAGTGGGCAATGCGGCGGGCCACTTCGTTCATCAGCTCCTGGTCGCTCATGGCGGCCACTTGCTCCGGGGGGATCGGCTCCCCGTAGTGCACCCAGATGCGCCCCAGGCCCGGCCAACGCCGCTGGCGAGGCCACACCTCGTAGGCCCCAGCGATCCCCACCGGCACCAACGGCACTCCGGCCCGGCGGGCCAGCAGCAAAAAGCCCGGTTGCAGCGGCAACAGTTGTCCGTCCCAGGTGCGTTGCCCTTCGGGAAAGATGCCCAGCACCTCGCCCCCTTGCATGCGGCCAATTGCCTCCCGCAACCCGGAAAGCAAGTGCCGCTTGCGGTCAAGCGGCACGGCATCCAGCGGGGCGGTCAGCAGCCGAAACAGCCGCGAGCGGTACAGCGTCACTCGGGCCAGGTAGTGGATCCGCCGCAGCGTGGGTACGCCCAGCAACACCGGGTCCAGAAAACTCTGGTGGTTGGCCAGCACCAGCGCCCCGCCCCGCCGCGGCAGGTGCTCCAGCCCCGAGAACCGATAGCGGTAAAGCAGCACCACCAGCATGCGGCATGTGTAGCGGGCAAACCGGTAAAAGAGACGATTGATCCACGATCGCCGGTACGGCGTGGCGGCCTGGGGTGGCATGGTCTGTTCAAGGTGTCGTTTCAAGAGGAAAAATCGCTTGCCTGCTGGGCCAGCGCCAGGGCCCCGTACAGCACCACTTGCTGGCCCAAGCGGGCCTTTTCTATACGATAACTTCCCGCAAGCGGCGGGAACACGTACCGGGCCACGTGCTCCACCACGGGGGCGAAGAACTGCTCGGCCGGGGCTTCCATCACTCCGCCACCCAGCACCACCACTTCGGGGGCAAGCAGGGTGATCACCTGCGCCAGGGCCCAGCCCAGTGTGCGCGTGGCCTGGTCGAGCACCTGCCGGGCCAGGGCGTCTCCGGCCCTGGCGGCCTGGAACACCACTTGGGCGTCCAGGCGGTCCGGTTCTCCCTGGCACAGCTGCCACAGGGGGGAATCTTCGGTCCCTTGCCGGCGCAGAAGCTCCCGGGCCTGGCCGGTCAGTCCCCAGCCACTGGCCAAGGACTCCACCGTTCGGTGGCTTTCGGTGGCCTGGGGCCCTGGGCGCAAGTGGCCGATTTCGGCCGCCGCGTTGCCGTGGCCGTGGTAGAGCCGCCCGGCGACGACCAGCCCGCCGCCGATCCCCGAACCCACCGTGGTGTAGAACATCACCTCTGCCCCCCGGCCGGCCCCCCAGCGGCTTTCGGCCAGCGCCGCGGTGTCGCAATCGTTGGCCACCAGCACGGGCAGGGAGAGTTGCTCGCTCAGCCACTGTTGCAGCGGAAAATCGTCCCAACCGGCAATCTGATGGCTGGTGATGGTGCGACCGGTATGCATGTCCACCGGGCCGCCGAAGCCCGCCCCGGCGGCTTCCACGTGGTGCCGGGCCAGCAGTCCGGCGGCGATCTGCCGAATTTGCTCGCGGATGCCCTTGGCCCCCCGGGCCGGATCCACGCGGCGATGGACCACCTCGCGCAGCGGGGCCCCGTCGGCCGTGCCCACGGCCAACTGGAGCTTCGTCCCGCCGATCTCAATGCCCAGGAACAACCGCTCCTGGTTTGTCGCGTGGGGCATGGGAAGTTCCTACGGGGCTGAAGTTGCCGGAGTGCCGCGGCCCCTACGGCCGATACGCCTCTGCCGGGGCAACTGGTCCCGGGCAAGCACCGCCGGGCGATTTACCCATCATGCTAGGAAAGCTGCGGATTTTGGCAATCTCCCCGGCGGCACTCTCCGCGGCCGGGTTGTGCGGTACAATTGAAACAAGCCCTTGGGGCATGGCCCATCGAGAGTTCCGGCTTGCGGAGAAGTTGCTGCGGTGGAGTTTTTGAGCCCGGGCATGTTGCTCTTTGCCGCCACGGCCGCCGTGCCGGTGGTGCTGCATCTGATTATGCGGCAAACGCCGCAGCGGGTGATCTTTCCGGCCGTGCGGTTCATTCGTCGCCGCAGCGATGCCAACCGGCGGCGGCTGAAACTGCGGCACCTGTTGCTGCTACTGTTGCGGGTGGCGGCCCTGGTGTTGCTGGCCCTGGCCCTGGCCCGGCCCAGCCTCCGCTCCGGCTCGCTGGGTCTGCGGACCGAAGCCCCCGTGTCGGCCGTGATGCTGTTTGATACCTCGCCGCGGATGGAGTACCAGCACCACAGCCGCACGCGCATCCAGCAGGCCCAGGAAACGGCCCTCTGGCTGCTGGAACAACTGCCCCGAGAAAGCGAAGTGGCCGTGCTGGACGGGGTGCCGGGGGCGGGGGGCTATCAGGTCGATCTGCCTGCGGCGGCCAAGCGGTTGCGGGCTCTTCGGGCCAGCCCGCTTGCGGTCCCCCTGGCCCAGCGCGTGCCCGACGCTTTGAGCCTGCTGGAAAACGGCGAACACCCCTACCGGGAACTTTACATCTTTACCGACCTGGCCCGCTGGAGCTGGCCCCGGCAGGCCCAGGCCCAGCTTCAGGCCGCCCGGGCGGCCGTCCGGGGGCTGCAAATCTACTTGATCGACGTCTCGGCTCCCCGGGCGCAGAACACCGCACTGGGGCTGGTTCGACTTTCCCGCACCACCGTAGCCGAAAACACCCCGCTGGAAGTGCAAGTGGAGCTGACGCACACCGGCCCCGACGAGGTGAACAAGGTGGTTCACTTGCGACTGGCCGACGCCTCGGGCAAGGAAGTGCAATCGATGCAGCAAACCCTGAGCGTCCCACCCGGCGGAAGCCAGCCGATCCGCTTCGTGCTGGGGGCACTCTCGGCCGGGGTGTATCAGGGCCGGGTGCGGCTGCTGGGCCAGGACGCCCTGCCGGTAGACGACGAGCGGTTTTTTACGCTCCAGGTCCATCGGCCCTGGCCGGTGCTGCTGGCCGCCCCGGAGCCGGCGCCGCAGCGGGCCATGTATCTGCAAGAGGCCATCGCCCCGGAGCAGTTTCGCCTGGAAAAACGGGCACGCTACGCCACCGAGGTGATCCCCTTGGATCAGCTTTCGGCCGCAGAGCTCCAGCGCTACCGCGTGGTGGTACTGCTAGACCCGTTCCCGCTGGCCGACAAGCTCTGGGGCCGCCTGGCCCGCTACGTGGAAGGCGGCGGCCGCCTGGTGGTGTTTCTGGGCCGCAACGCCCGGCCCCAGCAGGCGATGAACACCCAGGCTGCCTTGCGGTTGCTGCCCGGGGCGTTGCTGGAGGTGGGTCGGGCCCCCGACGGCTCGGTCTTCCTGGCCCCGCAGGACTACCAGCATCCGGCCCTGCGGCTGCTGCGCCCCTTGCAAGAAGAGCTGGCCTGGGACGCCTTTCCGGTGTTCCGCTACTGGCTGCTGGATTCCCTGGCCCAGGACGTGCAGACGGTCATCCCCTACAGCAACGGCGAGCCGGCCCTGTTAGAGCGCCGCCTGGGCCAAGGCGTGGTGCTGGTGATGACCACCCCGGTGTCCGATCCCCCCGGCCGCCGCGCTTGGAACACGCTGCCCACGGGCCTGGAGCCGGTGCCGTTTTTCCTGTTGGCCAACGGGCTGATGGACTACTTGAGCCAGGGCGAAGTGCCGCAACTAAACTGGATCATCTCCCCCGGCTTGAACGTCACCGTGCAACTGCCCGGGGACAAGAAGTACCGGGCCTACCGCTTGACCTACCCCTCGGGATTGCAGGAGATTCGCCGGGCGCAGGGGGAGCCGGGACAACTGGTCGTCTCGGCCCTGGAGGAGTTGGGCAACTACCAGGTGCGGGCCGGCAGCAACCCGCCGGTGGATCGGGGCTTTTCGGTCAACCTGGCCCCGGCGGTGACCGAGCTGAAAGCGGCTGACCCGGAGATTTTGAAAGCCCTGCTGGGCGAGGAGTTTCACCTGGTGCGCAGCCACGAGGAGCTGCGCCGCCAGGTGCGGTTGCACCAGGTGGGCCGCGAGCTTTACGCCCCGCTGGTGCTGCTGCTGGTGGCCATCCTGGTGGGCGAATGGGTGCTGTCGAACTTGTTCTACGGGATGCGCTCTCCCGGCGGGGAGGAAGGGGAGCAAAGGGCCGCGGTGCGTCTCTGGCCGTGGCGTTGGGCCTCCTCCGGCTGATGGCCGGCTTGGGGGCTTGAGGGCTTGGAGGGATCCGGAGCCCCGCACGTCAGTGTCTGGGTCTTGGGTCCTGGGTCTTGGGCAGGTGCTGCCGCACCGGAGCGAGAAAGAGCGTCAACTTGCCCAACAAGAGCCCCCCGCGTCAGCGGGGGGAGGCGGCAGGGCCGCAGCCACTGGGAGCTTCCGCTCCGGTGCAAGAATCGGCTTGCACCATGCGGCTTGCGCCGGAGCTTCCGCTCCGGAGTGAGAACAAACGCTAATTCTTGCAACCGGCGAGCCGCCGGCGTAAGCCGGCGGAGAGCTTGGAGGCGTGGAGGCTTGAGGGCTTGGGGGATGGAGGAGCGTGCGCACGTCAGTGTCTGGGTCTTGGGTCTTGGGCAGGTGCTGCCGCACCGGAGCGAGAAAGAGCGTCAACTTGCCCAACAAGAGCCCCCCGCGTCAGCGGGGGGAGGCGGCAGGGCCGCAGCCGCTGGGAGCTTCCGCTCCGGTGCAAGAATCGGCTTGCACCATGCGGCTTGCGCCGGAGCTTCCGCTCCGGAGCGAGAACAAACGCCAATTCTTGCAACCGGCGAGCCGCCGGCGTAAGCCGGCGGTTGGACGGCGAGTCGCGGGCTTCAGCCCGGGGCTCGCCGTACGTGTTTAGCCAGCTAGCAGCCCGTTGAAAAACGCAAGTTTGGGAGGGCGAGGCTCCTGCCGAGCCGTTTTTTTTCAGAAAATACGTCTAGTCCTGTGACGCGATTCCGTATCGAGGAACATTCTTCAACGGGCTGCTAGCAACCGAAGTTCGACGCCGCGGGCGTCGCAGCTTCGTAGCCTCACGGTCGTCAGACCCCCGGAAG
>Ga0256839_1005111_pt1 | contig 12334 bp, 14 predicted proteins | sample 354166metaG_FD_185968 | JGI IMG/M metagenome (GOLD analysis project Ga0256839, IMG submission 185968) | Hydrothermal vent microbial communities from Mid Atlantic Ridge, Atlantic Ocean - 354-166 | ecosystem: Environmental > Aquatic > Marine > Hydrothermal vents | place: Atlantic Ocean: Mid...
CCCAATCCAAAACTCAGTACTGCACTGCCCACCGCCAGCACAATCGCCGTTCCCCAACCAACCGGGTTGGAAATTAAAAACACGGTAACAGCAATGCCTGAGAGAACTCCCACTGTCGTGCTAGCAATAGTCTCCACAAAAATATCATTTTTCTCTTCGATATCAGTTGTATTAGCTATTTGCAGGCAGGCCGAGGTTACTCCAACCCCCATCAGGGCAATACCGCTTCCCTTGCTGACAGCCGCCAGACTTTTTAGCCTGTCAGCATGCTTGGCGATATTGGCCGTCGCCGGAATACCACCCGCCCGGGCAATGCGTATGGTTTCGTGGGTGGTATTTTTTCCAAACATCCATTTTTCAAATGGCCCCACATTGGCTTTAAACATATCCAATGCACGTTTTCGCCGATAATCATATTGTGATTTTGTAATCTCGCCCGATTTATATTTTGCATATTCATCGCTCACTTCATTGAGCAGATTCACATTGCCGGGGCTGAGCAGGTTGCCCGACGCTCCTGCGGCAATACCTCCGGGGATGGTCAGGTAGTTGGCATTGTGCTCCAGCCAGGCAAGCGCCCAAAAATTATCCATGTCATGTTGTGACACCGATTCGGTAATAAATTTTCCCTGATCACCCTGGACCGTTTCTTTGACTTTGGCGATTTGTGCTTCTGTTTGAGGTTTGGATGGTAATACGCCCAGACGAAACATGTCACCTGCCCGGATGCGGTCAGGGTTTTTAATCTGGGGGTTAAGCGCCAAAAGAAATTTTACTGTTTCGGCATAGCGGGTGTCTTTTGGGACATGCCCAAACATGCTGTGAATAATGCCGGAAAATGTATCTCCATTTTTTATTTTGTATTCGTAATACAGGTTTTCTGAATTGCTCACAACGGTTACTCCTTTGTCATTATTCCGGTTTCAGGTTCGTAAATTTTCGTACTGCCACGCTTTTTCTGATTTCTCGACGCCAGATTTTCATACGACATTCAACGATAATTCAACCCCATGGCGGCACGCACCTCTTCCAGGGTATCCCGTGCCACATCCCGTGCCGCTTCAGTACCCTCGGCGATAATATTGCGCACCAGTTTAGGGTCTTCAATAAAATCTTTGGCCCGTTCACGGATCGGTGCCAGTTCCTTGAGCACGGCATCAATCATCGGTTGTTTGCAGTCCAGACAACCGATGCTCGCAGAGCGACAGCCTTCCTGTACCCATTTACGGGTATCATCGTCGGAATAAACTTCATGCAACGGCCACACCGGGCATTTTCCGGGATCACCGGGATCAGTTCGGCGCACCCGTGCCGGGTCTGTGGGCATGGTGCGCAGGGATTTTTCCACCACCTCGGGGTCTTCGCGGAGCGGGATGGTATTACCGTAAGATTTGGACATTTTTTGCCCGTCCAGTCCCGGCATTTTCGAGGCCTGTGTCAATAGCGCCTGCGGTTCCGGCAGAATAATTTTGCCGCCACCTTCGAGGAAACCAAACAGGCGTTCGCGATCACCAAGCGTGATGTTGCTCTGGGATTCCAGCAGAGCCTGCGCCGTTGCCAATGCATCATGATCACCTTTTTCCTGGAATTTACGTCTCAACTCATTGTAAAGTTTGGCGTTTTTCTTTCCCATTTTTTTGATGGCGGCCTCGGCTTTTGCTTCAAAATCCCGCTCACGGCCATACAAATGGTTGAAGCGACGTGCCACTTCCCGGGTCAGCTCCACATGCGCCACCTGATCCTCACCTACCGGTACCTGCCCGGCCTTGTAAATCAGGATGTCTGCGCTTTGCAGCAGCGGATAGCCGAGAAAACCGTAGGTTGCCAGATCTTTTTCCTTCAGCGCTTCCTGCTGATCTTTGTACGTCGGCACGCGCTCCAGCCAGGAAATCGGCGTCATCATGGACAACAGCAGATGCAACTCGGCATGCTCCGGCACCTGGGACTGAATAAACAGTTTGGCCGAACCAGGGTTCACCCCTGCCGCCAGCCAGTCGATGACCATCTCCCACACACTGTCCCCAATTATCGAAGGATCTTCGTAATGTGTGGTCAGTGCATGCCAATCAGCCACAAAAAAGAAACATTCATACTCATGTTGCAAACGTACCCAGTTTTGCAACACGCCGTGATAGTGGCCAAGATGTAGCTTCCCTGTGGACCGCATGCCTGATAACACCCGCTGATACTGACCTGGAACCGAGCTCAAAATTTTCTCCTCTCAAAACAAATGGTACATGTAAATATTCCACCCGTTAAAATCGGTGGATTCGAATTATGGCTAAAAAAACGGGTCGAGGGTGCAGAAATCAACTTCGGTGCAGCTCACCCCCTTACCCTGGCTTTACTCCCCCCAAGGAGGGAAGGAGTAAAAAACGTCGTTCCAACACAGGCTGGAACCCAGGGCAAGTTTGTTACCCCACACCCGCCAGAGTAAACAGCAGGCCTTCAAACAGCCGCATCGGCGGCCCTAAAATAGTGCCCAGCATACCTGTTGCCAGCAGGCCCACCAGAATGAACAAACCATAGGGTTCCAAACGCCCCAGCTGCCACGCCCACGGCCCTGGCAACAAGCCTGCCAGCACCCGGCCACCATCCAGCGGCGGTATGGGCAATAAATTAAGCAGCATGAGAATGGCATTGATGGCAATACCGGCACCGCCCATGTAAATCAGTGGCCAGGCCAGCGATGGCATACTGGCGGCAATCACAAAACCCAGCTTCATGATTAGCGCCCACAGGATTGCCATCAGTAAATTGGACAGTGGTCCGGCAATGGCCACCAGCGCCATATCACGCCTGGGGTTCTTCAGGTTTTCCCAGGTGACGGGTACCGGCTTGGCCCAGCCGAAAATAAAGCCGCCCATTAGCATTAACGCAATCGGCACTACCACTGTACCAATGGGGTCAATGTGTTTAATGGGATTAAGCGTCAACCGTCCCAGTATCATCGCCGTGGGATCACCCAGCTTTTTCGCTACCCAGCCGTGTGCCACTTCGTGTACGGTAATTGCAAATAGTACCGGTAACGCCCATACCGCCACGCGCTGTACTGTGGTTAATTCGTCCATCCGGGGGATTATATCCGGTTTGAGGACCGTCGTGCCGGCTATTCGCAGTATTTACGCTCCTTAATCTCAAACGCGATGGGTATATACTGTGCATTATCCTGAAATAACGGCCATCTAAAAATTCGGGTTTTTAACCTCTCGTTACGGACATTACATCAATGACAACCAACAAAAAATACGATTACCGGGTAGTACAGGGAAAAACACACTGGATAACTGAAATCATTCGACGGGTCACTGCCAAAAAAACCGTGGTATCAACAAGCCAGGATGGTTTTGCCACTGAGGCTGATGCTAAAGCATGGGGTGAAAAAAAACTGGCATCTTTCTTGGAGAACCTGACCAAGCGGAACAAGCGTGATTTTGAACAACATTTAAAGAATAAAAAGGACAAGGCTCTCCGTGAAAAAGCGTATCAACAAAAGAAGAAAGATTTGGAATTATCTGCATCAGACAATGCGGAAACAACAAACCTTGATCAGGAAAACCCACATTAGCCCTGTATTATTCTTCAACCTGGACTCCGACCTTCGCCTGAATGACAAAAATGAACGAACACCAAGCCAATAATCCACTGCATGGCCTGACATTGGAAACCCTCGTGAATAGTCTGGTGAAACACTATGGCTGGGAGGAGCTGGGAAAGAAAATCGATATCCGCTGTTTCAACAGCGACCCTTCGATAAAGTCCAGCCTTAAATTTCTGCGCAAAACACCCTGGGCAAGAAAAAAAGTTGAAGATTTGTACATTGCCACACAAGGCAGTGTATGGCAAAAACAGGATAAACAGTAAGACCCGGCTATTTAGTATTGCATACACCTACCGAACCGATGGCACACACACTGCCATCAAGCCAGATCGCATGATCAAGTCTGGCACCTTCCAATTTGCTTGTGCGCAATGTTGCACCACTCAGATCAGCATTGCTCAAGTCACTTTCGCGTAAATCAGCGTTGGTGAGATCGGCCCCCTGCAAAATAGCATAGGAAAGATTCGCGCTGTTCAGGCTGGCTCCGGCCAGGTCAGCGTTGCGCATATTAGCTCCCAGCAAAATCGCCTGGGCCAGCTCTGCACCAGACAGATTTGCTCTCACCAGATTGGTATAAGCAATATCCGCACCGCCTAAATAAGCACCTCGTAAATCTGCGCCACCCATGTTGGCATTGCGCAGGTGTGCCCCGCGCAAATCGGCAGTGACCAGCTTTACACCTTCCATCCGACAATTATTCCAGTTCACCCAGGGCTGTGGTCGCGCATTGCAATCCGCACTTTCCTGCTCCTGCCAGGGTTGAAAATACCATGCGGCACTGATGATGCTGACCAAAAACAGTGTTGCCAATACACCACGGAGAAAGTAGTGGTGTTTACGCTGTGCTGCGGCTTCGGCAATGGCCGTTTTGATTTCACGATGACGCAACATTGCGGCTTCTTCATCCTGACGACGCCCATTATCGCCACTGCGCCGCTCCGGCATGGCGCTACCTGCCTCCGACTCATCACGACGATCACGGGCAGTGCGTTCATCCTCTCGCATGCGGGCAATCATCAGTTTTTCATGGGCCTTGGGATCACTCAGGTCGGCTTTTAATTCATCAGGGATCAATACGGGTACGTCCAATACTTTTTGCCAGTTAAGCTGATCCGTGCTCAACTCGTCGGTATCATGAATGCGGCCCAACAAAATAAAACGGGATATTTGTGGCGCTGGAAACGGGCCACGAATCTGCTTGCCCCTGCGGGTGTACCAACGCTGCTTACTCTGCATTCAGTTCCCCTGATGGTTGTCCGATATGGGTGAAAGTATGACGATGCGACGATGCTGACGTTGACGGTTTACAGCCTGCAATCTCTCTAAAGGTCGGCAGATTTTATGATTTTTTTAGCTTATTTTTCCCGGTCTGAATAAAAATGGTCGCTGACTCATGAATATCACCGGCATTCAGAACGCTATCAATACCGACTTGCTGGCCAAGGCACCGCAGGCCATCGTGGATGCCTGGAAGGTGGGCCAGCTGGTCAATGCCACAACCGTCTCCAGCCAAAAAAATGGTCAGGCAACGATTAATATCAATGGTGCTTTGCTGCTTGCACAGACCCGGTTTCCACTCCGGCCCGGACAACCCCTGCAATTGGAGGTATCCAGCCTTTCTGTATCGACAGTGTTAAAAGTCATCACCAATACGGACGCGCGACCTGTCACTATCAGCCTGCAACCTCAAGGTAATCTGCCAGGTCAATTGCAAACAGGCCAACAACTTAACGCCCATTTAACCCGGGCAATAGATGTTAATCAGACCCGCGCCATACTGGAACTGGCCGGTCATCGTGCTAACGTACAACTTTCACAACCTTTACCGGCATCCACAGGCCAACAGATCAAACTGGAAGTGGTAACCCCCGGTGCCATTGCATCATTAAAAATATTGACGATGCCGCTTGCTGCACTTCCCGCCACATCAACGAACAATACACACATTGCACAGGCACTGCGCACCACCCTGCCCCGGCAGGCTCCATTACCTTCCCTGCTCAGCAATCTGGCGTCAATTGTTAAAAACCATGCGGCAAACGTATCTCCCGGCACTATTCCACCAACAACAACCCGGCAAGTCGCGTCACTACCGCAACCTTTAGTCGAGCTGGTACGCACAGTGGTAAACCGACTGCCCGATAATGGCAGCGTCAGCAGCGGCGATGGATTAAAACAGGCTGTCGCGCAATCCGGGTTATTTATGGAGGCCCGATTGGCGCAGATACTGCAACAACCGACATCAGGAACAACAACTCCTATTGATTTTAAGGGTGGTTTATTAAGCCTGTTGCTGACGTTACTGAATGTCAGCAAAAACATGCCACCGATACCGACAAACACAGCACTCACCCAAACCCTGGCTCATACACAAACCGGTATACAGGCCGCACCGAATCAGCCAGCAAACCTGCAACAGGTATTAGCCGAATTATTACGGAATGTAGGCAGTGGGCTGGCACGTTTACAACTCAGTCAACTGGTATCCAGCGCAACAGAAGAAGAGGGTAAACGTGCCTGGATAATGGAAATACCGGTACGCAGTGGTGAACATATTGACCTGATTCAATTGCGCATTGAAAAAGAAAAAAGTCAACGCTCATCGAAAAAATCTGCACTGTGGACGGTCACCCTGGCACTGGAACTCCGTGGACTGGGCCCGGTACAGGCCCGCGTCACACTCGCGGATAAAACCGTCAGCACCCGTTTTTGGGCCGAACATGCATCCACCACAGAATTGATCAACCGGCATCTCAGTATTTTGGAAAATCGTTACCAGGAGGCCGGGCTCACGGTGGGTGCGCTGAAGGCCCATCATGGTACAGCACCGGACTCCGTATCGCCCGATGAAAATCTACCACATGCGTTGCTGGATGAAAAAGCATGAAAAACCAAAAACCCACCACTGCCGTGGCATTACATTATGATGGCAAAGAAGCGCCCCGTATCACTGCGCAGGGTACGGGTGAACTGGCAGAAAAAATTATTGCGTTAGCCAAAGAACATGGCATTCCTTTGCAGGAAGATGTCGCACTGGTTTCACTGTTATCAAAGCTGAATTTGGGTGATGAAATACCGCACGCACTTTACACGGCTGTTGCAGAAATTATTGCTTTTGCCTATATTTTAAATGGCAAAATACCCGAGGGGTTTGATTCATCCTCTAAACAGACAACAGATCAAGCTGTAGAGTAATCGTTTTTAACAGGGTGATTTAGCGCTTGATTCACATTGCAGCGGCCTGGCAAAACAATCAACTACGACGCCTTTTTAATGCGTTGCGCCAGTGCCACCAGTTCTGCCTCGCCGCGTGCGATACCACAATCGGCAATCACTTCTTCCAGTTCGGCACCCTTCTTCATCATCTTGCTGGCCTGGCGATAACTTTGTGTTGCAGGTTCTTTCATTTCCAATTGATCCTGACGTCGTGTCAACAAATGTGCGCGTTGTTCCAGATGCACCAGATGCTCACCCAGATTAACCGCACCGGAACACATGGCGCTGACATCAGCCTGTAAGGCATACAAGCTGTTTTGTTGTTCATTTATCTGTAACTGTAATTGCGTGTTCTTGAAATAGGCAAAGACCAGTGCCACCAAACCAACAACCAATGCCACACTGGCAATAACTTCAAATGATAATGCAATCATACTTGTTACCTCTCGCGTATTTTGCGCACCAGCACTATATATTGATATCGCAAAACAGGCGGTTCAAAACATCATATCCGACCACTCTTCGTCACTGAGCAGCTTGTTAAGGTCCACCAGAATCAATAATTCACCATCATGACTGGCGACACCTTGAATAAATTTTGCGCTTTCTTCCGTGCCGACATTCGGTGCAGTTTCAATTTCCGAGGGTTGCAAATCCACGACCTCCGCCACACTGTCCACCAAAATACCGACCACCTGTTCTTCGGATTCGATAATCACCACCCGTGAAGAATCATCCGTTTCCACTGATGCCAGACCAAAACGGCTGCGTGTATCAATCACCGTCACCACATTGCCCCGCAGGTTGATGATACCCAGTACATAACTGGGCGCACCCGGCACGGGTGCAATCTCGGTAATGCGTAATACCTCCTGTACCTGCATGACGTTAATGCCGTATTTTTCATTTTCCAGGCGGAAAGTGACCCACCGCAACGCTTCTTCGACCACCTTTTTTCTGGAACTGCTCGCTGTTGCGCTCATTGATCTTCACCTTTAACGTATGAGTTAGCTTGATTTATTGCACTAAGTGTCATTTATTGGTCACTTGCGGCGTGATACACAAATAAATGCATGATTCGTACCATACCACCCGGTATCAGGCAGTATTTACAGTCAGACCTGCCCGTAACTGTGTACAAAGCAGGTCCATTTCCAGCAATGCACACATTTTTTCGATAACCGTACCTGCCAGCCATGGCCGTTTGCTTTGTGTACCACGCCAGCGCACATCATCCGCTTCCAGGCTCAGCACCTGGGAAATACTGTCTGCCGCCAGGCCAAATTTTCCGCCTTCCAGCAGGATAATAAATTTCATCCTTTCTACGGCAGGTTGCGTCACCAAATCACTTTCACCGGGCATGATGATTTGCGCCACATCCACCACTTGTACATTTTGTCCACGATTGGGTAACAGGCCAATGACCCAGGGGGCATACCCCGGCAACGCCGTAATCTCTTCGGTTAGTTCAACAATGCCATTTAATTTTTCCAGTGGTGCGGCCAGTGTGACACCGGCAACCTGAAAGCTCAGACACTGAAACCTGTTTTGTGCCCAATCGGGTATTGCGATGCGGGCCTGTTTTTGTGATGCATCAACATGAGTGAGCAAACCTGGCTCTGTATCGACAGGTTCAGGCTCAAATGTCGGTGCAGTGGCTTTTTCCAATGCCCTTTCAAGTGCTGTATTTTCAGTGGCATAACCTTCCTGTTTATCATCCACCACAGCAAATGTGGTTTCATTCAGCAAGGCATCCAGATATAAACCCAAAGCGTGTTCTGGCTCCACCAGGGCATGTAATTCAGGGGGTTTCTTATTCATGGCCTTAAGTAATGCCAACCGCGACCGATGGATGCCCCTGGGCCACAGGCGTCAGCAAATCATTAAGCAGGTCTTCATAGGCCAATGAGCCACGGTCGTTGGGTGATCGAATGGGTAAAGGCACACCCGTACGACTGGCTTCCCGGAATTCGGTATCAATAGGAATCACCGAACGCCATAAACAGGAAACATACCGGTTCTGCAAATGCCGTAAAGTGCTGACAGAAGCGCGGGTACGACGATCAAACATGGTGGGTAAAATAGTATATTCCGGTACGCGATGTTTAGCGCGACCAATCATGCTCAGCGTTCGCACCATACGCTCCAGACCTTTCACGGCAAGAAACTCAGTTTGCACGGGAATCACCAGATGTTCACAAGCAGCCAGTGCATTGACCATCAGGACACCCAGCAATGGCGGACAATCAATGAGCGCAAAATCATATTCTGCCGACAACAGATCCAACGCCTGTTTGACTACCAGTCCCATACCGTCAGAGGCACTGAGTTGGCGATCCAGCGTGGCCAGGGCCGTGGATGCGGGCAACAATGAAAGATTATCAAACCGTGTTTTATGGATAAGTTGCTGTGGTGGCACGGCCAGTTTTGACTGTTTGACCTGGAATAATCGATACAGACTGGCATCGGTTTGATCCGGGTCCAGACCAAAATAAGAAGACATGGAGCCATGCGGGTCCATGTCCAGCAACAATGTACGATAACCTCGCCGTGCCAGCAGACCACCCAGGCTGACCACGGTAGTGGTTTTACCCACACCTCCTTTTTGATTTGCGACGGACCAGACTTTCAATGCAAAATCCCTCGAAGTCGCTTATTGACGTACAGGCGGAAGAATATGAATGGGCGCCGGACCCTTTGCAGGTATATTTACGGAAACACCGGATTGCGCATTTTTAATTTTTCGTTTGGCCGCAATGGTTTTTTCCAGTTGCTCGGAGCGGCTGGTTCTGCGTGCAATGGCATCCGACAGAACAATGATTTTTACACGCCGGTTCGCTTGCCGTCCTTTTGCCGTAGTATTGTCAGCAACCGGCTTGAATTCACCATAACCCACAGCAGACAAACGCGAGGGCTTAACGCCAGCACGGGAAAACAAATGCACCACAGTGGCTGCACGGGCCGCTGAAAGTTCCCAGTTAGACCGAAAATTCTCCGTCGCAATAGGTACATTATCTGTAAATCCTTCGACCTGTATCTGGTTGTTAAAATCACTTAATACTTTTGCAACATCACGCAATACCGGGCGGGATGTTGCCTGTAATGATGCCTTGCCACTGCCAAATAAAATACTGGATTTGATTTCTATTTCTATCCATAAATCATTTTTTTTCACCTTCACCAGTTTGTCATCAATTAAAGGTGCCAGATCTTTTGAAATACGGGCAGCAATCTTGCGCAGGTTTATTTTATCTTCTCGACTCGCCTCAACGCCACCATAGGCTGACAAATTTTGGGTAGTGGAAAAATCAGCTGACGACATGGCCGCAGGCGAAACAATGGGCGGTTTTAACGGATTATTCAGTTTGATCGGCAACCCTGCTTGTGATGGGTTAAACGCAGAAGAAATGGAATCGGATAATACGCGATATTTACCTTCATTCACCGAGGAAATTGAATACATCACCACGAAAAATGCAAATAACAGCGTAATAAAGTCCGCATAGGAAACCAGCCAGCGCTCGTGATTAGCGTGTTCTTCCGGTTTTTTTTTGCGTGCCATAATAACCACATTACCGGTTAGCCATTAAATGCTAACCGGTGAAGCCTCGCAACTTGGTTTCAATATTACGAGGATTCTCACCTTCGGCAATGGAAATCACACCTTCGACAATCATTTCATAAAGCTGGGATTGTGCATATACCTGTGCCTTTAATTTTCCGGCCATGGGCAAAAACAGCAGGTTCGCCAGGCCCACACCATAAATAGTGGCCACAAATGCGGTGGCAATCCCCGACCCCAGTTTTGATGGATCAGCCAGGTTTTGCATAACATGGATCAAGCCCATCACCGCACCAATAATACCAATGGTGGGACTGTATCCGCCCATATTTTCAAACACCTTTGCCGCTTCATTGCCATAATGTTCCTTGGCATCCAGCTCAACTTCCATAACCCGGCGAATGACTTCGGGCTCACTGCCATCCACCAGCAACTGTAAACCTTTTTGTGCAAAGGGATTACTTTCATTTTCTGCAATATCCTCCAGCCCCAAAAGTCCTTCTTTACGGGCAATATTGCTCCATTCCATAATCTTCTCGATGGCTTCTTCACTTTTCAGTTTCGGTGGAAATATAATCCAGAAAACCATTTTGAGTGACATCATGAATACCCGCAGAGGCGATTGCAGCATTACTGCACCCACGGTGCCACCCAATACGATCAGACAGGCGGGGCCATTAATCAGCGAACCAACATGACCACCTTCCAGGTATTGGCCGCCCAGTATGGCACCAAAACCAATAATCAAACCCAGGATACTAAGAATATCCACATTACACCTTTTCTGCTAACGCCTTGCCGATATCATCCAACGGCAAAATCTGATCCACAATACCGGCATCCACTACAGCCGCAGGCATTCCGTACACCACACAGGATGCTTCATCTTGTGCCCATATCGGCGAGCCTCCTTCCTTAATCAGTTTTGCGCCTTCCCTGCCGTCTGCACCCATACCCGTTAATACAACGGCCAACAATTTCCCAGGATATAATTTGGCAATGGAAGTAAAGGTAATATCCACACACGGTTTATAATTTTGGCCTGGTTCACTATCCGTAATGCGCACAATGTCCCGCCCTGCTCTTTTTTCAATAAGCATTTGTTGCCCCCCCGGTGCCAACAAGGCTAACCCCGCCTCCAGAAAATCGCCGTCCTGCGCTTCACGCACGTTAATAGCGCAGGTGGAATTCAAACGCTGAGCAAAAGCATGGGTAAAACTGGCGGGCATATGCTGAATCAAAACAATAGGCACGGGAAAATCTTCAGGCAATTGTTTCAACACATTTTGCAAGGCAACCGGTCCACCCGTGGAAGTGCCAATAGCCACCAGTTTTGTCAGCCCCTTTTTCAATACACTGTTGATTGATGTGCGAACAGGGGGGGCTTTTGAGGCTGTAGCGGCTGCACGACTCGCAGGCGCATCAGGACGAGTTGATGAAAACACCGGACGTGGGACAACTGCCGGACGAGATGGACTGCGTCGTTCCCCAACAGCCCGTACCCGTTCACATAAAAGTTTTTTAACTTCTTCACGGTCATTGGAAATATCTTCAAACCGCTTCGGTAAAAAATCGACAGCACCGGCATCCAATGCATCCAATGTTGCACGCGCACCATCTGTGGTCAGCGAGGAAAACATCAAAATCGCTGTTGGGTGGCTCGCCATGATTTTTCGTGTTGCGGCAATACCGTCCATTACCGGCATTTCCACATCCATGGTAATCACATCCGGCTTCAGGCGTGATGCTTTACTGACTGCTTCCACACCATTTTCAGCACTGTCAATGACTTTTATCTGTGGATCAGCTTCCAGCATTTCCGTCACACGGCGGCGGAAAAATCGTGAATCATCCACCACTAATACACGGACAGCCATTAATTATTTCTCCACATTTTGTATTGTATTGTTTCTTCCAGTACAGGATGGGGTAACATTAATTTTTACTGGTTATTA
>Ga0256839_1005112_pt1 | contig 12333 bp, 7 predicted proteins | sample 354166metaG_FD_185968 | JGI IMG/M metagenome (GOLD analysis project Ga0256839, IMG submission 185968) | Hydrothermal vent microbial communities from Mid Atlantic Ridge, Atlantic Ocean - 354-166 | ecosystem: Environmental > Aquatic > Marine > Hydrothermal vents | place: Atlantic Ocean: Mid...
ATCTCTATAGTATTATTTACCTTAGAGAGCCCACTGGCATTTAGTGGACATCGCTACCTTATAGCATAAAATGAAAATTTCCTGCGCCACATGATTGATTTAAGGTAGCCACTATTTTATTAGCCTCAGCGGCTGATTCATTAGGACCTTTAATATAATGTGGCATTTTATCTTTGCCATAGCGATACCGAGTCCAGCAACGACCTAGTTTTTCTTCGCCAAAAATGGTTTTAACACTTTGGTAGTGCTTGTGGGGATGAAAGCCTAACTGTTTGGCGTAATCTGCGGCACCTTCTATCAATTTTTTGGCACAGGCAGGTTTTATTTTAGAGAACGCATAATCACCATGTGATTTAACGATACCGGGTTTAAACACATTTTCGTATTCCGGAACAGGCAGCGTTTTGAACAGCACGTTCTTAATCCCTAAGCAATATACATCAATAATAAAGGAGCAGACGGCGACTTCCCCTTGAGGGGACATTCTGGTAATCAGAATGTTGCCAATACCTGCTTCAAATAAATTATTAGGAATCAAGCACTCATAAAAAGGAAATTCAAGGTATGCGGCTATTTTATCTTGTAGTTGTTGCGATGTGTCGGCCTTAGTGCGTGTCTTTTGTTTGAGTTTTTTCTGTTTTGCTTTTTTTTGTTTTTGTTGTTCTGTTAAAGCCATCTTAAATATGTCCGTAAGCGATAAAAATTGAGCTCAGTTGAAATGTGTTTATTTTGAAACTAATAGCACCTTGGTAGTTTACAATACAGGGTATCTAAATGTAAGTGACAGAGGCAAGATGATGGAAAATAGAGAGATTGAAACGATATTAGCGACATTAGAGCAATATATTACGCAAAAAATACAGGATGATAGTGTTGAGCAGTTAATTCTCTTTACACGGCGGTATTATGCTTTTGCCACAGCGGAAGAGTTAGCTGATAAGAGCTTGGAAGATTTATTTGGTGCAGTTTTATCGCATTGGAATTTCTTTTTGCATTTACCTGAATCTGCCGCAAAAATTCATATTTATAACCCTTCTCTGGAACAACATGGTTGGCAAAGTACACATACGGTTATTGAAATTGTACTGCCGGATATGCCCTTTGTTTTGCAGTCCATTACGATGGAAATTAATCGCTATGGCTTTGCTAACCAATTGGTTTTACACCCTGTTTATTGGGTGCAAAGGGATGCACAAGGTAAGTTATTAAAGGTAACGGCTGATGAGCAAACCGCTTCGTTAAGAGAGTGTGTCTTACATATAGAAATTAACCGGCAAAGTGATACCGAATTGCTGACACAATTACAAACCGATTTACGACATGTTTTGCGTGATGTGCAGGCTGCAACTGAAGATTGGCCATTGTGTGTTGATAGCATGCAGGCGGAAGTTGATGTGTTAAAGGCGGCTGCTAGGCCGGAATTGTCCGAATCCATTGAATTTTTAGCTTGGTTGCAAGATACGCATTATGTTTTTTTAGGATACCGGGAATATCAAATTATCGAGCAGGACGGTAAGTATGGTTTCAGTGTGGTGGCCGGTTCCGGTTTGGGTATTTTACGCGATAGTATTGCCAACATTCCGACCAATAATTTTTTGCCGATAAGTGATGATGCTTATCAAATACTGAGCAATGATAATCCGTTAATGATTACCAAGGCCACCAGTAAAGCGACTGTACACCGTCCGGTCTTTATGGATTATATTGGTATTAAGCAATATGATGATACGGGTAAAGTCATTGGTGAAAAACGTTTTCTAGGACTTTATTCCTCATCCGCTTATTCATGTGAATTAAAAAGTATCCCTTTGGTACGCAGCAAAATGGAGGCTTTAATTCATTCTGATCTTGCTAATAGTTCGCATAGCGCACGAGCATTAATGTATGTGTTAAATTCATTGCCAAGAGATGAGCTTTTTCAGGCAGGAATTGATTCATTAATTACCTGTGCAAAAGGCGTACTGAAGTTACAAGAACGTCAGCGTGTGCGTGTCTTTGTGCGCCATGAAGTGTATGGGCATTTTGTGTCCTTATTAGTTTTTGTGCCTAGGGAACGCTATAACACAGAATCGCGCATTAAAATTCAGACTATTTTATTAGATATTTTTCAAGGAACCGATACTGACTTCAGTGTTAATTTAACCGAGTCCATTTTGGCTAGAATTCACTTTATTATTCATAGTAAAAAGGGCTGTTGTATTGATTATGATGTGCAAGCCATAGAGCAACGCATTATTGAGGCTTTATCTGATTGGCATGATGAATTAGCGGCAGAATTACATTATTTATATGGTGAAGCCGAAGCGAATCAATATTTACAAAATTATCGTGATGGATTTTCGGCCGCTTATAAAGAAGCGGTTTCGGCACGTACTGCATTATTGGATTTAAAGCGTTTTGAACAAATTGAGCAACAAGGTTTGTCAGTACTGGGGATTTTATACAGCCCGTTAGCGGCAACAGAAAATAAACAATTATTTTTTAAATTATATTGTTTTGGTGAACTGGCTTCTTTGTCGCGTAGCTTACCGATGCTGGAAAATATGGGGGTGAAAGTCTGTAGTGAACACCCTTATGAAATTAGAAAAAAAGGTCAAGATAAGCCATTTTGGATTCACGATTTTGGGTTAAATTATTCCCATGTTGATACGCTGGATATTGAATCTTTAAAACCTAGATTTCAAGAAGCATTTGAACAATGTTGGGCAGGGCGTGTTGAAAATGATGGTTTTAATGCCTTAATCATCCGTGCTGAATTAACGTGGCAAGAGGTTAATATTGTCCGTGCTTTGTATTTTTATTTGCGACAAATAGGGATTGCGTTTAGTCAAAGCTATGTTGAAAAGACATTGGTACATAATGCTGCGGTGGTGCAGTGTCTAGTGAAATTTTTTGATGCACGGTTTAATGGTACAGAAGAGCTGTTACTCGATACAGAGCAATATATTGTTGAGATTGAAAGCCTGATTGAACAAGTAAAGTCGTTAGATGAAGATCGTATTTTAAGACGGTATCTTAATCTTATTTTAGCCGCTGAACGCACAAACTTTTTTAAAGAGACTGTTGATGAATTAGGGGTTCCTTATTTTTCCATCAAATTTGATTCGGCAAAAATAGATGCCATGCCATCGCCTATTCCTTATTATGAAATTTTTGTTTATTCGCCGCGTTTAGAAGGCATTCATTTACGCGGAGGAGCGGTTGCTAGAGGCGGTTTGCGTTGGTCTGATAGACGTGAAGATTTTAGAACCGAAGTGCTGGGCTTAATGAAAGCACAAATGACTAAAAATTCGGTGATTGTACCGACCGGCGCAAAAGGTGGGTTTGTTGTTAAAAAGATATACCCAAAGGCACAGATGCTAGATGAGGGCGTTGCTTGTTATCGTATATTTATCCGTGGCCTGCTGGATATTACGGATAATTATGCGGCGAATGAAATTGTCAAACCGGCACAAGTACAGTGTTATGATGCGGATGACCCTTATTTAGTGGTGGCGGCGGATAAAGGAACGGCACGATTTTCCGATTATGCGAATGCACTCGCCCAAAGTTATCATTTTTGGCTTGATGATGCGTTTGCTTCTGGTGGTTCTACCGGTTATGACCATAAAGCTATGGGCATTACAGCGCGAGGGGCTTGGATTTCGGTACAGCATCATTTTGATAATTTAGGCATCAATATTCAAACTAAACCCTTCACCGTAGTCGGTATTGGTGGTATGGCCGGTGATGTCTTTGGTAATGGCATGTTGTTATCCGATAAAATAAAATTATTGGCAGCCTTTGATCATGAATCTATCTTTCTTGATCCGAACCCGAATACGGATAGTAGTTTTCAAGAACGGCAACGCTTGTTCAAATTACAAGGCTCCGCATGGAGCGATTATGACGCAACTCTGATTTCAACAGGAGGGGGAGTTTATGCCAGACAGGATAAAGTCATTTTTATCAGTGAAGCCGTACAAGATGTTTTAGCGATTACTGCGACGCAATTAACACCTAATGAACTTATTAGAGCCATTTTAACCGCACCGGTGGATCTTTTATGGAATGGGGGCATTGGGACTTATGTAAAAGCTGCGACTGAAGCAAATAGTGAAGTAGGCGACCGTGCGAATGATGCACTCAGGGTTGAGGGTGCACAATTACGCTGTAAAGTGGTGGGTGAGGGCGGTAACTTGGGGTTTACCCAAAAAGGTCGTATTGAATATGCTTTGCACGGTGGCAGTATTAATACCGATTCGATTGATAATTCTGCAGGGGTGGATTGTTCTGACCATGAAGTCAATATTAAAATTTTACTCAATAGTATTGTATTGCAAGGTGATATGACGGCCAAACAGCGTGATAAATTACTGGTAAGTATGACCGATCAGGTTGCTGAGTTGGTGTTAAGGAATAATTATCTACAAAATCATGCAATTACTATGATTCAACATGAAGCCTTGCAAGTTTGGCAAGGTATTAAGCAATTAATACTGACTTTAGAAAATAAGGCACATTTGGATTGTGCGTTAGAAAAATTGCCGAATGCAAAACAAATGCAAGAGCGAAAAGTTGCAGGTAAAGGGTTGAGTCGCCCTGAAATATCGGTGTTGCTCGCTTATACAAAACAACTATTAAAAACAGACTTATTAACCGAATCTGATCATATTAATTTAGAACTTTTTAAGCATGTTTTAATGGCTTATTTTCCCGAACAATTGCAAACGATTTATCAAGCTGAAATTCAGAAGCATCGTTTAGGCAAAGAAATTGTTGCCAATCAACTGATTAATAGTTTAGTCAATCGCTTAGGCATTGTGTTTCCGCATCGTTTTATGGCAGAGCTGAATTGCTCAGCTGCTGAATTGGTCAATACCTATCATTTGGTTTGCCGAGTGTTTGATATTGAAGTTATTTGGAAAATGCAGAGTGAATTAGATGGCGCAGTGAGTGAAGCCGTTCTGGAAGATATTAAGCTGCGTATTCGGAAATGGGTTGAACGAGCAATGTACTGGTTTGTACGTAACGAGCATAATGTGGACATTGCTGCACATTATGTGGATGCGATTGCAATATTAGAGGATGATTTAAGTAGCTTAGTTACTCAAGCTGAACAGGCAGAGATAGATAAACAAGTGGATGCATTGATTAATGTCGGTGTGAGTGCGGGGCTGGCTTTGAAAATTGCACAAAGTGATGCGCTTTCCGCCTGCCTTAATGCTATTAGAATACAGAAAAAAACACATTGTCCTTTACAGGAAGTGACCAAAGGCTTATTCCATCAAGCCAGTGCACTGAATTTAGATTGGTTACGGGAGCAAATTTTATTACTACCCAAGGAAACAACGTGGGAAGCCTTATCACGTCGTGCCATGATTGATGAGTATAATCAGTTGAGTTGCGTATTATTGCAAAGTGCGTTATCTGAATCAGGGCATTCTATTGTTGAAAAATTAGCCGCTTGGCAACTTAAAAATGAAGCCTCGCTAGCGCGTTATCAGGCATTAATCAAGTCAGCTGAAGCCGATGAAAGTGTTCAATTAGAAAAAATTGTGGTTATTTTAGGAACGAGTTGGAATTTAACGGTTTATGGGGGGTAGGTTACATTTTTTGTATCAAAATTGCTGTACAATATAATTATAATAATAAATTCTAATATATAAAGAGGAAGGTAATCATGAGAATATTATTCATCATGCTAAGTTTATTAAGCATTTATCTTACCCCAGTTAGCGCACAGGCTAATTGGGAGCTAAGTCTAAATGTCGATGGACATGAGTTGAAAAAATACAATGAAGCATTGGATATACAATTAAATATTCGAGTCACAAGCAGTCCTAATGCCGATATTTATGTCGCTATAAAATCACCTGATGGACAGCTTTTTTTTCTAAAGGCGGGAAATTTATTTGCCGCACCTGAACTGCTTGCCAATGCAGCACCTTATGTTAGTAATGTAACACCTGTCGCAGAACAATCCGGCAGTGTTTTGTTGTTAGCGAATTTACCGCGTAACCTTCCGAGTGGACTCTATCAGGTTTATGCACTGGCAACTGAAGTGGGTGCCAATGTATTTAATAGTGAAACATGGTTAAGCTCATTGGTTTACGATAGTTTTTACTTCATTAATAATGATAATAATTTGCCTATTCCTCCACAAATCACGGGGGTTGTTAATGAGCAGGGGCAAAGAGTATTTGATTTAACTTTACAAAAAGGTAAAAAAACTTTTTTACCTGATACACAAACAGATACCTTTGGTATTAATGGCGACTACCTAGGGCCTACTATTCGGCTATCTAGGGGAGACCGTGCGTTATTTAAAATAAATAACCAAGTCGGTGAAGAAACCACTATTCACTGGCATGGTTTACATATCCCTGCAAAAATGGATGGCGGCCCGCATCAAGTGATAGAACCTGGTAGCACTTGGCAGCCATTTTTTGAAATCAAACAATTAGCGGCAACACTTTGGTATCACTCTCATTTAGAAGGTAAAACAGCGGAACATGTTTATAAAGGATTAGCTGGTTTATTTATCGTTGATGATGCAGAGAGCGACCAGTTGGCTTTACCGCGTAATTACGGTGTTGATGATATTCCAGTGGTTGTACAAGACCGGCGTATTGCAGCAAATGGCAATATGAATAGCACACTCACCAATATGGTCGATAGAGTGGGATTACGTGGTCAATATATGCTAATCAATGGTGCATTAACCCCCACACTAGAAACTCGCGCCCAAGTGATACGCCTGCGTTTGTTAAATGGTTCTAATGCTCGTATTTATAACTTTGGCTTTGCCGATAATCGTAATTTCTATCAAATTGCCAGTGGTGGTGGCCTATTGCAAGCACCTGTTGCCATAAATCGTTTACGATTATCTCCTGGAGAGCGTGCTGAGATTCTGCTTGATTTACGTCAAGACAGCGGTAAATTTCTACGGTTGCAGAGTTATTCAGCTGAAATCACACCGACGACCATTGAGACCGCAAATATGCGCGACCCATTGGATATGCAAACCTTTGATCTTATGAGTATTCGAGTCGGTGAAGTAGGGAATAATGGCTTAGATATTCCCAGCCAACTCGTTACCATAGAGACATTACGTGCAGAAGATGCGGTATTAACTCGCCCTTTTGTCCTTAAACAAGGTATGGGGGGTAATGGTGGCATGGGAGGCGGTATGGGTAATGGCGGTGCAGGTAACATGGAGGGGATGTTTACTATTAATGATAAATCCATGGATATGCTACGTATTGATGAAACCATACGCCTAGGTGATACTGAAATATGGGCGATCAGTAACGAAGCCAATATGGCGCACCCCTTTCATATTCATGACATTCAGTTCCAGATTTTAGATCGTAATGGGCAAGCACCGAGTGCAGGTGAAGCAGGTTGGAAAGATACTGTACTGGTATTACCAAATGAAACGGTGCGGGTGATTACTCGTTTTGAAGATTTTGCTGATCCGGATTCGCCTTATATGTACCATTGTCATATTTTAGAACATGAAGATGCAGGCATGATGGGACAATTTGTGGTGATACCTTAATATATAAAGTAATTATTTTATGTTAGTTTCTATTGTATCCTTTGCAGTAAGGGAGTGACATCAATCCGCCCACCCACCTGCTAAAGCTGGGTGGGCATTGTAAAAATAGCCTTGTTACTTGTTCTGTCGTGAGACAAAAACTCCCGCTTGCCCTACATCGATTTTTTAATTCCGTAAATATTTCAAATAACTTGTGTACTACGTCTTTTTATAGTCTGTACTGGGCGTATTACAAATTATCTGCACATTTGCCAATGATTTGCTTATCGGTATAATCAAAATCAGTAGATAAAAGCATGATGAGTCCCTAAATGAATAGTGTTAAAAAAAATACGGCAAGTATCATATTGAGCGGTGCTATGCTCTTAACAGCTTGTAGTGGCGTGCCTCCAAATCAGGAAAATCATAATACGGCTAAAGTAACGAGGACACATAATGCAGTGGCAAAACAGCAGGCTTTTAATGAGCTGGATGCGGCAATGGGTATTAAAGCTAAAGCTCAAATCAAAACCATTGTTGGCAATGGTTATGGTAAGACTGTTGATAAAGCACGTCGCGATGCATTAAAAAATTTAGCCGGCAGTATTCAAGTGGATGTGGTTAATCAGGTTAAAACGTGTACGAATCAATATGGTGATTGCGGTAGTGTTGTACAGGTAAACACACGCTCTGAATTGCCTATTTTAGGGGTGCAATACCAGCGGCTTGCCAATGAACAAGGCTTAATACGTTTTCAAGCATGGATTGATAGCCAGTATTCATTACCTATTTATGTGCGCGAGTTGGATAAATTAAACCAGGCCATTGCAGATAATCAACACGCTTTACGGAAAAATTTGTCGGCAGACCGGCGTTATCAAATAACCCGTGCATTAGTTGCTAATATACACAAATATGATAAAAAGCGTTTGGTTGCCAATGTGCTTGGCGGTTATCAGCAACAAGCTAGGCCGAAAGTCGATTTGAATAAGCTCCAAGACCAGCTAAAACAACTAGAAGGCAGGGCAAATTCCTTACGTTTTGCGGCAAAGATTTTGGCACAAGGAATTAAAGTCAAAAATATTTATTTACACCCGCCTACTCCTAAAAATGTACAAGAAGTAACCCCATTTGCTTTTGCACTTAAAAAACATTTATCACCTTTATTGCACACCGTCAGCTTACCTGAGCGCGCTAAATATAATATGGAAGGTGAATATGAAATATTGGCTAATGGTAATATTTTTGTCAGCTATCGCTTGGTGGACTTAAATTATAAAGTACTCAACAGCAATAGCGTGATTATTGAAAGGGTAGCACATCAAGCCTTTCGTTCTAAGCCGACTGCGGTTTCTTTCGAAATGTTGCTACATAACAATATTGCATTAAGTAATCAATTTCGTGCTGAATTAAAAACGCTGCATGGTTCTGAGACACTTTATTATAAAGGGGGTGATACGATAAAACTGTTGGTACGCTTAAATCAGGCCGGTTATTATTATATCGTTGGCCATGTATTGCGTCATGGGGCGCAATTTTCTTATTTATTGGAATTAAATGACGCGCAAGGTGATGCGCGGTTTGTTCGCTATATTCCGCAAGATCAAGCCAATAAATATGTTGAAATTGCTGAATTTGAAGTGAGTCCACCTTATGGAACGGAACATTTACAATTAGTGGCGGCAAATAAAAAATTTACACATTTACCACGACATGCTTATCTTTATTTACCTGAAGAAGGCACAGGGTATTATGCGTTAGAGGGCAGTCAAGGTAATGTAGAGGCAGGTGTTATGAAAACAAGAGCATTACGTATAAAGCAGAATAAAAATAAGGTATTGACATCTGAAACGAGCTTAACTTATACGACAAGGCCAAGAAATTAGGGCATAGAACAAAAATCTGTGTTAGATTCGTAAATTATAATAATTTAAGTTTGATGGTTGAATAATGATAAAAGTCGTTAGGAGGGTTGTGGGGAGTGCTGTGTGCATACTTATTTTAAGTAGTTGCGCGACGACCAAACCTCAGCCTGTTGCTTGTGTTGCCAATGTAATGGATGCCAATGGCCGCCCTTGTTGGGTTAATAAAACTCCGCAGGAAGGGGTTGTAGTGCAAATGGCTAAACACATCAAGCCTGAAAAAACACGCGCTTTATTATTTAATAGAGCGGTGGTTGAATTGGCCGCAACACATGGCGGGCTGGATGTTTCACAGGATGCGGTGGTTAGCAAGGTCGTCATGGTACATAATGACAATGTTTCAGGAAATTCATCGGTCACTTCATTTGCAACTGTCACATCGGCAAATGAAAGTATTGAGGTAAAGGCTAAAGTGCGTGATGCATGGAATGACTTGATTACCCAGAAGATGTATATGTGGGTTGTTTTGGAGGATGAATAGATGAAGGCAAAATTAATACCGGTATTGTTATTGTTAACAACTCCAGCGGTGGCAGAGAATGACTTTGATGCTTATAAAAACCAGCAACAACAGATGGCAAACCAGTATGCTACTAATACACAGCAAGATTTTGAGCAGTATAAAAAAGCATTGCATGCAGGGTTTGAAGATTTACAACAAACTTACCTAAAAGAATCGAAGCGTTACCGCCAGCGAGTGATTCGGCAGTGGGGGGATTTTAAAGAAAGTGATAAAACGACCTGGGTTAATTACTCGGCAAATGGGCGTGTACGCGAATCAGTTAATTTTTCCACGGGTGCAGTAGAAGTTGAATTTTTAGCCTACAAAACAGATTCCGCTGCTAAATTAAAGCAGCAAGCACAACAAAATATTGTCGAGTTATTAAGTACTAATGAACAACAGGCTTTTGCTAACGATGTAGTGGCACAAAAGGTTGAAACGAAAATCAAACAACATAGTGATGTTGTAAAAACAGGCAAGCCTTCTGTTAATAACTTAGTGATGGCTCCTTTAGTTGCTAAAATTGACCTTAATAATAAACCGGCTGTTAATCAATTAGCAGGCAAATTAATGGCGACCGCAACAACAGAAACCAAGCCCATTGATGCTAAGCAACAAATTGTTAAAGTTCGTTTTAAAATCCCTGCCAAGTTATCTGCCAAAGCAAGTCGGTTTGCAACTCGGGTACAACAGATTGCTAAAAAAGAAAAGATTCCGGTAGCGTTAGTTTATGCGGTGATTGAAACAGAGAGTAATTTTAACCCGCTGGCAAAATCACATATTCCTGCCTATGGTTTAATGCAGATTGTACCGGTCAGTGCAGGCAAAGATGCCTCTAAATATCTTTTTGGCAAAGCCAAAGTGTTGGCACCTTCTTATTTATATAATAGTGACAATAATATTGCAGTCGGTGGCGCTTATTTGCATATTCTTTACTATAATTATTTGCGTAAAATTGAAGATAGCACCAGTCGTTTATTTTGTGCGATTGCGGCTTACAATACCGGAACGGGAAATGTCGCAAAAAGCTTTGTTGGCTCTTATAATATTAATAAAGCGATTAAAAAAATCAATAAAATGTCTGCGAGTGAGGTCTATCGACACTTACGCAAACATTTACCACACGATGAAACTAAACACTATATTAAACGTGTTGCCACACGCATGGCAAAGTATCAAGTTTAATTTTACTCCCACTAGAGGAACATTATTATGAAGTTAGTAAAACCGGCACTTATTATTTTGACCACTACTTTAGTGGCTTGTGCAGATAAAAAAGTAGACCCTGTTAGTGTTTTGGCCGCACCTGCACCAATTGCGGCAGATTGCGTATTTCCTAATCAAACAGTTGCACCTGGTTGGATTTGTGATGAACCCGTACCGGGCTTGGAGGTTCAGGCCGTTGGCACCGCTGAAAAATCGCAGGCAGGGCAGGCTTATATGAAAGATATGGCTAAGGCGGCTGCATTAGGAAACCTTGTTGAGCAATTTAAAGTAAAAGTTGCCAAAATGGTGAAGCAATATATTGGTACCACGGGAATGGGATCAACAGAAACTGTGGATGCGGCAGCTAGTAGTACAATTAAAACGATTTCCAGTGACACTCTGACAGGAATGAAAGTGTATAAAACACGTACAGGCCCCGAAGGTAGAATGTATGTACTGGTTGGATTAGACGCAGAAAATACGCAGACAGTCGTTAAAAATGCGGTTAAAACCAGTATGAAAAATGAAAAGGCTTTATGGCAGGAATTTAAAGCACAGAAATCACATGATGAAATGGCAGCAGGCATTGCTGCAATGGAAGATTAATCACGCTCCCCCTATCGCTAATTTAATAATACACCATGACGGACAAAAAATAGGTGTCGCTTGGTGTATTGTTAAGTTTGTATTTTAAATTTTGGTATCAATATTGGACAATGGCAATCATAAATTCAAATTCTCAACAACCTGATTTAGACTGGAGTCAGGTGCGAGAGACGGTAAAATTACTAACTTTATCGGCAACACAAGTACAATCTAGCATGCGGGAAGGGGATGACTCAGTCACAACATTAACCGCAGCCTTTACGGATATGGTGACAAACTTAACGGAAGTGAGTAAAGCTTTGGAAAGCATTGAGGATTGTGCAGCAAAAGATAAGGCCATGCAACATTGTTTAATGACCAGTGAAAAAGTCCATTCCTCTATTATTGCCTTTCAATTTTACGACCGTATGCAACAGTGTTTACAGCATGTAACTGAAAATTTAAACGGCTTATCGAATATTGTTGAAAATCCTCAGCTATTATATAACCCCATGGAGTGGAAAAAATTACAAGATAAAATTCGTGATGGCTATACTATGGAATCGGAAAAAGTGATGTTTGATGTAATATTAGAG
>Ga0256839_1005113_pt1 | contig 12331 bp, 10 predicted proteins | sample 354166metaG_FD_185968 | JGI IMG/M metagenome (GOLD analysis project Ga0256839, IMG submission 185968) | Hydrothermal vent microbial communities from Mid Atlantic Ridge, Atlantic Ocean - 354-166 | ecosystem: Environmental > Aquatic > Marine > Hydrothermal vents | place: Atlantic Ocean: Mid...
GCTTTGCCATTGCCCTTCGTTAAATGGGTCGTGCTGGCGATTACCAGCGTATATCTCCTGCGCGGTTTGGCTTTGGCGCCCATGTATTTCGTTATGCCTGAACAGGTGAACAGCTTTGCGGTATGGAGTAGTTTAATTGTACTAGCTCTCGGTATTTTCCATGCCGTCGGGCTTGTGCAGGTTTGGGATAAGATGTAGGCGGGATTATGAGCCGTTTTACCAAAACTGACTGGTTGGATTTGGGCTTGGCTGAGTTGTCTGCAAGCGGGCTCACGGCGATTCGCATTGATAAATTGTGCGCATCTGCGGGGCGGACCAAAGGCTCTTTTTATCATCATTTCTCTGGGCGCGAGGATTTTGTTGCGGCTTTGCTGGACCACTGGCAGCAAAATCTCACTGAGGCGGTGATTAGGGAGACCGAACAAGAGCTAGACCCTGTTGCCAAGCTTATCACCCTCAACCGGATAACCGAGGAACTGGACATGGGGGTGGAGACGGTTTTGCGGCGCTGGGCTGGAACCGAGCCAAGTGTTGCGACAGCCATTGCCAAGGTGGACAAACGCCGCATTGATTATGTGGCCAGTCTTTTGATGCAAGCCAAAGATATTTCGGTGAGGCAGGCCGTGGACTTGGCGGTGATGAATTACACATCCCTAGTCGGGTCGCAATTAGTGTTCACGGATATTTGCCAAGATCGCCGCAAGCGCATTGCGCAGATCTATGTGGACATGCTGGATAATTTGCCGGATCACGCCTGATGCCAGCCGTCTAATCTGCCGACCAAATTGGCCGCATCAACCATCCCTGCATTGGCACCCCAGATATGGGACGGGTTTTGGATACGTAAATCTATCCAGGCATCACGTACCGGGCCGGCGGGCAGGGCATCTGCGGCAAATATGAGGGCGGCGCGTTCTGCGAACAGGCGGGCATCGACATTTGTTGCGTCCTTGAGCCAGTTAGTAAGCGCTTGCACCGCTGGAATATCAAAACCAATGCGGGCGATGTCTTCATGAAAGGCATCCAAGGTATCGGGGTCACGCAAGGCGCGCTGAATATCAAGGGCGATAACATTGCCCGATCCTTCCCATATGGCATTGAGGGGTGAAGTTTGGAACAAGCGCGGCATACCGCTTTCGTGGACAAAACCGACCCCGCCCAAACATTCCATAGCTTCGGCAAGTACATAGGGCTGGCGTTTGCACACCCAGTATTTTGCAATAGGGGTGAGCACCCGCGATAGCCTATGGGCTTGACTGGTTTTGGGCGCGTCAAACCCGGCGGCAACGACGAAACCAAGTGCAAGCGCCGCCTCGGATTCCAGTGCCAAATCCGCGAGTGTGTTTTGCATGAGCGGTTGGTCGATAAGCTTGCGCTGAAACACTGTGCGGTGGCGGGCAAATTGTGCTGCGAGTGCCACAGATTTTCGCATACCAGACGCCGAGCCTAGGATACAGTCAAAGCGGGTGTGGTGTGCCATAGTGATTATGGTTGCAATCCCGCGCCCCGGCGCCCCAATCCGCTTGGCCCACGCCCCCCTATATTCGATTTCGGATGAGGCATTGGAATGGTCGCCCATTTTGTCCTTTAGGCGCTGGATTTCCATTGCATTGCGGGTGCCGTCTGGTCGCCATTTAGGTACTAAAAAACAACTCAGCCCGGCATTTTCATAAGCGAGGGTCAAAAACCCGTCGCACATGGGCGCAGAGCAAAACCATTTATGCCCGCGCAGTTCTGCTTCGCCGTCCGCACCCACCACGGCTTTGGTGGTATTGGCGCGGAGGTCAGAACCGCCTTGTTTCTCGGTCATAGCCATGCCCATGGTTAAGCCGGATTTCTCGTGCGCCGGGCGGCAGTTACCGTCATATTGCCCGGACAAAACCCCCGTAAGCCATGTGTCATGTGTCCAATCTTCCGCTTGCAGCACAGGCGTGACCGCATAGGTCATGGTCATGGGGCAGCCCACTCCCGTATCTGCCCAACCCATCATATAGGCAAGGGCGGCATGGGCGATATGGCCCGCAGATTTGGCCGTCCAAGCCCGTGACGATACGCCATTCTTCAGACCCATTTGCATCAGTTGATGATAGGCAGGGTGAAATTCAATTTCGTCAATTCTGCGCCCCCGTGCATCGAAAGCTCTCAATACGGGTTTGTTCTCACTGGCCAGCCGTCCCAATTCACGCGCCTCGGCACTGCCCACTAATTTACCAAATGCCATAAGGTGTGCGCCGTGTTCCTGCAAACCGTCAACCGAGCTGCCAGATTGGGAGAGTTTTGCCAGCCCATCTCCCATAGCACTGGCCAGAGCCGGATCAGCAAATAGGTTAAAGTCCCCGGGTAAGGGGGGTTGGTTCAAGACATCATGTGTCGCAAGTTCTGTGCGGGGGTTTTGTGTTTTCATGGAGAAATATTAGGTCATATTTTCGCGTTAGGCAATCTGCAAAAATTTACATGCCGCGCCTAATCCTGTGGGGTTGTCATAACATCACCCCGTCCCGCATTCACCCCGCTTCGCAAGCACATCGTTACACTGTCTTGCAATCAGGTCGCACCTATTTCGCCGTCACACTGTCATGTGCTTAACTTGCCACAATCAACGCTTGACGGGGCAGGGTGGGCAGGTCATTTTACGGCTCAATTTTGGACATAACAAAAAGGTTTTTCATGTCGGATATGTATGATGTATTGGTAATTGGCGGCGGGCCGGGGGGCTATAATTGTGCCATTCGCGCTGGACAATTAGGGCTTAAGGTCGCTTGTATTGAAGGGCGCGGGGCGCTCGGGGGGACATGTTTGAATGTCGGCTGTATTCCGTCCAAAGCTTTGTTGCACGCATCCGAAATGTACGAAACCGCGCAGAAAGACTTCGCGGGTCTGGGGATAAAAGCCGATGTTACGCTTGACTTGCCAGCCATGATGCAGAGCAAAGAAAAGACTGTATCGGCGCTTACCCAAGGGATTGCATTCCTATTTAAAAAAAATAAAATTGATTATATTCAAGGCTTTGGAAAGATTACTGAAAGTGGTGTGGTAGACGTCGCAGGCAAAACCTATCGGGCGAAAAACATCGTGATTGCCACAGGTTCCGAGGTCGCGACCTTGCCGGACATTGATATTGACGAAAAGCAAATCGTCTCCTCGACGGGTGCGCTCGCCTTGTCTGAAGTGCCGAAGAAAATGCTGGTAATTGGTGCGGGCGTCATCGGGCTGGAGCTTGGCTCGGTCTGGCGCAGGCTCGGCGCAGAAGTCACCGTGGTGGAATATCAGCCCCATATCTTGCCGGGCATGGACGGAGAAATCCAAAAACAAGCCACCCGCATGTTCAAGAAGCAAAAAGTCAAATTTGAATTAGGTCGCAAAGTTACGGGTGTGGCTAAAACCAAATCCGGCTTGACGGTCACTACCGAGGCCGCAGCGGGCGGGAAGCCTAAAGACATAGACACGGATGTGGTGCTGGTCGCCATTGGGCGGCGCCCTTATACGGACGGGCTTGGGCTGGAGACGGTCAGCGTTAGGACTGACAAGCGCGGCTTTATCGAGACCGATCATTTCAAAACCAGTGCCGCTAATATTTGGGCGATTGGTGATTGTACCACGGGGCCGATGCTGGCCCATAAGGCCGAAGAAGAAGCCGTGGCCGTGGCGGAACTCATTGCAGGCAAGGCGGGTCATGTGAATTATGATGTTATTCCAGGCGTCATTTACACCAGCCCGGAAATCGCTTGTGTTGGCAAAACCGAAGAAGAATTGAAAGAAGCTGGCGTCCCCTATAAGAGCGGTAAATTCCCGTTCATGGCCAATTCCCGCGCCCGGGCCAACCACGAAACCGACGGTTTTGTGAAAATCCTGGCGCACGCAGAAACCGACGAAATCCTCGGCGCCCATATGATAGGCGCAGGGGTCAGCGAGATGATAGCCGAAGTCGCTCTCGCTATGGAGTTTAAAGCCGCAAGCGAAGACATAGCCAGAACCTGCCACGCCCACCCAACATGCTCAGAAGCCGTCCGCCAAGCCGCAATGGACGTAGAAAACTGGGCAATGCAGATGTAATAACTCCTTCCCCTCCTTGTGGGGGAAGTGCCGAAGCGTTTGCGCAGGCGATGGAGGGATTCATTCATGCCTTGCACACGACGAGAGATTGCCCCCCATCGACCGCCAAGAGGCGCCCACTTCCCCCGTAAACGGAGGAAGGGGAAAGACTACAAACCTTCGTCCTTCTACCGCTCCGCTTATTCTATCCGCCACGGCGGGAAGCGTCTGTTTTTTCCCGCTTGATACAAACGGATTTTGTTGCCCGCAGGGTCTAGGATATCGGCTTCGCGCCAGAGATAGGCTTGGGCTTTTGGCGGCGAAAGGGGCGCAAGGTTATTATCTGAAATATAGGCGTCCAAATCATCAACCTCGAAATAGATAAGTGGCCAATCGACAGGCGGCTGCCAATCAGGTGCGACTTCATGCAGAGATAAGGTGGAGGGTTCGCCAGCGCCCGTATCTGGAAATTCAAACCGTACATAACGCGGTGCGCTATCAACGATTAGGGTAAGCCCGAGGTTTTGATAAAACCCAATGCTCGCCGCCATATCAGGCGCACCAAGTGTCACCTGATTGAGGCGGAGATTATGGGAAGAGTTTTTCATTTATGAAGGTATATAAATACGTTTTAAGGGTATTAAATTTCGGTATTTTGCGTTTAGATTTTCGTAATGTTCAATTACTAATGTGGCGAGTTCCTCACTATCAATCAATCTGATATTTGGTTTTGAACGCTCCAGAATTCTTGCTTCTGAAGTAAACCCACCCAATGTTACAAATAAGCCAACCTCATTGCCCTCTAATGTACCAATGAGTTTTTGTATTTCTGGCCGACCTCTATTATCTAGTATGCGTTTGCACTCGACTTTCATAACGGGTGGTTCAAATCCAAGCTCATCCTTTGAAGCAATGATATCGACACCACCATCGCCGCTTTTTTGGCTGTTATGTTTTGTAATACGTGCAAAATAGCCCATTGCTATAAGTAGGTCTCTAACAAAATATTCAAATTCTTCCGGTGATAATTCTTTGTGTAATCGTTTAACAATATAGTCCCTTGTCTCATCCTCTGTTATCAAGGCTGTCTGCTCAACCGTTTCGTCATCAATCGCCGCTATTGAATCAGAATCAAAATCCTTTGCTTTTGCGAACGCGATAAATTCATCCCAGTTATTTGAAATTTTGAATAGGGTTATTGCAGAACCGATTTCATTTAAGGCTGGTTGGCTAAAATAGGCACGAGGTTTTTTATGCAACCATCGTACCTTTCTCCGATGCGAGTAATTCTTAGAATTATTAAAGGAGTATTCTGATTCTATAATGCCTATGTGAACTATCCGGTCTTGTTTTGAAGGATATATTACATAATCCCCAATTTGCATTTCATTTGAAAACCGAAATAGTACACCTGCCTTGACAGGAATAGCGCCTTGTTTTTCATCTGGGTAAGTTTCTTTAAAAACCCTTTTAAACTCCTCCCTGTTTGAGCCGATTAGGTTCAAATCACCAATTTCGTCCCAGCCGATACCAATAAAATTACCAGCTATTGGGTCTTCTTTAGGGGCAATACCGATATGAATACCCCAAATAATGTCCTCGGAAATTGCCATACCTATGCCATTGCCCGTTCAAAGTTTTCGGCTATGGCTTCGAGATAGCCTGTTGTGGATAGCCAGCCTTGTTTGTCACCGACGAGCAGCGCCAGGTCTTTGGTCATTTGCCCGTTTTCTATGGTTTTGATTGTGGTGCGTTCCAGGCCTTCTGCGAAGTCTATCAGGGCTTGGTTATCGTCTAGGCGGCCACGATGGGCTAGGCCGCGTGTCCAAGCAAAGATAGAGGCGGTGGAATTGGTCGAGGTGGAGAGGCCTTTTTGGTGGTTTCGGTAATGGCGGGTGACGGTGCCGTGGGCGGCTTCGGCTTCCATGGTTTTGCCGTCAGGCGTCATCAAAAAGCTGGTCATCAGGCCGAGAGAGCCAAAGCCTTGGGCAACCGTATCGGACTGCACATCGCCGTCATAGTTTTTACAGGCCCAGATATAGCCGCCATTCCATTTCATGGCGCAGGCCACCATATCGTCGATGAGGCGGTGTTGGTATTCGCCGCCAAATTCTGCGAATTGTTCCGCAAATTCTTTGTCATATATTTCTTGGAAAATATCCTTAAAGCGACCATCATAGGCTTTGAGAATGGTGTTTTTTGTGGACAGATAGCACGGCCATTTGCGGGTGAGGCCGTAATTGAATACGGCGCGGGCGAAATCTACGATTTTGTCGTCCAGATTATACATGGATTGCGCCACGCCTGAGCTTGGGAAGTCAAACACTTCTTTTTCGATAACGTCTCCGTTTTCACCTTCCCATTTGACGGTTAACTTGCCTTTGCCGGGGACGCGGAAATCTGTGGCTTTGTATTGGTCGCCATAAGCGTGGCGGGCAATGACGATTGGTTGTGTCCAGCCGGGGACAAGGCGGGGGATATTGTTACAAACAATAGGCTCGCGGAAAATCACACCGCCCAATATATTGCGGATAGTGCCGTTGGGTGATTTCCACATTTTCTTGAGGCCAAATTCTTCGACCCGTTGCTCGTCTGGGGTAATTGTGGCGCATTTGACGCCAACATTGTATTTCTTGATAGCATTAGCCGCATCAATGGTGATTTGATCATCTGTGGCATCACGGCTCTCCATGCCAAGGTCAAAATAGCGCAAGTCAATATCCAAATAGGGGAGGATGAGACGCTCCTTAATCATGTCCCAAATAATGCGGGTCATTTCGTCGCCGTCTAGCTCGACCACCGGATTTTTAACTTTAATTTTTGCCATGATTGCCTCTAAAAAATGTAGCTGTCAATTTATCTGAAAGCCGATTAAATTTAATTGAAAGCCTCTTAACACTGGTCGCACCGAATTAAAAGTATTAGCTTGGGCAAAACGCAATAAAGTGTGCAAGAATAATGGGTCACAATATGGGTAAGACGATAAAAGACCAAATGGGGCAGGTGGTGGCGCAGGGAGATAGCGCTAGGCCAGCGGTGATTCTTGTGCGCACCCAGCTTGGCGAAAATATTGGCGGTGCGGTGCGCGCCATGCTGAATTTTGGCCTAGATGAGCTCAGGCTGGTGGCACCGCGTGACGGTTGGCCCAATCCAGCGGCGGACGCTATGGCGGCGGGGGCTTTGCCTGTATTAGAACAAGCCAAAGTCTATACAACTACCCAAGAGGCGGTGGCGGATTTGCAATATGTCGCGGCGGCAACCGCGCGCAGGCGGGATTTGGAAATCCCGGTTGTTGGCACCAATACAATCGGCACCAATATACGCGGGCATCTGGCGCGCGGCCTAAAATGCGGCATCATGTTTGGGCCTGAAAAAGCAGGCCTCACCAATGATGATGTGGTGCTGGCAGACGAAATATTGACCTATCCCATAAACCCGGCTTTCCAAAGCCTGAACCTAGCGCAGGCTGTCGGCGTGTTTTCCTATATGTGGGCATCCAGCGCACTGAGCGAAACGGGCGAAGATTTACCCCCCGTGTTCAAAGAACCAAACACCCAGCCCGCAAGCCGCGCAGACTTGGTGCGTATGTTTGAACACTTTGAGGACGAGCTGGCTAAGTCCGGATATTTTTATCCCAAGGCCAAGTCTGCCCTGATGAAGCGCAATATCCGCGCCCCCTTTATCCGCGCCAAAATGACAGAACAAGAGGTTCGCACCATGCGCGGCATGATAAAGGCACTGGCCAAAGGGCGGGGGCAAAGGGGCGGGATAAGGCGCGGTGAGGATAGGGATTAACTGATATAATTCACCCCGTTATTCGTGGTGATTGAAACCTTTTCTAAGTTTTTACCCATGGCTAATCGTTGTAGATTTATCTTGTCATTTGGCACTATTTTAGCGAGGCAACGCCCCTGATCGGTTTGGCATAGAGCAAAGCCTGAAACGGGTTCGCCTTTATAATAATTGATGGTGTGCGCGATAAGTTTTGCATGCGTTGGAGCTTTATCTATTTTAGATAAGTGTTTGTTTTTAATGGTGACTTCTCGGCAAATATTGGAAACTGGTGTCCAGTCATGCGCAGGCTTTGCAGAATAAATACCAGTGGCCTGCTTGGTTAAATATCCGCCATTGGCGAGGATAAGGCCATAGCCGTTTTGGTCTTTGCGCAAATGTTCGACCATGGTGGCGATAGCGTGCATAGAATAATTATTCCCAGGGGCACCAAAGAATGGCAAGCCGCCTGTGACGGTGAGCGGACGGCCTTGCTGATTTTGGATGCGCCAATCTATGCCCAGTGCTTGGGCAGCGATAAACACGGCACACGGGAAACAGCTATACAGATCAATATAGGAGATTTTGGCTATATCCAAACCACTGCTTGCCAGCACTTTATCCAGCACGAATTTTGTGGATTGTGACGTGGATAAATCCGGGCGCTCTGTAAGGAATGTGTCGCGGGCTTGGGCGCTAACGTGCAAATAAATCCATTTATCCATGGGCACGCCCATGCGTTTTGCCATGCCAACGGACGTCATCAACAAGGCCGCCCCTTGATTGACCGCGTCTTGGGCGACATGCCATTTCAGATAGGGGGTGGAAATATCGTAATTTTCCGGGGACGGCGTGCGTAAGAAATCAACACTGCGGGCTTGGCCAAATTGGGCGTAAGGATTGCCTGCGGCAATGTTTGAAAATGGTGCAAATAGCGCGGCCATTTGTGCGCGGTATTGCGCCAAATTCAGGCCTTGCTTGCGCCGTAAGGCATTTTCAAACAAAGCATAAACTTGGGTCGGAAATACCAGGCCGTGGCGCAATTCATATGCACTGAGCAGGGGCGGGCCAAAGCCTCTGTCTTCACAATCTCCGTGCGCTGGGGCCGACCAATCCAGATCGATATGCGCGCGTCTGGCGGCTTTCATAGCACCTGTGGCTTCGCCGCCTGCTATCAAAGCCAGCTTGGTTTCGCCGTTATATATGCGCTCTGCCATTTCACTGACCAGTGCCTGGGGCGTGTCGCCGCCAACTTGCGCATAAATCAGCTTGTTTGGTTGGATATTGAGTTGGTGGGCGAGGGCACCTGGCGCATTTACAGGTGCCCCAAGTGGGTATTGTGTCGCAGGTAATGAATCCGCCATTGTGCGCACAAGGGCAAGTGTATCAATCTTTTGCCCGAAGGACACGGATAGGCCGACATCATCAATAGCACGCCTAGAGGCAAGGTTTGCCATGCCAATCGGTGAGGGAGCGTCTGTACTTAGTGCCGCCGGATTCCATTGGGATACACTCTGCCCGACGCCTATTATTATTGGTGTATTGTTGGGCATAGCGTTCATTGTTTAGGCTGATGGCTTATGCAAAAAGTTGATTATTGCAGTGCCTGATAAATTATTTCCCCGTCAACAACCGTCATCACAGTGTTCACCGTCAATATATCTGCTTCATCTATAGTCATTATGTCCTTGTCAAATATGGTGAAGTCGGCGCGCATCCCTGCTTGTATTTTTCCGACTTTGTCTTCTTCAAACGCAGCATATGCGGCCCATTGAGTGAACATTTTTAGGGCTTCTTCTCTTGTGACTTTCTCTTCCGGAAACCAGTTTTTGTCGCTATAACCATCCAAGCTTTTACGGGCGGTTGCGGCGTAAAATTCTATTCTAGGGTCGCCGCGCTCTACAGGGGCATCTGATCCGCCTGCAATGATTGCGCCACTATCAATTAAACTACGCCAAGCATATCCGCCCTTGAGACGGTCTTTACCGATACGCTTATTAGCAAAATACAGATCGCCAATAGCGTGGGACGGTTGCATTGAGGCTATAACGCCTAATTCCGCATAGCGTGGAATATCGTCTAGGTCGAGGATTTGAGAATGCTCATTGCGCCAGCGCGGCTTGGCGATTTTGCGTTCGCTTTCTGGCACGGCGGCAAAAGCCTCTGCATACCAATCTAGCATGACCTGATTGGCGCGATCACCGATGGCGTGGGTGGAAATCTGGATGCCGTCACGTAAGGATTGCTCGAATATGGGCATTAAATATTCTTTTTTCACCAAGAATAAGCCTGTATTTTTCGGGTCGTCCTGATAAGGGGCGATGAGCGCCGCGCCGCGAGACCCCAGAGCCCCATCAATATAAAATTTTAACCCCCGCGTGACCACACGCCCATTTTTGCTGGTCTGGGGGCCATGCTTGGCGATATTCGCGATTAGGTCGTCTGCGTCTTTCATATCAACCGCATTGTAGACCCGTATTTTAAGCTTGCCTTCGTCCGAGAGCCGCTCAATCAAGGCAATGTCAGTCGCATCCACCGACATGGACTGGATACCCGTCCAGCCATATGCTGCATAGACTTCGGAGGCTTTGATATATGCTGCTTCTTTGCGGGCTGGATCAAGCTTGGGCACTAAGCCTTTTACCAAGCCCATAGCATGATCAATGAGCATGCCCGTGGGTGTGCCGTCGTCGCCGTGCAATATATCACCGCCAAATGGCGGCTTGGTGTCTCTGGTGATGCCAGCGGCCTTCAGCGCCGCAGAATTTACCACCATTGCGTGACCATCCGCTCTTTGGAGTATCACCGGATTATCTGGTGATACCGTGTCTAAATCCTGACGGTTTGGGAAACGATCTTCCGGCCAATGTGTTTCTATCCAGCCGCGCCCGTAAACAGTCTCACCTTTGGGGGTTTTGGCAATTTCGGTGGCAAGTGTTTCCACCAAGGCTTTAATTGACGGTGTGTTTTCAAGGTTAAGGGTCATTTCGCGTAAGCCAATACCGAGAAGGTGGGCGTGGCTATCTACGAAACCAGGATACAGATATGCACCATTTAAGTTTATGACTTTTGTAGGTGTAGTCGAAAATTTATCGCAAAAATTGGGTGATTTCGGGAAAAGGACATTGGTAATCGTGCCATTTTTTACGGTTAAAGCATTCGCATTTGTCGAATTTACTCCTAGGAAAATTTTTGCATTTTCTATGCACAAATCCGGGGTATCCAAGCCGCTAACCGTTTTGCTTGTAACATGCATATTATCTTGTCCGCAGCCGCTCAACAATATGCAAATACTCAAAACAGTAATTGAAACTCCGTTCTTCATCACAATTTCCTCCTATAAATATGTCACTAGCATGGAGATTATGATCTCGGTTGTCCACTTTATTCTGAGGCATACCGCTTGTACGGCATTGTGCAACTGGCCAATACATTTAAAATATCGTGCTTGCGGAATGGTTTCGGTAAAGTGCCATCCATGCCGATTTTGCGGTAAAGCTGGGTGTGGTGATATTGCGGGTCTGCGGTCATGGCAAAAATATGTACACCCGCCCATGCCTGGCCACTAGAGCGGATTTTCAAAGTAGTTTCACACCCGTCCATAACAGGCATATTTATATCCATCAAGATGACATCTACAGGGCAGGAATGCATGATTTCTAAGGCTTCATAACCATGAATAGCCGAATATATTTTCCCTACATGATCGTGCAATAAAGTTTTTATGGTCAATTGGTTGAGATTATAGTCATCAACCACCAAAATATTGAGATCCGAATAGGGACTATGCATTTTTGTGCAGGTCTCAGTTTCCGCAGTGTTTTGCTCTGCCGTTGATGATAGCTCTAGCGGCAATAAGAGCGCAAATACCGAGCCTTTGCCGAGTGCACTTTTAACAAAAACTTTTCCGCCAAGCTCAGTGATTAAATCATGGGTCATGGGCAGGCCTGTGTCGACTACGCCATATACAGGCCTGTGCTTTATGCAGTGATTGGCATTTCTATCAAATATTGTTCTGATTTGGGTGCTCGATAATCCCAAGCCAGTATCTTTGACGCTAAGGGCTAAATACGATTTACCATTCGGCATTTTGATTTTCGTTGCAATTATCCAAATTTTCCCAGACTTTGTAGTTCTTACGGAGTTTTCGACTAGATTGTTTAAACAGTGTTGAACTTTCAAAGAATCTATGGTGAGGATTTCTGGAATGTCCGCATCAAAAAAAGTCTCGATTTTTGTCTGATTAGCATGAGCTTGTTTTTCCCAAATAGACTGAATCGCACCCACGGTTCGCCTGACGTAAAAATACGCCTCAGGCGTGCCCTGCATCTCTTGCAAGGCATTATATCTTCCCCCAACACTATTTCTATTGCCCAACATTACAACCAGCCCACACCCTTATCTTGTTCTGCAATCTTACACATAATCTCAAATATAAGTTTAAATTTAATGGTTTACAGAAGGTGAAATACATTGTGTTTGTGCTGGCTAAAAAATATTCTTTGTTGCGAGAATCGGTTGCTCTTCA
>Ga0256839_1005114_pt1 | contig 12328 bp, 9 predicted proteins | sample 354166metaG_FD_185968 | JGI IMG/M metagenome (GOLD analysis project Ga0256839, IMG submission 185968) | Hydrothermal vent microbial communities from Mid Atlantic Ridge, Atlantic Ocean - 354-166 | ecosystem: Environmental > Aquatic > Marine > Hydrothermal vents | place: Atlantic Ocean: Mid...
TATTCATAATGTTTACTCTTTCTTCCATTTAAAAAATAATATTAATACGATTACCCTCACCCTTAAATAGGTATTTTAGCTTATTTAAAAGAAAGGTTCCATATACGATTTACATCATCTCTTGAGGGTCCACATCCAAGCTCCATCGTACTTTACGTGCCAACGGACTTTTATAGATATGAGGCAGCATTTCAGTCATTAATTGATGCAACACCTGTCGTTTGGTTGCTTGAACTAATAACTGAAAACGATAACGTCCTTGACGGCGTAGCATCGGTGCGGACACAGGTCCCCAGAACTCAATTTGGGTTTTATTATCCTGTATTTTACTCAGACTGTGGTCGTTTTTTTGTAGATTTAATTCCAAGCCCGCTTTTAAAGATTGTAGAAAGTCCATGGCATCTTGCGCATTGCCTGCTTCCGCTCGAATAAGTAGTTGATAACAGAAGGGAGGTAAATTTGCAGCCATCCGCTCTTGTAGTGATTTTTGCGCAAAACCATCATACCCTTGTGTAATCAAAGTGGTAAACAAAGGGTGCTCTGGCTGATGGGTTTGAATTAAAACCTCCCCTTTTTTTTCCGCCCGTCCAGCTCGTCCAGCAACTTGCATAATGAGCTGTGCCATCCGCTCGGGTGCTCGATAGTCGGCACTAAATAGCCCTTGGTCAATGTCTAAAATACCCACTAACGTGACATTAGGGAAGTGATGCCCTTTTGCCAACATTTGCGTACCAATTAAAATATCGGCTTCGCCTCGTTGCGCGATGCCGGTTAGTTCGGCCATTTGACCTTTTCGGCGCGTGGTATCTCGGTCAATTCGTAAGACGGAATAGTCTGGGAACCAGTTCTGAATGGCTTCCTGTAACCGTTCCGTCCCTTGCCCGACATGCACAAAAGATTCTTGCTGTTCACAACTTGGACAAGCACTTGGTTCAGCATGCTGTTCTCCGCAATGATGGCACAGTAAATAGTGGTGCGCTTGTCCAGAGTGTAACGTCATATTGGCATCACAACTGGGGCAACTGGCCTGCCAACCACATTCATGACACATTAAGATGGGCGCAAAACCACGACGATTTAAAAACAGTAAAATTTGCCCCCCCTGTTCCAAACGGCTTTGCATCGCGAGTTTAAGTGGGCGAGAAACGCCTTCTTGAATTTTCTCCCCCCGTATATCCAATAATTTTATGCTGGGTAAACTCGCTTTGCCTGCGCGCTGTTTCAATTGTAAATGCTGATAACGCCCCTCATTCACATTATGCAAGCTCTCAAATGAGGGCGTTGCGGAGCCTAGAACCACGGGGATTTTTTCTTGATAGGCACGTTGCACCATGACGTCTCGGGCAGAGTAGCGAAAGCCCTCTTGCTGTTTATAAGAGAGATCATGCTCTTCATCAATAATGCATAAGCCTAAATTCTGAAAGGGCGCAAACACCGCAGAACGCGTACCCAACAACACCTTAACTTGCCCTGTTCGTACTAAGTGCCAAGCGCAATGCCGTTCTGAATCGTTTAAGCCAGAGTGCAAACTGGCAACCTGCGTTTGCAGTTGCGCTTCAAATCGCGCCACCATTTGTGGGGTTAAGCCAATTTCAGGCACTAAGACCAAGGCTTGCTTTCCTTGGGCGATTGCGGCTTCAATTATCCCTAAATACACTTCGGTTTTGCCACTGCCGGTAATGCCTTGCAGCAAAAAAGCTTCAAACGATTTTTGGTTCTGCAAACCGCTGACCACTCGATCAACGGCCTGTTGCTGTGCTTCATTTAAACGATGATTCGGGGGGGGAAGAAATTTAGAAGATCGTAAGCAACTGCCCTCTCTCTCTTCAATCCAACCGATTTGAATCAGTTTTTTTAAAGCGGGTCGCCAGCCTTGCAATGACTCTGATAGATCACTCGCGCATAACAAGTGCTGTCCCGATAAACGCGCCTGCATAAAAAACTCAAACAGTTCATGTTGCCGAGAGGCATTTTTTGCCAAATTTTCAACCGAGGATTGCTGCCCCAAATCGGTTAACGACCAATAGGCGTTGCCTTTTACACGGGCAGCCTCTCCCAACCTCAATCGTTTGGGCAGTACCGCCGCAATCACCTCGCCAATGGGTTCATGATAATACTGGCTCGCCCAGCGAAACAAGCTCAATTGAGTTTCTGTAAACAGTGGTTCTGTATCAATCACCTCCTCAATGGGCTTAATTTTGATGCGTTCAAAATCGGACGTATCGCTCAACCCCATCACCAAACCGACCATTTTCTTATTGCGAAACGGCACCCAAACACGACCGCCCACAACAGGAAGTCGATCGGATTCAATCGAACAATAATCTAGGGGGGATAAAAAAGGCCCAGGAACGGCAACTTTAATAATGGATGATTGATGCAAGGTAAATTTATTCACTCTTATTTATATATTTATATAAGGGGGGGGAGAAATTTTTTTAAATCTATTTAAAACACGTTAAAATAGCGGGCTTTATCGCCTAAAATCAGAAACAAAACATGCTGTTATCGCCCACGACACTCTTAACCTATTTTATACGCCATCAAAACCACCTACAAAACCAAATCGGTCATGTCGTGGCATGGGCAAGCCTAGTATTAGTCGGCATTACCGCTCTAGTGGTTATTTTACGCTATGGTTTCGACACCGGCTCCATTGCGCTGCAAGAGAGTATTATGTACGCCCATGCGTTTCTATTTATGCTGGGGATGGCTTATACCTATCAACAAGACAAGCATGTTCGGGTAGATGTATTTTATGCCCATTATTCCATCAAAAAACGTGCTTGGGTAAATTTATTAGGCACCTTATTGATGACCTTGCCGACGATGGCTTTTATTCTCTGGTCTGGCTGGGATTATGTCGCCATCAGCTGGCAAATTAAAGAGACCTCTGCGGAATCCGCTGGCATCGCTTATTTATATTTGTTAAAAAGTTTAATTCTGATTATGGCGATTTTAGTGATCGCTCAAGCCCTTTCAATTGCCGCGCAATCTTGGTTAACGATTACCAACCACAACGATAATCTTCCCCAAGAAGATGATCATCTTGAGGGCAAATTATAATGGAGTGGTTAGCACTGGTTTTATTTGCCGTTATCTTTATCGCTTTACTGATTGGTTTTCCGGTCGCACTGACCTTAGCGGGAACCTCCCTGTTATTTGCACTCATCGCCAATGCTTTCGGTGCATTCGATATGGCTTTTTTACAAAGCATTCCCAGTCGAATTTTTAGCATTATGAGCAATGAAGTTCTCATTGCGGTACCGCTGTTTATTTTTATGGGTGTGATGCTTGAAAAATCCAAAATCGCCGAAAACCTGCTGCAAACCATGGACGAAGTCATGCGTGGCATCAAAGGCGGCTTAGGCATTGCTGTGATTATTGTCGGCATGTTGCTCGCTGCCAGCACAGGGATTGTGGGCGCGACCGTGGTAACGATGGGACTGCTCGCACTGCCCACCATGCTCAAACAAGGATACTGCCCAAAAATTGCCAGCGGAACCATTTGTGCATCAGGAACGCTCGGACAAATTATCCCCCCCTCGATTGTTCTGATTTTGCTGGGCGATGTCCTCTCCTCGTCTTATCAGCAAGCACAATTGAATCAAGGAATTTTCTCACCCGAAGCGCTCTCCGTTGGCGACCTATTTATTGGTGCGCTACTGCCGGGTATGATTTTAGTGGTCGCCTACATGCTCTACATTTTTTACAAAGCGATGACGCGTCCAAAGCTTATCCCGAACAACATTGGTGAGCCCGTCGCTCCAGGTTTAAGCAGAAGAGTGCTTAAAAGTTTACTCCCGCCTTTGGCCTTAATTTTACTGGTACTTGGCTCTATTTTAGGTGGCTTTGCCACGCCCACCGAAGCAGCATCGTTAGGCGCTCTCGGCGCGTTATTACTGGCCACTATCAATAAACAGCTCTCATTAAAAACCTTAAATCATGTGATGCGTAACACCTTGCAAGTCACCAGCATGATCTTTTTAATTTTTATAGGCGCCGCTTTTTTTGCACTGGTCTTTAAAGGTCTTGGAGGAGATGACCTTATCACCGAACTGCTCACCGGCTTACCTGGCGGCGTGTTTACCGCAATGCTAATCGTGATGGCACTTCTATTTGTTCTAGGATTTTTCTTAGATTTTATTGAGATCACCTATGTGGTGGTTCCCGTAGTCGCCCCCGTGCTACTGATGATGGGGGTTGATCCGATTTGGCTCGGCATTATGATCGCCATTAACCTACAAACGGCATTTTTAACCCCCCCCTTTGGCTTTGCCCTGTTTTACCTAAAAGGCGTTGCCAGCAACTTAAAAACCACCGATTTATACAAAGGGGTAATTCCCTTTATTCTAATTCAGCTTAGCGTATTAGTTTTAATTGCTGTTTGGCCAGAGTTGGTAACTTGGCTACCTAGCTTGGTTTATTAAGACTAACAAAAAAATGAATCACACTGGGTCAAACCTCGTACTATCAAACACTTAAGTACCAGAGTGATACGACTTTCTACTCTTTGATACCTTTATCATTTACTGTATTATCAATATCACCGATTGATTTATAAAATATACAAGAACTCAGGTGACCTCTATCCCGCTTAAACAAGGCCTGTCTACAGCAGACATCGACTGCTCACTTCAACAAATTGCTGACCATAGCAATGATGGGTTAATCCTGCTCTCTAAAGCGCTTAAGCCGCTCTTAATCAATCAAGTTGCGCGTCAATATCTTAATGGGACTGAACTACCGAATGATCTTTTTAAAAACTTACGGATCTACACTCAAAAACGTAAAAACATTCAATTTAATTTAAAAGAGTGGGTTCAATCTAACGCCTTTTCATCCCGGCAGAATCGAGTAAAAACCGAGCTACTTTGGCTAAAATCAGCGCAACAAAAATCACTCATTCCAGTCATTTTCCAACTTTCAAACATTCATGACTCGTCCAAGCAAGCCGCGAATACACTCCTGATGATCCAAGATCAATCCTCTAAAATTGAAACTGAAGCGAAAATATGCCTCATGAAAACCAGTGGTGCGGGGCAATTTATTACCGACTCACTTGGCCTAATTACCGAGCCCAACCCAACCTTTATTCAATATACTCATCTGTCCGCAAAAAAACTTAAAAAGATGACCTATATTGATTGGCTCAAAGCACAAGTCACTTTTAAAGTCCCCTTTGATTTAGTCATGGACTCCCTTTTAAAAACTGGCAATTGGAGTGGAGAAATACAGCTAACCGCTCTTGAACAAAAAACGATGCCTGCCGTGCTTACCCTCTCCATGCTCACCGATGAAAATCGTAATATCGAACACTTTATCGGGGTCATCCAAGACCTTTCCGAAATTCATGAAGCGCATCATAAAATTGAGCAGCTCGCCTACTATGATCGCTTAACAGGCCTTGCAAATCGCACCTTAATGCACAACCAGCTCACACAGCTCTTAACCAAGCCACAGCCCAGCTACTCCGCACTGATTTTATTGGACATCGACAGCTTTAAAATCATTAACGACACCCTTGGCTATGCCATTGGCGATGAATTACTCATTTTAGTTGCACAAAAGTTGCAAGCCCTTGCACACCCAGAGGATCTTGTGGTGCGAATGGAGGGAGACGAATTTGCATTGCTCTTCCCAGAAATTAACCAAGATGCCAGCGAAGCCCTTACTCAAGCCCTTGGCTTAGCCTATAAAATACAAGATGCACTGGATGACCGCTATACCTTAGAAAACCGGTCTCTGCACTGTAGCGTTAGTGTGGGCGTTTATCTCTTTAGTGAGCCTCCACAAGAGGGCGATTCTAATGAACTGATTCGCTATGCGAATATGGCGATGCACGAAGCAAAAAACTTAGGTGGCAACCAAGTGTACCTCTTTGAAGATCGACTCTGTAGCCTCGCAAAACAGCGATTAGAGATGCTTCAAGCCTTAAACCACTCCGAACTGGATGACGAGTTTGAACTCTATTTTCAAGCCCAAATTGATGCACAAGGCCAAATTGTTTCCGCAGAGACCTTGCTTCGCTGGTTTCATCCAACCTTAGGACTGGTACCACCCAATGAGTTTATTCCTGTCGCGGAAGAGGGAAGACAAATCATTAAAATTGGGCTCTGGGTAATGCACAAAGCCTTTATTCAAGCAAAAGCTTGGCATAAAAAACATAAAGACCTGCGTGTTGCCATTAACATTAGTCCAATACAGTTCCATGAGCAGAGCTTTATTGAGCTCATTATTGGCCTGATTAAATTCACTCAAGTTAATCCAAACCACATTACGCTAGAGCTAACCGAAGGGGTGCTCATTCGTAATACCGCACTTGCCCTGCAAAAAATACAACATCTCGTGAGCCTAGGATTCCACATTTCCATTGATGACTTTGGTACCGGTTACTCCTCGCTAAGCTACCTACAAAAGCTACCCATCCATGAACTTAAAATTGATCGAAGCTTTATCCAACACATTCCAGACAATCAAGACGATGTTGCCATTGTGGATACCATCTTAAAACTGGCTCAAAATAAACAACTCACCGTGGTAGCAGAAGGAGTAGAAACCGAAAGACAGGCCAACTTTTTACGCCAACAATCCAATGAAATTCTGATGCAAGGCTACTTTTTTAGTAAACCCGTTCCTGCAAAGCAGTTTGAACAGCAATTTTTGAGCCACTCAAATAATGACCCTCAACACCGCCCACAAAGCGTCCCTTCTCCCCAAGAGAGCATCCAACCTCGAAGCCACTAAAATGAGACCTTTGCACGAAAGGGTGCTCGGATAAAAAAGTCTGAAATACGCCTGATTTTCGTTGAAAATCTTGCGAATACCTAGGCATTCCCTGTGATTTCCAACTCAATCAGCCAAACTTCATCTCTTCTCTCTCTATCGCCCCTTTCGTGCAAAGACCTCAAAATAAAACTTGCATCTTAGCATGTTTTAACCTATAATCCGCCACTTGCAGAAAATCGGCATGCGCAACCGCGAATACTTCGCATCCCGTTATGACATGATTCTGCTTTGCAGAGCCATTTGCGAACACATCAAAGAACCGCTTTATCTACTATTATTGTAACTAGGTAATCTCTTCTAATTATTCTGATGCAAAGGTGCTCTACCCAGAACCCAATATTGCCCCAGAATAACGAATCTACTCTTTCGTTTAGACTCACCCAACTAAGAATTACTTTCTTAATGGATGAGCCATCATTAAACGCATTCGAGTACAGCATTGTAAAAAACACTGTTTATATTTTTATGTTATTCATGGGCACAACGACTCTCACTATGAGAAAGGACCCAAAATGACTGTTGAAGTAACCTTCAAAGACCTAAAACTTTCCGAAGATGTATTAAAAGCCATTACCGATATCGGCTATGAAACCCCTTCGCCAATTCAAGCCCAAGCTATTCCAGCCCTACTGGATGGTCAAGATATTTTAGGCATGGCACAAACCGGAACGGGTAAAACCGCTGCGTTTGCCCTACCTGCGTTAAGCAATGCCGATTTTAAACAAAAAGATCCACAAGTATTAGTGCTGGCACCCACCCGTGAGTTAGCGATTCAAGTGGCCGAAGCCTTTCAAGGCTTTGCACACCACATGAAGGGCTTTCATGTATTACCCGTTTACGGCGGTGCAGACTATGGCACGCAAATACGTGCGCTAAAACGTGGCGTTCATGTCGTGGTTGGTACGCCTGGTCGAGTCATGGACCATATCCGCAAAGGCACCTTGAAATTAGATGGTTTAAAATTAATGGTACTGGATGAAGCCGATGAAATGCTTCGTATGGGTTTCATTGATGATGTTGAGTGGATTTTAGAGCAAACACCTAAAACGCGTCAAATTGCGTTATTTTCAGCGACCATGCCGAAAGAAGTACACCGCATTGCACAACGCTACCTGAATAACCCGACTGAAGTCATTATTAAGCAAAAAACCGCAACCGCAATGACCATCTCTCAAAAATACCTGATGGTGAGCGGTGGACATAAATTAGATGCGCTTACCCGTATTTTAGAAGCGGAAGAGAAGATTGATGGTTCGATCATTTTTGTTCGTACTAAAACTGCGACCGTTGATTTAGCGGAACGTTTAGAAGCCCGTGGTCATAGTGCCGCAGCACTAAACGGTGACATTGCACAAAACCAACGTGAACGTATTGTCGATCAACTGAAAAAAGGGAAAATCGACATTCTTGTCGCAACTGACGTGGTCGCACGTGGACTGGATGTACCGCGTATTAGCCACGTGTTTAACTACGACATTCCACAAGACAATGAGTCTTATGTTCACCGTATTGGTCGTACAGGACGTGCAGGACGTGAAGGAACGGCTATTCTATTTGTCACCCCACGTGAGCGTCGCTTATTAAGTTCCATTGAGCGCACCACCAAAAGTAAAATTCCAGAAATGCACCTGCCCTCTACGCAAGACATCAACAACAGTCGTGTTGATCGCTTTAAAGCACGTATTGTTGAAGCGATTCAACAAGATGATACCGCCTTCTATCAAGAACTCATTGAGCAACTGGAAGCCGAGCAAAATATTCCAGCAGTTGAAATTGCTGCCGCACTGGCACGTTTACTGCAAGGGGACATTCCCTTCTTTATGCCTGACAAACCGGTTCGTGAAGCGCGTTCAGAGCGCAATAGCGGTAATGAAGGACGTGGTCGTGAACGTGGTGGTAGAGAGCGCGGCGGACGTAATGAACGTGGTGGTCGAGGTGGCGATCGTAAACCTCGCCGTAATCGTTCCGAAACACCCGATGAAGGGATGACGCGTTTCCGTATTGAAGTCGGGAATCAACACGGTGTCAGACCGGGTAATATCGTTGGCTGTATTGCAAACGAAGCCGGGTTGGATAGTGAGTTTATTCGTCAGCTAAATATTGAAGATACCTTCAGTACCGTTGATTTGCCTTCTGATATGCCTAAAAATGCGCGTGATGATTTACGCAAAGCGTGGGTATGTGGTCAACAGCTCAAAATTAGTGAAGTGAAAGGCGGCGGTGCCAGTGCGCCACGTAAACGCCTCTCTCGTAACACGAACCAAAAAGGTAAGCCACAACGCGGGTAAACCTAACGTAGAGTTCCTCAAAAGGGGACTCTAAAACCTTATAAGAGACCTTTGCACGAGAAGGATACACGGATAAAAAAGGCTAAAATATGCCTAATTTTTGTTGAAAATCTTGCGAATACCTAGGTATTCCCTGCGATTTCCGCCTCAATTAGCCATATTTTATCTCTTTTTTCTCTCGCGTCCCTCTCGTGCAAAGGTCTCTATAAATTTTTTCTCCCCCCCTGCTCTTTTGAACGGTACAATGCGGTATCCGCCTTAAACACAGCCTCTTCTAAATTGCTCCCCGAATACCTCAACCCTAAACTAATGGTAAATTCCACGCCTGTTTTATCAGCCAGCTTTTGCAACTCATTTTGCAACAACCCCACTGATTTCTGGTCTTCAATAATTAAAAACGCTTCTTTTGACATGGCGTGACAACCTTATGAAATAAGGTAAGTTTATCAGTATACGCAACTTAACGTGGCTCTGCATCTGTCCTTTTTTAAATAACGCATTCATCTACCTGAACCTCTCCTTTACCTCACGCAATTTTGATATAATAGTTTGCTTTTATGTACGCCTTTACTGCTGGAACCCTCTATGCTCTGTCAAGTTTTTCCCGAACGCTATCAAGCGCAATTAGATGAAAAGACCGCTCGTTTACGCCACTTGATGCCCTCTCTTACAAACTTAACCGTATTTGCTTCCAGCCCACAACACTACCGCGCACGTACCGAATTTCGAATTTGGCATGAAGAGGATCGCTCTGATTACATTATGTTTAATCAAGAGACCAAAGAGAGGGTGATCATTAAACAGTGTCCAATGGCATCTAAAACCATTGATGAACTCATGCCACGTTTAATGGCGCACATTACCCGTACGCCCGTATTACGCCAGCGCCTTTTTCAGATTGACTTTCTCTCTACGCTCAGTGGTGAAATGCTGGTTACCCTTATTTATCGCCGCAGCATTGAAGGCGATTCAGACTGGCTAGCAGCCGCTCATCAGTTAAAAGTAGACCTACCCATTACCCATATTATTGGGCGCGCACGCAAGCAAAAAATTTGTTTAGAGCAAGACTATGTGATGGAACAGTTACAGGTGGATGGCAAAGTCTTTCACTATCAACAAATTGAGAATTCGTTTACCCAACCCAATGCCGAAGTGGCACAAAAAATGTTGCACTGGGCACGTAAAGTCTCACACCATGCGCAAGGCGACTTAATTGAACTCTATTGTGGCAACGGTCATTTCTCTATCGCTTTAGCAGAGTTTTACAATCAAGTATTGGCCACCGAAATTTCCAAAACCTCGGTCAAATCGGCACAATTCAATATTACCGCCAACCAAATTGATAACATTACTGTGGTTAAAATGGCGGCGGAAGAGATCTCTCAAGCGCTACAAGGTCAGTCCTTTAACCGCCTAAAAGACGTTGACTTAACCACCTACCAATTCAACACCATCTTTGTCGATCCTCCACGCTCTGGGCTGGATGATCTGACACGTAAAATGGTCTGTGAGTTTGAACGTATTATTTACATCTCCTGTAACCCAGAGACCTTAGCGCGTGACTTGATCGAAATTGAAAAAACGCACGAAATCATCGAATCCGCGTTATTTGATCAATTCCCTTACACCCATCACATTGAAAGCGGTGTCTTTTTAATTCGGAAATCTGCATGATTTTAGCTTGGATTGGTGCGATCTTAATAGGCATCACGCTTGGTCTCTTAGGTTCTGGAGGCTCTATTTTAACTGTGCCCGTTTTAACCTATGTGGTCGGACAAGAGACCAAACTTGCCATTGCCAGTTCGCTGATTATCGTAAGTATTATCAGTCTTTTTTCAGCCCTCTCTTACGCCTACAACAAACTGGTTAAATGGCGGACGGTACTGTTATTTGGTATTCCTGGCATGATCGGAGCAATCACCGGAGCATGGGGCGCACACTTTGTCAGCGATGCCATTCAAATGTTGATCTTCTCAATCCTGTTACTGGTGGCGGCTTTCTTTCTATTTGATCCGCCGACCTTAAAAGAGCAGGATCGTGAACATGCCGAAAGAGCGAAGCATCAAATTGTGATTGATGGTTTTATCGTAGGCGTGGTAACGGGATTAGTCGGCGTAGGCGGTGGGTTTTTAATTATTCCTGCATTGGTTCTATTGGGTGGTCTCTCCATGCGGCTCGCGATCGGTACCAGCTTAGTGATCGTAACCGTGCAGTCTTTTGCAGGGTTTATCGGTTATCTTCCGGTACTGAGTACCCTAAACTTAACCATCGACTGGTCAATCATTCTTCTATTCTCGGTACTTGGGGTATTCGGCAGTTGGTTTGGACACAAGTTAGGCAAAAAAATAAATCAACGCCACTTAAAAAAAGGCTTTTCCATTCTCTTGGTGTTCATGGGGTTAATAATGTTGTATAAATATATCTCAACTCTAATTTAACATGGAACCCATCATGCACGTTGTTTCCGTCAATACTGGACAAGTCAAAACCTACCCATGGCGTAACGGTACGCCCAGTGCCCTGCATAAAACCGCCGTTCAAGGGGGCGTTTATATCGAGACACTTGGCTTATCAGGTGATGAACAAGCCGATCAAAAAAATCATGGTGGAGAGGACAAAGCGGTGTTTCTGCTGCCCGCCAACCATTATGAGCGCTTTCAGATTCATCAACCCTTTGGTTTTTTAGGCGAAAACTTAACTATTGAAGGGCTCGATGAAACCCAAGTTTGCTTAGGCGACCGCTTGCAAATAGGCGATGTACTCTTAGAAGTGACACAACCCCGCTCTCCTTGTTGGAAGCTAGGCGAACGTGCCAGTATTCAAGAAAACTGGACAATGGGCTCCTTTTTACAAGCCTACAGCAAAGAGGGCTATGTTGGTTTTTACTGCCGAGTGCTCCAATCAGGTTCGCTTCAAGTGGGACAAACTATTCAATGGTTTCACGATGAAAACCCTGCGGAAACCCTAACCATTCAGGATCTGTTTACCGCCAAGCAGTTTCATAAAACGGCGCAACACCTTGAACAGTTGCAAATTGCAATACAACACCCTGCACTCTCTGATGCATGGCAAGCCAGTATTAAAACCTTACTGACACAACTTACACACAAATAGCCTACGGAACTTCATAAGAACATGACACAAGAAAAATCCAACACCGACGCTTACGCTTTTAACAAACTCCGCAAAAAAATCCGTGGCTGTGTCGGTAAAGCGGTGGCTGATTACAACATGATTGAAGCGGGCGATGT
>Ga0256839_1005115_pt1 | contig 12326 bp, 8 predicted proteins | sample 354166metaG_FD_185968 | JGI IMG/M metagenome (GOLD analysis project Ga0256839, IMG submission 185968) | Hydrothermal vent microbial communities from Mid Atlantic Ridge, Atlantic Ocean - 354-166 | ecosystem: Environmental > Aquatic > Marine > Hydrothermal vents | place: Atlantic Ocean: Mid...
AAATCGACGAAACTAAAAAAGGGTATGCTTTGAGAATGATAGGCAGGCATTCTGGTGCCTGCTCATCACAATTAGATCAAAAATATACAAATAATTCAGAAAAGACGCCGACGTTGATGCGCTAAATGGATGTCTGGACTAAAAACGCCCACACGGCGTGCTGAAAATGACGACTTCCTACGTTATGGAGGTTATCGCATTTTTACTTGCAGGATTTAGGTTTAAATAAACGGTGTAATTCGTAATTGCGATTGTAAGCTATTGTTAATAAAGGGTTATTTTGCATAAATCATTGGGTATGGAGAGGATGCAAATATTGCAGAAATATTTGTAATGATGGCTTGTGTAATGAATGAGATATGTAGTTGCTAATCTACTTTGTCATAATGAGATATGTAGTTGCTAATCTACTTTGTCATGGTGTGTGACTATCCCAAATAAGATCTATTAGTGAAGTTGCATTATATTTATCAATATTTATGTGGAGTTTAGGTAATAAGGTGGAAACATATGCTGTTATAGATGCTGAAATTACAGTTGCAACCATGGGTGATGCCATAGAGGCCGTCAAAGAGATGGCAGGGGAGGGTGAGAAAGGGTATATCTGCTTTGTTAACGCCCATGTCTCAGTTATGACTCGGCAAGATGAATGCCTGAGAAACGCGATTAATGGAGCGAGCTTTGCCTTCCCTGATGGTATGCCGGTATATTGGGCTGGGCGTTATCTCTGGGGTAAGAGGGTAGAGAAGATTTCTGGTCCAGATTTTATGAGGCATATGTTTGACGATGCAGAAGGCCGTAAATTACGACACTATTTTTATGGCGGTAAACCTAGTGTGGTGAATCAGCTGATTTTGAGACTTAAGAGAGCGTTTCCAGGCTGCCAGATTGTTGGCGCTGAATCTCCGCCATTTAGGCCACTTTCAGAAGAAGAGCAACAGCAGGCAGTAGGTAGAATGCTTGAAGCTCAAGCGCAGTTAGTATGGGTTGGTCTAGGGGCTCCAAAACAGGAGTTATGGATGCAAAGAAATTACAGTTTACTTAACTCAGCAACCCTTCTTGGGGTTGGGGCCGCTTTTGATTTTCATGCGGGTACTATTGTCCGGGCTCCACCTTATATGCGGAAGCTGGGTATGGAGTGGCTGCATCGCCTGCTACAGGAGCCAGGTCGGCTATGGAAACGTTATCTTTTAACAAACAGTCTCTTCCTATTATATACAGCTGTTGACTGCGTCAAGCAGGCTGTATTTAAGAAAAACCGATGATGTTATTGTGCGGGCTGCGAGAGAAAGGGGTGTGTAAGTTTACCCCGGTCTATGTGATGTTTAAGAACCTATGTCAGGTATGATGGGTTTGATAGAGCGACACTCCTGTTAAAGAGTGATCTCGGTTGCAGTAGAGCTGCTGTTTCAGTGTGCATGTGGGTATTTTGCTGGGCTATAAGATGTAGATGATTAGGAACTAAATTATGGCAGAATGGTTGGTCTGGCGGGAAACCCCTTTGCGGTGGGCATTGGTCACTGTGCTAACAGTCGCGCTTGCTTTTGTTTTTTGGGATGGCTTGGTTGAACTGGAGAGTCTGTGGTCCAAAAAAGAGGAGTACAGCCACGCCTATATCTTGCCTCTAATCTCGCTTTTCCTGGTTTGGCAAAAAAGTGAAGAGCTGCGGCAGTTGCCGCTTGAAGGGTCATGGCTTGGCCTTCCCGTTGTCATAGTTGGCATTTTGCTCGGTTTTGCAGGTTCGCTCAGCACAATATATCTTGTTGTTCACTACGCTATCCTCATTACCTTGACCGGGATTGTATTGGCCTATCTGGGCAGGCGAGGGCTGATGCTGCTTTGGGCTCCGCTGCTATTGCTGTTTTTTACCATTCCACTGCCACCATTTCTCTACAATGCGGTTTCACTAAAACTTCAGCTGATCTCCTCTGAAATAGGTGTGGCTACCATACGTCTGTTTGGAATCAGCGTCTTTTTGGAAGGCAATGTAATAGATCTTGGCAGCTACAAGCTCCAGGTTGTGGAGGCCTGCAATGGGCTGCGATACCTGTTTCCACTGATGAGCATTGCCTTCATCATGGCCTATTTTTTCAGGGTTTCTCTTTGGAAACGTGCTTTTGTGTTTTTTGCCAGTATCCCGCTCACTATTATTATGAACAGCGTTCGAATTGGCGTTATTGGGGTCATGGTTGAATACTGGGGCACTGATATGGCCGAAGGGTTTCTGCATGATTTTGAAGGCTGGCTCTTCTTTATGGTCTGTATGGTTATGCTGATAGGAATCATGTGGCTGGTCTACAAAATAGGCTCTGAGCAGCACTCATTCCAAGAGGTGTTTGCTATTGATTATCCCCGGCCACCCCCAAAGAATGCATTGGTGAAACTCAGATCAGTGCCTGCAACGTTTTACGGGTTGCTGCTGGTATTGGGTGTCGCCTCAGTTGTTACGCCTATCCTTGAAGGTCGACAGGATGCGGTAGTTAGCCGAACAAGCCTTGACAAATTTCCGGTAGATATTGGTTCATGGCATGGGCAGCGTGATCGAATAAAGGATATCTATCTGGAAGAGCTGGATCTTACCGATTATGTGATTGCAGATTATGTGGATGAGCGTGGGAGAACAGTCAATTTTTATGCCGCCTACTATGCTTTGCAGCGGGCTGGTGAGTCTGCGCACTCTCCACAATCCTGCCTGCCTGGTGGTGGCTGGAAGATCAACAGAATCACCCAGCAGAAAATTGATAATGTCCTGCCTGGAGGCGGCTCGGTAGATGTCAATCGCGTTCAAATGCAGATGGGCGAGTCCAAGGTGTTAGTCTATTACTGGTTCCAACAGCGTGGCCGAGTGATCACCAATGAATACCTGGTGAAGTGGTATCTATTGGTGGATGGGTTGCAAAGAAATAGAACGGATGGTGCATTGATTCGTTTAACAACCATGGTTGCCCCTAATGAAGAGTGGAGCGATGGGGATAAAAAATTAGCTGATTTTATGCGTGATATGACGCCTGTGCTGAAAGACTATGTGCCTGATTGATAGCTTAAAAATCAGCTTTATTTGCGTGTAACCGGACATATCGGTAGATAAATGCAGGCCCTGTTTGCTCTTATAACGGCAACGGTAATCAGCATGGTAGTGCTGCCGCTGATGGTGCGGTTGTCACCCTATATTGGGATGATAGATCAACCCAGTGCACGCAAGGTGCATCGCACCCCTATAGCCAGGGTAGGGGGGGTTGGTATCGTTCTGGGGGCGCTGGTATCCCTGTTGATCTGGATGCCAATGACGGATCAGCTGTCTGCCTATGTGATGGGCAGTATTGTGTTATTTGGGTTTGGTGCGCTGGATGATCAACGCGAGCTTGACCACTATGTGAAATTTATCGGGCAGTTTATTGCGGTTGGAATCGTTGTATTTTACGGTGGTATCTCAATTGATCGGATACCCTTTGTTACAGAAACGCTTCCGCCCTCAATTGCGGTTCCGTTTACTTTTTTTGCCATGGTTGGGGTGATTAATGCCATCAACCACTCAGATGGTCTGGATGGCCTGGCGGGCGGGGAGTCGCTGTTAACCCTGTTAGGCATTGTGTTTATTGCCTACCAGGCTGAAGAGAGTATCAACCAGGTAGTGGTGATTGCCTGTGCTGTGATGGGGGGAGTTATCGGCTTTCTCCGTTATAACACATATCCTGCAAAGGTCTTTATGGGTGATAGTGGCAGCCAGTTTTTAGGTTTTACACTGGCATTTCTTGTGATCATTCTCACACAGCAGATTAATACAGCGGTAAGCCTGGCTTTGCCTGCGCTGCTGCTTGGTCTTCCGGTTATTGATATTCTGGCGGTGCTTTTTCTGCGCGCAAAAGGGGGGATGAATATATTTCATGCTACGCGGAATCATATCCATCATCGCCTGCTTGATCGAGGCTTCAGCCATCAGGCATCGGTAGTGGCAATCTACTCTACCCAGGCATTCTTTGTATTAAGTGCGCTGGCACTGACCTATGAAGCAGATTGGATTATTCTGATGTTATACAGTCTGGTTTGCGGGGCTATTTTCATCTTACTGACACAAGCTGAACAGCGTGGCTGGCGGCTTCCATCCAAGGAATATGCCGCCGCCATGCTACCCAACCCTGTAGACCAGGAGAAGGGAGTGCTTTCAAAGGCTGGGGAGTATCCGTTTTTATTTCTCCAGATCATGATCCCGCTCCTGCTGATCTATGTTGCTGTGGCTATACCATCGGTGTCCAGTGATTTTGCCATTATATCGGCGCTGCTTGTTGCGGTGTTGACCATGGATCTGTTTTTTGGGCGTGCAGGACGATCCATTATTCAGCAGGGAAGTGTCTTTATATGTGCCATATTCATGGTGTACCTGAGTACGCTTCACCTCCCTGAGAGCATGGGAGGCATTGAGGTTGTCATCTATGCCCTGTTGGCTGGAAGCATTGCTGTTACGCTAAAACTGACAAAAGGATTGGAATTTAAAACAACTTCAGCAGACTACCTGACCCTTTTTATTGTTCTTTTGGTTGGCTTTTTTCAGGATATTCACTTTCTGGGCGTCAATTTGACTGAGATTGCGCTGAAATCAGCAATTGTGCTCTATGGGTGTGAGTTGATCAGCAACCAAAACACGGCTCAAAGAAATATACTCAATGGTGCGGTTCTGTGTGCATTTGGGATGCTGGCATTGCGGTGGATCTTGTAATTAATTGCTGCATCCCAGCAAGACTGCTATAGTTATCCGATGGTGAGCTGCGTTTATCCAAATAAGAGATATTGATAGACCCTCCCTGTAAATAAGCCTGTTACAAGACGCCTGTTTGGAATGAAACGGGTGTCAAAATGCACAATCCAAACCAGAGCGCACACCAGAATCTATATAGCGGGGTCATCGCAGAGAATATGCGCCATGGATCGCACAAAATAGACTGTAGATGTTGCTCCTAAAATATCGCGGTACGCTGTTAGTTATAGGGTTTTGAGTGTGCACTGAACAACCAATTGCCCTCGTTATTTGAGGGGTTATTAAAAATTAACCGCACGCGCCTGCCCGCGCCCTGGATCGGCAGCTGTACCACCCCTGTTTGCAAACGGAGAATTATGCCTCATTCAGCATAAGCTGGGATAGAGACAAATCCCCTCCATATCAACGAAACCGCTGATGTAAAGTGAACGATTTCGGTACGGTCTGAACACAATCCACGGCAACATACGCAGAGCGATGCGCCGAGAGATACAGACAATATGAAAAGAATGCTGATTAACGCAACTCAGCCTGAAGAGTTGCGCGTTGCCATCGTGGATGGCCAAAAACTCCACAACCTTGATATTGAAATCCCTGGCAAGGAGCAGAAAAAAGCCAACATATATAAAGGTAAGGTTACCCGGGTCGAACCGAGTCTGGAGGCCGCCTTTGTAGAGTATGGCTCTGAACGCCACGGGTTCCTTCCGCTAAAAGAGATCGCCCGCACCTACTTCTCCAACGAAGCCCTCAAATCTGGAGGCCGCCCCAGCATCAAAGATGCAATCAAAGAGGGACAGGAGATCATTGTCCAGGTTGAGAAAGAGGAGCGCGGCAACAAAGGCGCGGCTCTCACAACCTTCATCTCCCTGGCTGGACGCTACCTGGTTTTGATGCCTAACAACCCTCGTGCTGGCGGTGTATCGCGTCGCATCGAAGGCGTTGACCGCAGTGAACTGCGGGATGCCATGAGCAAGCTGACCATCCCGGAAAACATGGGGCTTATCGTCCGCACGGCGGGATTGGGCAAGAACGAAGAGGAGCTGCAGTGGGATCTGGATTACCTAAATCACCTCTGGGCAGCCATCGAAACCTCTGCCAATGAACAGAAGGCCCCGTTCCTGATCTACCAGGAGAGCAACGTCATCATCCGCTCAATCAGGGATCACCTCAGAGCAGACATCGGTGAAATCGTCATCGACAACCCCAGTGTCTACGATGAGGCCTGCGATTTCATCAAGCATGTCATGCCCAGCTACCTGCGAAAAATCCGCAAGTATGACGATGAGGTTCCACTCTTTACCCGCTACCAGATAGAGAGTCAGATTGAGTCAGCCTTCCAGCGTGAAGTTCGCCTCCCCTCTGGTGGTGCCATTGTTATTGACCCCACTGAGGCGCTCACCTCCATCGACATCAACTCTGCGCGCGCAACCAAAGGTGCAGATATTGAAGAGACCGCCCTCAACACCAACCTTGAAGCAGCCGATGAAATTGGTCGCCAGCTGCGCCTGCGTGATCTTGGCGGGCTGTTTGTTATTGACTTCATTGATATGACACCTGCACGCAACCAGCGAGAGGTGGAAAACCGCCTTAAAGAGGCGATGAAGCAGGATCGTGCCCGGGTCCAGATTGGCCGAATATCCCGCTTTGGGTTGATGGAGATGTCACGCCAGCGCCTGCGCCCCTCACTGGGCGAGTCCACCAGCCAGCACGTCTGCCCGCGCTGTGATGGACATGGCTACATTCGTGGCGTTGAGTCCCTGGCGCTCTCCATTCTGCGTATTGTTGAAGAGCAGACGATGAAGGAGAACACGGGGCGGGTCATTGCCCAGCTGCCCGTCGATGTGGCAACCTTTCTGCTTAATGAAAAACGTGAAGCCATTCATGATATTGAACAACGCCAGTCCGTGCATGTGGTACTGGTGCCAAATGCAGAACTCAAGACACCTCACTACAGCATAGAGCGCGTCCGCACCCACGAGCTCCCCTCTCCAGAGTCTGACACTGCCAGCTATCAAATGGCGACAGAGAGCGAAAAGAAGGATCCTGATTTTGTTAAACCAAGCAACATCAAGAGCGAGCAACCCGCGGTAAAGCGCATTACACCGACTCAGCCTGCACCGCAGCGTGTCAGCGAACCCAAAAGTGAACTTAAAAGTGAACCTAAAAGTGAGGAACCTGGTCTTCTTAAAAAGATTTTTGGGGTTTTCTCAAAGGTGACTGAATCAGCGCGCCAGGAGAGTACCACTACGCCAGAAAAAACCGAACCCCAACAACAAGATGACAGAGGAAACCAGGGGAGCCAGGGGCGTCGGAGCAGCAGTTCACGCAGACCACCCAGTAGTCGTGGAGGCAGAGGCAAGCGCACCAGCGAAGCAAGCAGCAGAAAGCCTCAACAATCTGAAAAGCAAAGGGATAGCACCAAGGCAGAGCCGAAAACAGCTGGGAACGAGGCTCCAGTATCCGACGAGCAGCAGGCAGAGCAACCGAAATCTCAACGCACGGGAAGTCGACGGGGGCGCCGTGGTGGACGTCGACGCAGGCCATCAACCGAGACCGAACAAAACAGCTCGACAGAGGCGGCGTTTATCCCAAACAGCGAGATTGAGCAAGCTGCCGATGCAGCAGCAGCATCTGACAGCGTATCGCCAAGCAGCGGAGAGCAAGGTGAGGCAAAACCCGCCCCACGCCGACGCAGCAGATCCCGCCGCCCTGCAAACCGTGATGCCGCTACAGCACCCAAAGCAGAAGAGGGCGGCACAGCAACAGCGCAGGAAAAAGCCAGTGCCCCTCAGGCAAAGCTCGCAATGGACAGCGCGGAAGCAAAACCCCAAACCAGGGTAGAGGAGGGCGCTGCTCCAAGCACAAATGCAGAAGTGCCCACAGCAGCCAGAGAGCCCAGGAAGGATGAGGCCAAACCTGCAACGACCCAGGCAAAACCGAAGGAGCCAAACAAGCCGGAAGCTGCTGCCAAGCCAGTAGAAAAGTCATCTGCCAAGCCAGTAGAAAAGTCATCTGCCGATCCAGTCAAAGAGCCGCAGCCGCAAGCAGCTGTGGCGAAAAAACCGACCGATAAAGCCGATACGACACCAAAGCTTCAGCAGGTGGAGACCAAACAGGACGTCCAGCCCCCGCCTGCAGCAGCAGAAAAGAAGGCTCCACCCAAGCCAAAACCGGCAGCCAAGCCCAAGCCAGCCGCAAAAGCGAAGCCCAAGGCGGCAACAGCGAAGCGTGCGGAACCTCTGAAGCAGGTTGAGACAAAGCCAGCCAGCAGTGATACTGCACCGCCAGAGAAACCTGTTCCGGCAAAAAAACCGGCTGCTAAAGCTAAAGTTGAAAAAGCGCCCCAGCCAAAAAAGGCAGAGCCGGCCAAAACGGAGAAGCCGGTTAAGAAAGAGTCCGAACCCACGCCACCGCCCAGCAGTGACGAATAGATAGAAAAAGCCACCCCTTCCGCAATGAAGGGGTGGCTTTCAGCCTGCTGAAACAGGGGTGCTACTGGCTAAAGTGCTGCTCGCAGATATCTTCCAGCAGCCCTTCAACCGCCGCCTCCACCATATCAAACACCTTTTCAAAACCCTGTGGGCCGCCACAATAGGGATCCGGCACCTCACGCATTTTTAGCTGAGGCGCATAGTCCATGAGTAGCTGTAACTTCTCCTCCATACCTTCCGGGCAGATGGCGCAGAGTGCGTGATAATTCTCCTGATCCATCGCCAGAACGTAATCATACTGCACAAAATCATCGCTCTGTGCCTTGCGCGCCCGTTGCTGGCTGATGTCCAACCCCCGGTTTTGCGCAGTATTCTGTGAACGTTGATCAGGAGCCTTGCCCAGATGATAGGCATGTGTTCCGGCTGAATCCACCTCAATAGTGTCTGCCAACCCTTTCTGCTCAACCAGGGCTTCAAGCAGGCCATGTGCCGTAGGGGAACGGCAGATATTGCCCATGCAGACAAAAAGGACTTTGATTTTTTTCATAGTATCTTCACCATTACTTCATACTGTTCCAGGGGTGCCATCCTTTCCACAAAGCTCAGCCACCAGCTTCTGCAACTGCTGCAACTCTTGTTCTTGTGCTTTTACCGTTTTGATCAGCTCAGGTAGCCGCTTGAGTGCTGCCATCTCCTGAAATGTCTGGCGTTTTGGCTGGGCAGGCATGCCAAACACAACCGCGCCAGCCTCAACATCCTTTATGATAACGCTGGCTCCGCCTACCTGGGCTTTTTCACCCACACTCAGATGGTCTGCAATGCAGGCCTTGCCGCCAAAAATCGCCTGGTTGCCAATCGTTACACTGCCCGATGAACCAAACTGGCCGGCGATAATGACATCCTCCCCAATATCATTGTTATGGGCAATATGCACCTGATTATCAATCTTGGTGCCGCGCCGGATACGGGTCAGCCCCATTGTTGCGCGATCCACACAGCTGTTGCAGCCAATCTCCACATCATCATCAATCTGTACGGAACCCAGCTGAGGCACCTTGTGGTGGTGGTCGTTGAGCCAGACATAACCAAAACCCTCGCCCCCAATCGTTGCTCCGGCATGGATGACCACCCTGTCCCCCAGCCTGACCCCATGCATCAATACTGCATTGGCTCCGATATGACACCCCTCCCCAACCGTTACATCTGCGCCAATATAGGCGCCGGCTTCAATCACCGTCTGTGCGCCAATATGGGCTTGATCCGCAATCACAGCCGATGCGCCTACCGAGACACTTTCAGCCAGTATAGCCCCATCTGCAATACTGGCATCCGGGTGTACCCCTGTCACCTTCGGCGGTGCAACAAACATCTCCATGATCTGCATAAAGGCAAACCTTGGGTTGGTGACCCGCAGCAGGTTGCGTCCTGGCATATCTGGAAAATCCTCTGCCACAACGATGGCTGCGGCCTCTCCCTGGGATGCCTTTTCGTAATATCGGCTCGCTTCGGCAAAGGTCACCTCATCATCACGGGCGCTATCGAGTGTGTTGACACCCCGGATCAGCGCCGTGCCATTCCCCTCAAACTGAACCCCGATACGCTCACAAATCTCATCTAGACTGTAGTTCATACCTGCATCTCCTCACCATCCTCATGGCTATCCACCCATTTCCAGATAAGCCCAAAAGCCAAAAGCGACACCGCTGCTGAGACGCCGTATGTCACCGCAGGCCCGGCACCCGACCAGAGAAAGCCGCTGTAGAGGCTGCCAACTGCGCCGCCTGCACCAAAGCTTAGACTACTGTACAGCGCCTGCCCCCGCCCCTGGTGACGCCCCCGGAAATAGTGGTGAACCAGATGCATGGCTGCTGCGTGAAAAGTCCCAAAGGTTGCGGCATGCAGCAGTTGTGCAAACAGCATCAGCCACAGCGTATCAGGAAAGTTGCCAATCAGAACCCAACGCAATGCCGCCAGCAGCAGACTGGCCATCAATATCCGCCGGGCAGTGAAACGGTTTAGCAACCGGTGCATAACCAGAAATATCAACACCTCCGCCACTACACCCAGCGCCCACAGCTGACCAATCATTGCACTGGTGTAACCATGCTCACTCAGGTAGATGGAGTAAAATGCATAGTAGGCACCATGCCCCATCTGCATAAAAAAAGCCGCTGCGAGAAAGGCAGCAACGGCCGGCTGGCGCAACAGCTGCCCCAAGGGGATCGATTCGTGGGGATGCGTGGCTGCACTCTTTTCAGGCACCGCCAGGCTCATCAACCAGATCAGAAAATAGAGGCATACCACAACCAACGGGATAATAGCTGCATCCTGGCTATCCAGCACCATCCCCAACCCGACAACACTCAGAATAAAACCAATGGATCCCCAGAGGCGGATGCGGCTGTAGTAGCGCACCCGCCCCACGAGGTGGCTGAGAGTTACCGCCTCGAACTGTGGCAGCGAGGCATTCCAGAAGAAGCTGAAGCAGACCATGGTCAACGCCAGGGGCCAGAAACCCTCCGCCCAAAAGACGCCGATAAATATCAGAAAGGCCAACAGTGAGCCGGTGCGCACAATCGCCATGCGCTGCCCCGTATGGTCGGCAATCCAGCCCCAGATGTTGGGTGCAATGATCTTGGTGGCCATCAGCAGTGCCATCAACTGGCCAATGGCAACCGGATCGTAATCGAGGGATTTAAGATATAACCCCCAGTAGGGGATCAATGCGCCAAGCGCCGCAAAATAGAGCAGATAGAAGCCGGATAGACGCCAGTAGGGCATTGAATTATATACACCTAAAACAGAGAGCAAGCTCGCCCGCTGTTGTTATGCCTGCTTTATTGCTGACCAGGAGGGATGACCGGCACCCCGGATTTTACATCCATATTTTGTGCCCGATGGCGCAGTAGATGATCCATCAGCACAATCGCCAGCATCGCCTCTGCAATGGGTGTGGCGCGGATGCCGACGCAGGGGTCGTGCCGCCCCTCGGTGATCACCTCGGTCGCCTCCCCGTGGATGTCAACCGTATGCCCGGGAATGCGCAGGCTGGAGGTTGGCTTCAAGGCCATACTGGCAAGAATATCCTGCCCGCTTGAGATACCACCCAGTATCCCGCCCGCATGATTGCTCAAAAAACCCTCTGGCCGCATCTCATCCCGGTGTTCGGTGCCTTTCTGCTCAACACAGTCAAAGCCTGCGCCAATCTCTACCGCTTTGGCTGCATTGATGCACATCAGAGCCTGGGCAATATCTGCATCCAGCCGGTCGAAGACAGGCTCGCCCAGCCCTGGTGGTACGCCTGTTGCTACAATATTGATGCGTGCGCCGACCGAGTTTCCCTCTCTGCGCAGCTCATCCATATAGGCCTCCATCTCTGGAACCCGGTCAGGATCAGGGCAGAAAAAGGGGTTTTGCTCCACCTGATCCCACTCCAGCTTCTCAATCTTGATGGGACCCAGCTGCGCCAGATAACCACGAACCGCTATGCCACAATGTTCAGCCAGATACTTTTTTGCAACCGCACCTGCGGCCACCCGCATCGCAGTCTCACGCGCAGAGGAGCGGCCACCACCACGGTAGTCACGATGACCATATTTTTGTGTATAGGTGTAATCGGCATGACCGGGGCGGAAGCGATCCATCAGACTGGTGTAGTCTTTTGAACGCTGATCCTGATTATGGATGATCAGACCGATGGGGCAGCCAGTGGTTTTCCCCTCAAATACACCAGAGAGGATCTGCACCTGATCCGGCTCTTTTCTTTGGGTGGTGTGACGGGAGGTGCCTGGGCGGCGGCGATCCAGATCCTTTTGCAGATCATCGGCTTGCAGTGCCATCCCCGGAGGGCAACCATCGACAATACAACCGATGGCTGGGCCATGGCTTTCGCCAAAGGATGTCACAGTGAAGAGTTTTCCGATGCTATTTCCAGACATGGCTTTTTTTCTTGACCCGTAGATGAGGCTTGCGCCGGGGACGAAATATTATCACATCAGCAAGAGAGGCCGTGTAAATTCAACCGGCCTGTGAAGGGTCACAAAGTGCCTTCTCACAGATGGCCGACAGGTGCTGGCCATACTTGTCCCATGAAAAGCGGGCGGCATACTCAATGCAGCACTGTGCAGAAAGTATCTTGCCCG
>Ga0256839_1005116_pt1 | contig 12325 bp, 12 predicted proteins | sample 354166metaG_FD_185968 | JGI IMG/M metagenome (GOLD analysis project Ga0256839, IMG submission 185968) | Hydrothermal vent microbial communities from Mid Atlantic Ridge, Atlantic Ocean - 354-166 | ecosystem: Environmental > Aquatic > Marine > Hydrothermal vents | place: Atlantic Ocean: Mid...
TAGAGTTTGAAGAAGATGACTTGGAAAACTACCTAGAAAGTGGCTTATGGCAAGGAAAAGCTGGGGCTTGTATGGTAGAGGGGTTTTGTAAAAAGTACATCAAAGCTGTAAATGGATTTGAAAGTACGGCGATGGGTTTGCAGGTTGAGGTTTTGTTACCTTGGATAAAAGATTTTAAATGAATCTTTACGAAAACGAACTAAAAGCCCTTAAAAAAGCAGGTCGTTTTAGAGAACGTAAACTTTTTGATGATACCTTGGATGATTTAGCTTCTAATGACTATCTTGGTTTATCAAGTAATAAAAAGCAGTTTAAGAAAGCAGTGAAACTGGTGAACAAATATGAGACCTTAAGTTCCAAAGCATCGATGTTAGTGAATGGATATCACCCAATACATAGAATATTTGAAATGGAAATGGCAGAGCAAAATGGTTTTGAAGAGGGCTTGGTAGTAGGCTCTGGCTATTTAGCAAATATGGCACTCATAGATGCATTGGTACGTAAAGGGGATATGCTTTTTATGGATGAATCGTATCATGCATCCGGTGTGATGGCGAGTGAGCTCTTAGAAGAGAGGGTTGTCTTTTTTAATCACAATGATGTTGATGATTTAACGCAAAAACTGGAAGCTCACCCTGCAAAAAGACAAATTATTGCGGTCGAAGGTGTGTACTCCATGAGTGGGGATCTTTGTAAAAAAGAGATTTTTGAGTTGGCTGATGCGTATAAAGCTGTCTTGATAGTAGATGAGGCACACAGTGCAGGTGTGTTGGGATTAAATCTGTTAGGTATTTTTGAATTTTATGGTATTTCTATTCATGAAAGACACATCAAAATGGGAACTTTGGGTAAGGCTTATGGTTCTTATGGTGCCTATATTTTGGCATCATCGCATATTATCTCTTTTTTAGTCAATCGTGCCAAACCAGTCATTTACTCTACAGCTCCTTCTGTGTTCGATACAGCATTGGCTTATGTGAATATAAAATATATACGTAAAAATACAGAGAAATATAGAAAAAAGATAGTAGAACGACAAATTATGGTACAAAAACAGTTGGGTGTGAATATCCAAAGTCTCATTTTGCCCATAGAGGTGAGGGACAACGCGTTTACTCAGTTTATGCAAAAAGGTCTTATGGAACAAGGATATCTTGTGGGTGCTATACGCCAACCTACTGTAAAAAAACCTATGATGAGAGTGATACTGAACTTAGGTGTTTCGGTGAAAAAACTTCAGCATGTTTTGGCACTCATCAGACATAACACGGTACAATAAATAAAAATACTTCTAAAGGTTCTTTGTGTTCAATGCTTTGGTAAAAGGTTCTATTCTCTTAATCATGATGCTTACGGTCGTTTTGGGTATTGCTTTTATCTATGCGTATGAAGAAGTTTCACTCAATGCAGATAAGCTCATCAACTATAAACCTGAAACCTCTTCTATTATTTTGGACAGGAATGGTGAAAAACTGGCATATGTTTTTAAAAAACAACACAGACTTTATGCACGATATGATGAGATTCCAGGTTTTCTTGTCGAAGGACTTGTGGCTATGGAAGATACAAGGTTTTTTGAGCATAATGGAGTCAATCCAGATGCTATTTTGCGTGCAATCGTTAAAGATATAAAAGCGGGAGCTTTTGTAGAAGGTGGAAGTACACTGACACAACAACTTATTAAAAATAAACTTTTAACGAATGAAAAAAAACTTATGCGTAAGATTAAAGAAGCTATTTTGGCACTTAAAATAGAACATGAGCTAAGTAAAGAAGATATTATTGAGAGGTATCTCAATGAAATTTCATATGGCAATAACTATTTTGGTGTGAAGACAGCTGCCAATGGGTATTTTCACAAAGAGTTGAGTGCACTAACTCTGAAAGAATCAGCGATGCTTGTAGGTATACCAAATGCACCAAGTTTTTACAATCCTTTACGCCATTACAAACGTGCACTCAATCGTGCTAACAATGTTTTGTACCGTATGAAAAGTATAGGTTGGATTACGCAGGATGATTATTTAAAAGCAGTCAAAGAATCACCAAAAGTATATAAAACATCATTGACACAGAATATCGCACCATATATTGTGGATGAAGTCGTGAGAAGATTTAAGGGTAGGTTAGGAGATATTCGCACAGGTGGATATCAGATATATACCACGATAGATATGAAACAACAAGCTATTGCCAGGGATGCAGTAAAGGCTACGTATACAAAAGTGTTAAAAAAATATAAAGAAGATGTTAATACGTCTACTCTTAATGCTGCATTTGTAGCTGTAGAGAGCAGGACAGGGGATATCTTGGCGATGGTTGGAGGGGCTGATTATAAAAAATCGGCCTTTAACCGGGTCACACAGTCTAAACGCCAGCCAGGTTCAGCCTTTAAACCGTTTATTTATCAGACAGCTTTGGATATGGGATACAACCCTGCCACACCTTTGACTGATCTTGCCCGTACTTTTCAATATACATATAAGGGTAAAAAGAAAGTCTGGGCACCAAGGAATTATGAACGTGATTTTAAAGGGTTTATCTCATTAAGAGAAGCATTGGTACATTCACGTAATTTAGCAACAGTTAATCTTGTCGCGGAACTAGGAGTCAAAACTATTCGAAACAGATTGGCATTTTTAGATGTGCCACACATTCCAAAAGACATGTCTATTGCTTTGGGGAATCTTGGATTAAGTCCACTTAAAATGGCACAAATTTTTTCTGTATTTGCAAATGAAGGTCATATGATAGAAGCAAGACTTGTGAGCAAAATTATCTCAAAAGAAGGAGCGGTTATCTATGAGACCCGTCCAAAAGAAATAGCAAATTTTACAACACCTGAACAAGCATATCTGATGACTGATATACTCAAAGATGTGGTAAAAAGAGGAACAGGTAAAAATGCACGTGTAGAGGGGATAGAACTCGCAGGAAAAACAGGTACAACAAATAACAATATAGATGCATGGTTTTGTGGCTACTCTCCCACAATTGAGGTCATATCATGGGTAGGGAGAGATGATAATAAACGTATAGGAAAAGGTGCTACAGGAGGGGCTATAGCTGCACCGGCATTTGCATACTATTATAAAGAACTGCTTAAACTGTATCCAGAGACAAAACGGACATTTGACATACCACAAGGTGTATTTAGGGGTGAATATGAAGGAAAAAGTGAGTTATATACAAAAAACTCACCTTTTCCTATTATTCAAAAACCTGTAAATGAATATGCGAAATATTTGAATGAAGACAATGAGACTATTATGCCTGAAGAAGAGACAGGATTGGCAGAGACTATCAATATAGACGAAGATCCTTTAGAAGAAGAGGAAGGAGATGCCTTGCATCCCAAGCGTGATGTACCTACCCGACCTGATTCTGAAGACAGTGGTGAATTGTTTTAGAAAATATCTCCAGCAACCACACAAGACGTTGTTATAAGGTCATTTAGCTCAACACCTGTAGGTATGGTGAATGCTTCATTTATCTCTACAGCTTTCATTTCTTCACAAATAGGGTCAACTAAATCTGTGATATCTAAAGGTTTAAATGTGTCACAGGTCACATCATTGGTTTGGGTACTTGTAATGATATCTTTTATGTTTATTATCTTAGTATTAGATTGCTGTATAACTTCTTCCATGGTGGTTTCAAGAGCTTGTTTAAATGAGTCACTAGTACAAATACTCTCAGGGGTATGTTTGATGATATACACAACATCTTTTTTCGCTATCGTTTCTTTTTCGCTGTCATTAGTATTGGTAATGTTATTTACAATAGTATCAGAGTTACACGCTGTAAAAGAGAGGGTACCTAAGATAAAGGCAAATAAGAGGGAGAGCTTTAGCATTTCAGTGTCCTTTATATTTGGAAGTAGTAATTATAGGTAAGATAGATAAAAGGTGGCTTTAGTTTGTTAGGAGATAGTTTCGAGCCGAAGCCCGAAATTTAAAAAGGTCTTTAACAAGAGTAAGTAGATATAAACTCGAATGCAGTTGGTCTACCTTCATCAGGTAAAACTTGTCTTTCAAATTGGTAATGTTGGTATGTTTCGATAAAGTCTTTTGTCATAACTGGTAATAAGAAATCATGATCAGAAATAAGACCTTCTAATGCTTCGCGGAAAGTATGAGGCATCTGAGGGATATTCTTTTCTCTAATTTCATCAAGTGTGAGTTCAAATAAATCTTCATCCATTGGACCTACCATATCATATCCACCATTTTTGATACCATCAAGTCCTGCAAGCATCAATACTGAGAAACATAGATAAGGACAAGCAGTTGAATCTGGGAATCTAGTTTCAATTCTTGTAGCCATCTCACCTGCACCATAAGGGATACGACAAGCGGCTGAACGGTTTTGGCTAGAATAAGTTAAGATTGATGGTGCTTCATAACCCGGGAGAAGTCTTTTGTAGGAGTTTGTACTTGGGTTTGTAAATGCTGCAACTGCATCAGAGTGCTTAAATATGCCAGAAAGGTAATCTAGAGCTGTTTTAGAAAGGTTTGCATATTCACCTTCTTTGTAGAAAAGATTTTTACCATCTTTCCAAATAGACTGGTGTACGTGCATACCGTTCCCATTGTCACCATAAAGTGGTTTAGGCATAAAGGTTGCAGTTTTACCATTAAGGTGTGCTACCATTTTTACAACATATTTATATTTTTGTACATTGTCAGCTGCTTCGATAAGACCACCAAATTTGATACCAATTTCACCTTGTGCTTGTGCAACTTCGTGGTGACCAAGCATAACAGTTAAACCTACTTCTTCAAGAAGAAGCATCATTTCAGCTCTTAAATCTACCATAGAATCTGTAGGCATTGTTGGGAAATATCCACCTTTAGTACCTGGTCTATGACCCATATTCCCAATTTCGTATTCAGTATCTGAACTCCATCCCCCTTCTTCTGATTCTACAGAATACGAAGCTGAGTTTATTTTATCTGAAAACTTAACATCATCAAAGATGAAAAATTCATTTTCCGGACCGAAGTATGCATCATCACCAATACCAACTTCTTCCATGTACTGTAATGTTTTTTTAGCAATAGATCTTGGACATTTAGCATATAACTCATTTTCATAGATATCGTATACGTCACAAATAAGGATAACTGTACTATCTGCAGTAAATGGATCTAGAAAAGCAGTTTCTACATCTGGCTTAAGCAACATATCTGATTTGTCAATTGGTTGCCATGCATCAATAGATGAACCATCAAATGGGAGTCCAGCATCAATCATAGATGGTTCAACTGCACTCAGTCTATATGATATATGATGCCATGCTCCTTTTATATCTGTAAATCTGAAATCTACAAATTCAACCTCATTTTCTTCACAATATTTAAAAAACTCATCTGTGTTATTCACAAATTTTCCCATTTTGCTCTCTCCTGTATAATTAAATTTTATATATATATTATAGCGATTAAAAAATTAGTAACATCACTACCATTGTTTAAAAAGTAATCAATTGTCTGTCTCGCTCTTGAAAAGTAACAGCTTGTGTATATCCTATGTCTTTTACAAGTGTTGTTGCCAAGTCATAACCAAACCCTATTTGATCCACAGCATGCGCATCGGAAGAAAAAGTAATGGGGATGTCTAGTGTATATGCTTCTTCCAGAAGTGCACGTGATGGATATAATTCACCAATGGGTTTCCGTAGACCAGCTGTATTGATTTCCAATACCATATTCGCATTTTTTATGGCTGCAAGTGCATTCTTAGCAAGTGTACGCACATCTGTTTTAGGCATAAATTTAAATACTTTGATGAGATCCAAATGTCCTACAATATCGAAGTTTCCAGATTTTGCCATGGCTTCAGTAGCCTCAAAATATGCTTGCCATATTTCATCGATATTTTTACTTTTCCAGCCACCGATAAATTCTGGATTATCAAACCCCCATTTGTCTATGAAGTGTATGGATCCTATGAGATAGTCAACATTCGCATTTAAAACTCTATCATCCATATGTCCAGGAAGATAATCTACTTCATAGCCAAGGAGGATATGGATATCATTTTTGTATTTTTCTTTCGCTTGAAGTATCTCATGTGTATACGCATGCATATCTACAAATGACAAACGGTATTTTTCATCAAAATCCATAGGTGCATGTTCTGAAAAACCATATATATCAATGCCCACTTCTATAGCACGTTGAATATATTCATCAACACTTCCTTCTGCATGATTGCAGCGTGTGGTATGGTTGTGTAAATCAATACGCATAGTAAACCTTTTTAATATTTATTATTTAGTGTAACAAAAAAAGATAATAATTTGACTTTTTTTGACATTTAGTAAGTATAATTTGGTATATAAAAATTAAAACTATAAAAGTTTAAAAAATAACATAATCTCAGAAAAAAATTATTTTTGCTTTTATCATTATTAAAATCTAAGGGACTTGAGGTGCAGACAATGCAAACTAGAAACAAAAAAAATTTAAATATTATAAAAATAGACAATAAAAAATTACTTGAAGAAAAATTATATCAATTGCGTTATGACAATACTGATGCTTCCCTCGAAGAAAAAATGGTAGAGATGTTTGTTTCAGAACTTGTTACCCATGGGAAAGACTATAGACAGTTACATCAAATATCTCAAATAAGTAAAATATTAGCGCAGTCTCTAGGATTAGGTGTAAAGTATTGTCAGACGCTTGAAAGAGCCGCAAGTATTTATGATATAGGGAACATTGTTATCAGCACTGAAGTGTATAAAAAAGAAGATAAACTTTCTTTTGAAGAATTTAATATCGTTAAAAGTCATACAACTTTAGGGTATGAAATATTAAAATTTCAAGGTTTTCCTTCAACAGATTTAGGAGCCATTATAGCTTCGGAACATCATGAATGGTGGGATGGGGGAGGGTATCCTCAGCAAAAAAAAGAAAAGCAGATAGACATCGCTTCGCGCATTGTAGCAGTGGCGGATACTGCAGGAGCATTATTTAGAAAAAGACCTGGTAGAGCGGTATGGGAATACGATAAAATAGTAGAGTATATAGAAAAGAGAAGTGGTATACAATTTGACCCCGATGTTGTGGATGTTTTTTTAATTAATCAAGAGATTATATATAACATTTTATGTGGAGATATGGAAGTTGGAACTAGTCAATAGTGTGCATTTCTTTAGTTCCATTAGTTGACTAATTAAGCTGTGAAAAATCTACTTTTTACTACTAATTGGATAAGATAAGAGTAATATTTTAATGGTCATCATCATCTCTCTTGTTTAATTAGAGATTCTAAAGCGATGTATGTATATTTTAAAGTGTAAAACACTTGTGCATACATACTTTTTTTAGAATGATGTGTATCATTCTTCAGGAAAAAAATGATAAATGCAAAAGTAGAACTTTTAGCGCCAGCCGGTAATTTAGAGAAGATGAAGATAGCCCTTAATTATGGTGCAGATGCAGTATATGGTGGGACAAGTACCTTTTCTTTACGTATACGTTCAGGTAAAGAATTTGATATGGAAGCGTATGCAAAGGGCATAGCCTATGCACACGAAAGAGGTAAAAAAGTTTACTCTACGGTAAACTCATTTCCTTTTAACTCACAGTTAAAACTCTATGAAAACCACATTGCTAAAATTGCAGAGTTAAAGCCTGATGCACTTATTGTGTCATCTCCAGGAGTGGTGAAAATTGCCCATAAAATAGCACCTGACATACCTATTCACCTTTCTACACAAGCCAACGTGATGAATGCAATGGATGCAGAAGTCTATTATGATTTAGGTGTCAAACGTATCATCGTGGCACGTGAAATTTCATTGAAAGATTGTGAAGCCATCAAAAACCATATACCTGACCTAGAACTAGAAATCTTTGTGCATGGTTCTATGTGTTTTGCCTACTCTGGACGTTGTCTTATCTCATCACTCCAAACGGGACGTGTGCCAAATAGAGGAAGCTGTGCTAATGACTGTCGTTTCCCCTATGAGATTTACGCACATAATCCTGAGTCAGGGACTACCTTTAGGCTCGATGAAGAAGAGGGCATAGGTACCTATATTATGAATGCCAAAGATATGAATATGGCATCACATGTCGATGAGATACTCAAATCTGGTGTCATAGACTCACTTAAAATAGAAGGGCGAACCAAGTCTCCTTACTATGCAGGTGTAGTGACTAAAGCGTATCGTCATGCTATAGATGACTACTATAAAAATGATTTTGATGAAAAACGTTATCAAAAAGAGTTAAATACAACACAAAACCGTGGGTTTTCAGACGCGTATTTACTCTCGCGTCCATTTGACAGAAACAACACAGAGTCCAATGAATTTTCTATACAATATGGTACACATCAAGTAGCCGGGTTGGTGAGTGAAGATGGTCTTACGTGGAAATGTAAAGATAAAACGTGCGTAGGTGATTCTGTTGAAATAGTGCTTCCTGTAGGTGCTAAAGTGGAATTAGTAGATAATGATATAGGAAAAATAGAAGAGATATCAGGTCATTACGTGATTACATTTAAGCAGATAACGACTAAAGAGGGTAAAGAGCTAGAGTGTGTCCATAGCGGCAATGTCAATGACATTTTACTTCCTGCAAAGTTACCGGGTTATACCATATTAAGACGTGAGATAGCGGAAGCTTTAGAGAAAAAAGGTTTGACTGAAACATCAACACCGATGAAGTTAGAAGTTGAAAAATCAGAAGAAGAAGCAAACAAAGGTCAAAGGTAAGAAGATGAAATTTGTATCCATTATTATCGCGTCCAAAAGTGACTATGAGATTATGTCTGAGTGTGTAGAGACTTTAAAAAAGTTTGGTGTGCCTTATGAGCTTATTGTTTCTTCTGCACATAAAAGTCCGCAAAGGACTAGAGATTATATTAAAACTGCTGAAGAAAAAGGTGCACAGGTTTTCATAGCAGCAGCTGGTATGGCTGCACACTTAGCAGGTAAAGTTGCAGCAAGTACTACAAAGCCAGTCCTTGGTGTACCCATGGAGACAGGCTCACTCAAAGGCGAAGACGCACTTTTGAGTACCGTGATGATGTCTGATGGATTACCTGTGGGTACACTAGCCATAGGTAAAGCAGGAGCTGTAAATGCTGCGTACTTAGCCATACAAATTATGGCGCTAGATGATGATGAACTCAGAGTCAAACTCCAAGAAGACCGTATAAGCAAAGCCAAAAAAGTTGAGCTTGACTCTTCTGAGATAGAAATAATACTATAAAAATTTAAACTAGGTAGATATATAGATGAATAAAAATGCCATAACATTTTCTGACATGTTACTCAAACTCCAACAATACTGGGCAGCACAAGGCTGTAACATCGTACAACCTTATGACATTCCAAGTGGAGCAGGGACATTTCACCCTGCTACGCTGCTTAGAAGTCTGGACTCAGAGCCTTGGTCTGCAGCGTATGTTGCACCAAGCCGTCGTCCTACAGATGGACGTTATGGAGAGAACCCTAACCGACTTGGAGCGTACTATCAGTTTCAAGCACTCATCAAGCCTAGTCCTGACAACATTCAAGAGCTTTATTTAAAATCGCTTGAATACTTGGGGCTTAACTTGCAAGAGCATGACATCCGTTTTGTAGAAGACAACTGGGAATCACCAACACTTGGTGCTTGGGGTCTTGGCTGGGAAGTTTGGCTTGATGGGATGGAAGTGACACAATTTACCTACTTTCAACAAGTAGGAGGTATAGCCTGTGCTCCTGTGGCTGTGGAGATTACCTATGGTACAGAGAGACTTGCGATGTACTTGCAAGGGGTAGACTCAGTCTATGACCTTGTGTGGAACAAAATGGGCGACAACGTGACTACTTACGGAGATGTACATAAAGAGACTGAGTATGAGTTTTCTAAGTACCACTTTGAAGTGGCCAACGTAGAGAACTTGTTTCAGCACTTTGAAGATGCAAGCAAGGAGTGTCAAGTATGTTTGGAAGCAGGACTTCCTTTGCCTGCCTATGACCAGTGTATGGTGGCATCTCATGCCTTCAATGTGCTAGATGCCAGAAAAGCCATCTCTCAAGCTCAAAGACAAAACTACATTCTGAAAGTAAGAGAGCTTTCTATCGGTTGTGCTCAGCTTTACAAGACACAAGAAGAAGAACGTAATGCTAGAGTAAAAGGCTAATCTTGATAGAAAAATTAGTCACTTCAAACCTAAAATTAGGTGTCATCGCAGGAGGACAACTAGGTAAGATGCTTGTCCAAGAAGCAAGTAGATGGGACATCATCTCTTACGTGCTTGACCCAGATGAGGGATGTTCGGCACGAAATGTGGCCAACGTCTATGTAAAAGGTGACTTTAGGAACTTTGATGATGTCTATGCTTTTGGTAAGCAAGTAGACCTTTTGACCTATGAGCTAGAAGATATCAACATAGACGCACTCCAACAGCTCAAAGCTGAAGGACTAAAAGTCCTTCCTGACCCTGATACGCTAGCACTCATACAAGATAAGGGTTTACAAAAAGCGTTTTACGCGAAACATCAGATGCCAACTTCTCCGTTTAAATGTTATGACAACAAAACAGAGATAGAAATTGCCATAAAAAGTGGCGAGTTGACATACCCTTTTGTTCAGAAGTTACGCAAGGGTGGTTATGATGGGCATGGTGTAGCTCTCATAAAAGATGCAAACAGTACACTACTTGATGGTGCATCTATGGTTGAAAACAAAGTAGACATAGACAAAGAGATAGCAGTTATTGCAGCTAGAAACGCAAAAGGTGAGGTACGTTGTTTCCCTGCGGTTGAGATGAGCTTTGGCGAAGAGACGAACTTGGTTGAAGAGATTTTCTGCCCGTCTAACATCACACTAAAACAAGCAGAGGTAGCAGAACTACTCGCAACAGAAATCATAGAAAATCTTGATATGGTAGGATTACTAGCGGTTGAGTTTTTCATAGACAAAACTGGGCAGATACTCATCAATGAAGTTGCACCTAGACCACATAACAGCGGACATCACACCATAGACGCAGCAGTCACCTCTCAGCTCAAACAACTTTTACGTGCCATACTTGACTTGCCATTAGGTAGTACTGCGTTAACCACAGCCTCTGTGATGTTAAATCTTTTAGGCGAAGAGGGACATACAGGCCCTGTACACTATGAAGGCTTTGCCAAATGTATGGCTATAGATGGAGTTAAAATCCACCTTTATGGTAAAAAAATGACAAGACCATCTAGGAAGATGGGGCATGTAACGATACTGGGTAACACAGTAGAGGAAGCTAGGCTAAAAGCAGAACAAGTTAAAACATTATTAAAGGTTAAATCATGTCAAAAATAGTGGTAAGCATCGTAATGGGTTCAGACTCAGACCTACCTGTCATGCAAGCAGCAGCAGATATGTTAGAACAATTTGGGGTAGGGTATGAACTAGATGTGGTCTCTGCTCACAGAACACCCGAAAAACTTTTTGAGTACTCTAAAAATGCTCACAAACGAGGCATACAAGTCATCATAGCAGGAGCAGGTGGAGCAGCTCATTTACCAGGCATGATAGCCTCTATGTCTCCACTCCCTATCATCGGTGTACCTATAAAATCATCTAACTCCATAGACGGCTGGGACTCCATACTCTCCATACTCCAAATGCCAGGCGGCGTACCTGTAGCTACCGTAGCACTAAACGGTGCAAAAAATGCAGGGATTTTAGCAGCTCAGATAGTCGGTGCTGGGACTAAAAAAGTACAAGATACTATAGTGTCGTACAAAGAAGAGCTTGGTAAGCAAGTAGAAGAGAAGTCTAAGAGGGTTGCTACTCAGAAGGGGTAGGGAAGTTTTTCAAAGTAGCCTATTCCTATTGTTTTACTCATTGTGCTGTTTGTTGTATTGCTTGTTATTTGTAGGCACTATGATTTTATTGCCATCGATGTCATACCCCTTTTTAGATGCAAGATAATTAAACTTATATATGCCTGACAAGATTATAAGGGTAAGGATTACAAGTAAGGCTACAATCAACCATTTTAATACTTTTTGCATCATTGTTTTTTCCTGAGTTAAAGCGTAAAATGATGATAACAAATATGCATTAACAGACAGCTAACTACAAATAGAGTGACAAAGGAGAAATTAATATGAAACTACAAGAAATCTACAACCACCTAGACAAAGTAAGCCCCTTTGAGCTACAGGAAAAGTGGGATAACTCTGGACTTATAGTCGGTGAGATGTCACGAGAAGTATCTCAAATAGTTGTCTCTTTGGACATTGATATGTTTATGATAGAAGAGGCGAAAGAGGGGACGCTTTTTGTGGTGCATCATCCGCTTATATTTGACAAACTTGCACAGCTTG
>Ga0256839_1005117_pt1 | contig 12325 bp, 8 predicted proteins | sample 354166metaG_FD_185968 | JGI IMG/M metagenome (GOLD analysis project Ga0256839, IMG submission 185968) | Hydrothermal vent microbial communities from Mid Atlantic Ridge, Atlantic Ocean - 354-166 | ecosystem: Environmental > Aquatic > Marine > Hydrothermal vents | place: Atlantic Ocean: Mid...
CATTGAGCTGACAACCGCCTGCCCGACACGTACGGACGGGCAAGGCGAAACGGGGAGCGTTCGATATCGACCGGTTACTTGTCGACCAAAGGACAAAGCGATGAGCGGTTGGACTGGCAAAGCGTTGCACGTCGACTTGACTCGACAGGAATGTCGCGTCGAAGAGATTCCCGCCGAGTGGCTCCGGCAGTACTGGGGCGGTCGGGGACTGGCCGATCGATACCTCTATGACCTGATGGACCCTCAAGTCGATCCTCTGTCGCCCGACAACGTGCTGATCTTCGCCACCGGCCCCCTGACGGGAACATCCGCGCCCTGCGGGGCACGTTACATGGTGGTCACCAAAGGCGTACTGACCAACGCCGTCACCACCTCCAATTCGGGAGGCCATTTCGGTCCCGAACTCAAATTCGCCGGGTACGACTTGGTGATCATTCGCGGAAAGGCGGCCGCACCCTCATATCTGTTCATTTACGACGATCGCATCGAGATCCGGTCGGCCGAGTCGTACTGGGGCAAGACGGTCAGTGAAACCGAGGATGGCCTGCGGCGGGAACTGGGGATCCCGAACCTGCGCGTGGCCTGCATCGGCCCCGCTGGCGAGAAGCTGGTGCGTTTCGCCTGCATCATGAACGACAAGCACCGGGCGGCCGGCCGAAGTGGCGTGGGCGCCGTCATGGGATCGAAGAATCTCAAGGCGATCGCCGTGCGGGGAACCGGCCATGTTTCCATTGCCGATCCGCAGGCGTTTCTGCAATCGGTCGCCGCGATGAACGAACAAATGGCTGATAACCCGGGACGCAAGTCCTTCTCCGAACAGGGAACGGCGGCCGTCATCGACTTGACCAATGCCTATGGCGGCCTGCCGACTCGCAACTTCCAGCAGGGACAGTTCGAGTACGCCGAGAATCTCAATGGGAACGCCATCCGCGAGACACGGTTGGTCGCCAACAAAGCTTGTTTCGCCTGCACGATCGCTTGCGGCCGCGTCACCAAGCTCGACGGAGCCGCCGACAAGTACCTGGTCAACATGCATCCTCGCAACTGGAAGATGGCGGGAGAGGGCCCGGAATACGAAAACGCCTGGTCGCTGGGAGCCGACTGCGGCATCGGCGATCTGGATGCCGTGATCAAAGCCAACTGGCTGTGCAACGACCTGGGGCTCGACCCGATCTCGATGGGCGCCACGCTGGCAGCCGCCATGGAACTCTACGAAAAAGGAGTGATCACCGACCAGCAGGTCGAAATACCTCTCCGCTTCGGATCCGCAGAAGCCCTGGTGCGGATGGTGGAAGCCACCGGCTATCGCGAAGGGTTCGGCGACGAACTGGCGGAAGGTTCGAAGATCATGAGCGAAAAACTGGGGCACCCGGAAGTCTTCATGGGAGTCAAAGGGCAGGAGTTTCCCGCCTACGAGCCGCGAGGCTTCCAGGGCATGGGCGTGGCTTACGCCACATGCAATCGAGGCGCCTGCCACTTGCGAGCCTGGACCCCGGGTCTGGAAACCCAAGAGGGCGTCGATCCCCACGCGCCCGAAGGGAAAGGCGAGTGGGTCGCTCACGAACAAAACCGCACCACCGCTCATGATGCCACCGGTATATGCCTGTTCGTGGGAGCCGCCGGCGGACCGCTGGAGACGTTCATCCCCTGCGTCGCCGCGGCGACCGGCATGGACGTCACCCTGGACGACGCCGTGACGGTCGGCGAGCGGACGTGGAACCTCGAACGCCTCTGGAATCTCAAGGCCGGACACAGCCGAGCCACCGACAACCTACCCCGACGGCTGCTCGAGGAAACCTTCAAGGAAGGGCCGTCGGCCGGAGTCGTCGTCCATCTCGATGTGATGCTCGATGAGTACTATCGGACACGGCAATGGACGGCCGACGGGATCCCCACTTCCGAAAAACTGGCCGAGCTGGGACTCGACCAGCTATGACGAACTCCCGCGCCTCCAGACGCCAGACTTCAGGCTTCAGACTCCAGACTACAAACTCCAGACTCCCCCTCACGGAGCCCAACCATGCGATACGTGATCATCGGCGGTGGTCCGGCCGCCACCAACGCCATGGAGACCATTCGCCAGTTCGACTCCGACGGTTCGATCGCGCTGGTCAGCGACGAACCCGCTCATTCGCGGATGGCGCTCCCGTATTGGCTCAACGGCAAGATCTCGCGTGAGCAGACCCTCACGGCCGATGACGACTCCCTCGCGCGACTCCGTGTCGAATCCCATGTGGGCCGCCGCGCCGTACAGCTCGACCTCGACCAGCGGCGAGTGGTGCTCGATGGCGGGGACGCCCTGGAATTCGACAAGTTGTTCCTAGCCACCGGCTCGTCGCCAGTGACGCCTCCCATCGAGGGTATCGACCATCCGGACGTGCAGACCATGTGGACCTTGAGCGATGTGGAGAAGTGCCTTGAGCGATTCTCCGACCTGGCGTGTCCCCGGATCGCATTCATCGGCGCCGGTTTCGTCGGCATGATCCTCGTCGGCGCTCTGGCGCATCGCCAGTGCAAGCTGACGGTGATCGAGCAGGCCGACCAGATCCTCCCTCGCATGCTCGACGCCGCCTCGGCCTCGCAAGCCGAAAACTGGCTCGCCACACGTGATGTCGATGTCGTCACCGGTGCTCAGGTCGTACGCATCAGCGTCTGCGAGGGCAATGACAAGCACCTGGAACTGGCCGACGGGAGCAAGATCACGGCCGACCTGGTCGTGTTGGCCACGGGCGTGCGGCCCAATCTTCGATTGGTGGAGGGAACCGCCATACGAACCGACCAGGGGATCGTGGTCGACGATCATCTGCGAACGAGCGTCGACAGCGTTTACGCCGGCGGCGATGTGGCTCAAGGACCTTCCCTGTACGGCGACACGCCCGCCGTCCACGCCATCCAGCCCACCGCCGTCGATCACGGGCGCGTCGCCGGCGCCAACATGGCGGGAGCCGACGTCGCTTACCCGGGTAGTCTGCTGATGAACGTGGTCGATGTCTGCGGATTGCAGTGCGTCAGTTACGGCAATTGGCAGTCGGGCGATGACGAAGTCGTGATCGACAACTCGCGCGACTTCATCTATCGCCGACTGGTGTTCCGCGGGGATCATCTGGTCGGGGCACTGTTCGTCGGTCGCCCGCACGAAGTGGGTATGCTCAACGACATCGGTATGGTCAAGGGCATCCTGCAGACGCGCCCGGCCCTGGGGAGCTGGAAGGAGTACCTCAAGCAGAACCCGTTCGACGTGCGCCGCCCCTATATCGCGCTCAAAGTTCCCGAAAGATTGGTGTCGACAACGTTGTTGGGACGTCCCAGCCAGCCTCGGCAGTACCGCCACGGCAATGCCGAGCCGCAGTCGACCAACACTCCGGCCCACCGGTGGCTGCTCGATGCGGTCCGCCCTTCGTAAACCCGAGTCTGAGACGATGCGCGTCCACGTCAAGCTGATGGGAACCCTGAAATCGCGCGGCGCCGACGGGCCGCTGGAGTTGCCCGACGGGTCGACGATCCTCGATCTCTTGCAGCAGCTTCAGATTCTCCCCGAGTCGGTGCAGACATGTACTGTCAACGGAAAGTTCGAACACGACCGGCAGCGGCGTCTGCAAGACGGCGACGAACTGACGTTGTTGCCGCCTGTCGGCGGCGGCTAGACGGTCGTCCCTAGCGGCCGGTGCGCTGCTACACTGGTGCTCACGGATTCACCGGTTCGCGTCCCCCATTCCCTTCCCCGCCATCGATGACATGCCGCTGCGAATTCTACTTGTATGCACCGCCATGCTCGGGTTGTTCGACTCGACAACCAATCAGGTCTCTGCCGGCCGGTCCGCCGACATCGTTTTGCGAGGCGGCACGGTACTGACCATGACGAACCATCCGCGGGCGGCGCAAGCCGTCGCCATCCGCGGCGACCGGATCGTGTGGGTCGGCAGCGAAACCGAAGTCGGCGACTGGATCGGCCGGAACACGCGGGTCATCGAGCTGAACGGCCGTACGGTGATGCCCGGTTTCATCGAATCGCACGGCCATTTCCTCGGGCTGGGCGAATCGCTGATGACCGTCGACCTGACCGGCGCCGCCGATTACGAGGAGGTGGTTCGTCGAGTGGCTCGAGCGGTAAAGCGAGCCGACAAAGGCACGTGGATCATCGGCCGTGGATGGCACCAGGAAAAGTGGCGGCGTCCCCCTTCACCTCACGTCGAAGGCTACCCGGTGCACGACGCGCTCTCCCGCATATCGCCCGACAACCCAGTACTGCTGACGCATGCGACCGGCCACATGTGTCTGGCCAACGAGGCCGCTATGAAGCTGGCGGGGATGACTCGCGCGACTCCCGACCCCGAAGGAGGAGCCATCCTTCGGACGAAAGACGGTGCTCCGACCGGCGTCTTTCGCGAAAACGCCATGGGACCGCTGTACACGGCCTATCAGCAGGCACGATCGAAGATGCCGGCCGAGCAGCGTCAGGCAGAGCGCCTGGAGGCGATTCGGCTTGCCGGAGAGGAGTGCGTGCGGCACGGAGTGACCACCTTTCACGACGCGGGTGTCGGCTTCGACACCGTAGACACCTATCGTAAACTGGCGCTCGAAAACCGGCTTCCGCTGCGGCTCTACGTGATGCTCAATGCGGGCAATCCCGAGCTGGCCCGGCGAATGAAAGAGTATCGGACCATCGGTCTGGGCAAACACTTTCTTACTGTGCGAGCGGTCAAGCGGATGGCCGACGGCGCGTTGGGATCGCACGGCGCTTGGATGCTGGAACCCTACGAGGACCTCCCCGCCAGTACCGGCCATCAGACCCTTACCCGCCGCTCGCTGGAAGAAACCGCGCGACTGTGCCTCGAGTACGATTATCAGCTCTGTGTGCATGCCATCGGCGATCGAGCCAACCGCGAAGTGCTCGACGTGTTTGAACAAGCCTTCGGGCAGTCCAACAATGGGCGGCAACTCCGTTGGCGCATCGAACATGCTCAGCATCTGTCGCTCCGAGACATTCCCCGCTTTGCCGAACTGGGGATCGTCGCTTCGATGCAGGGGTGCCATGCGACGTCCGACGGACCGTTCGTCGTCACGCGACTGGGGCCGCGCCGCGCTCGAGAAGGCGCTTATGCTTGGCGGCGGCTGATCGACGCGGGAGCCATCATCGCCAATGGAACCGACGTGCCGGTGGAGCCGATCGATCCTCTGGCCTGCCTTTATGCCAGCGTAACCCGGAAACTCGCCAATGGCGTGGCCTTCTTCCCCGAGCAGTGCATGACTCGTCGCGAGGCACTCGAATCGTATACCACGGGCGGCGCTTACGCGGCGTTTGAAGAACGGGACAAGGGGGCGCTCGAGCCAGGCAAACTCGCCGATCTGGTCGTCCTTTCAGACAATCCCCTGACCTGTCCGACGGAACAGATTCCCCGTCTGTCGGTGGAAATGACCTTGATCGGCGGCCAAGTCGTTTACCAGAAAAGCCCGTGACATTGTTGCGACCTCCTCGTGCCCACCATCCCCTCGCCATCGCGTTTTCCCGTGACGACCAACCCTGCCACCCGTGACGAACTGGCTGCCGACTACTTCGAGCAACTCCAGCACGAACCCTATCCCGTGCAGGAAGAAGCGTTGCTGGCCTGGTTCACGTCCGAGCAGGGAGTGCTGGTCTGTGCCCCCACCGGAACGGGAAAGACGCTGATCGCCGAAGCTGCCGTGTTCGAAGCGCTCCATCGCGGCACGGTGGTCTACTACACCACGCCCCTGATCGCCCTGACCGAACAGAAATTCGCCGACCTGCAAGAATCGGCCGAGCGTTGGGGGTTCTCTGCCGAAGATGTCGGGCTGATCACGGGAAATCGCCGCGTTCGTCCCGAGGCGTCGGTGCGCGTGGTGGTCGCCGAGATTCTGTTCAACCGACTGCTGCGGCCCGACCTGTTCCCGATGGACGACGTCCACGCCGTGGTGATGGACGAATTCCATAGTTTCAACGACCCCGAGCGGGGGATCGTCTGGGAATTCACCCTCGGCCTGTTGCCGGATCACGTGCGCTTGCTGCTGCTTTCGGCCACCGTGGGAAATGCGTTCGAGTTTTGCCAGTGGATGAAGCGCACCCATGAGCGGGATCTGGAGTTGGTCCAGAGCGATCAGCGGAAGATTCCGCTCACGTTTCAGTGGATCGGCGAACAACTGCTCAATGAATTCATCGAGGAGATCGCCGCCGGCGACGACGAGACGCGCAAAGTACCGGCACTGATCTTCTGCTTCAACCGAGACATGTGCTGGAACGTGGCGGAACAGCTCAAGGGCAAATCGCTGATCGATGAGGATCGCAGGAAGGAACTGATCGCCGAATTGGAACGGGAGGATTGGTCCGAAGGAGCCGGCCCCAAGCTGCGGCAGTTGCTGCTGCGCGGTGTGGGAGTCCATCATGCCGGCATTCTGCCTCGGTACAAGCGCATCGTGGAGCGGTTGTTCCAGCGAAAGCTGCTCGCCGTGACCGTCTGCACGGAGACGCTGGCCGCAGGAATCAACTTGCCCGCACGGAGCGTTGTACTCCCTTCGCTGATGAAAGGACCGCCGACTCGCAAAAGACTGATCGAACCGAGTTCGGCCCATCAGATCTTCGGCCGCGCCGGGCGTCCCCAGTATGACACGCAAGGGTATGTCTTCGCGCTGGCTCACGAAGACGACGTGCGCATCGAACGCTGGCGCAAGAAATACGACCAGATCCCCGACGATACCAAGGACCCCGGTCTGCGCAAGGCCAAAAAGGCCCTGAAAAAGAAGATGCCGAAGCGGCGGACGACCGAGCAGTACTGGACCGAGGCTCAGTTCGAACAGTTGCGGCAGGCGGCACCGGCCAGACTCGAAAGTCAAGGACCGCTCCCCTGGCGGCTGCTGGCCCATATCCTCGACGCCTCGCCGGAGGTCCCTCCCATCCGCAAACTCGTTGGCAAGAGGTTGTTGGCTCCCAAGCAACTCGAGGCGGCTCAGGTCGACCTCACCGGCATGCTGCTCACGCTCCATCGTGCCGGCTACGTCTCGCTGTCCCCGCCACCTCCGCTGGCTGGGGCAAACGAAACCGAGCCGGATCCGGCGAACTACAACCCGCAGTCGGCCGAGCCGACCGAACGTCTGTCGTTGCTCCTGAACCTGCGTGGAGTCAATCCGCTGTTCGGCGCCTTCGTGGCCGGCCATCTCGGCGCCGCCGACGAGTCCGAGCGGCTGCTGGCGCTCGAGGCGATCCTGGAAATGCCGATCCCGGTCGCGCGGCTGCTGCGCGTCCCGCCGCCGGACGAACTTCCCCCGGGGCCTCTGGCCACGACGCGGCTCGACGTACAACTGCTGAAGCTGGGGTTGGCCACGCCCGCCGAGTTGGGGCAGGCCGCCGAAGACGAGGAAGAAGAGAGTGGGCCGCCGCTGCCGTGGGACGAGCGCCCGCGCCGACTGACCCTCGCCGATAAACTGCTGCGGTTGTTCCATGTCGATTTCCCTCACGTCGACGTGAAGATCGTGCCGGTGTGGGCGGCCGGTGAATTACTGGAATTCGGAGGCGACTTCAACAAGTTCATCGTCGCTCACCGGCTGCAAAAGCAGGAGGGAATCGTGTTCCGCCATTTGCTCCGGCTGATCCTGCTGGCCAGAGAATTCCAGCAACTGCCTCCCGGCGACGTCGATCCCGACGAGTGGCGCCGTGAACTCGAATCGATCATTTCGCGGCTGACCGAGACGTGCCTGCAAGTCGATTCGCTGAGCACCGAACGGATGCTGGCTGAGAGCGAGGAAGAAGACGAGGAAGCCTGACCGATGATGATCGTTACCGCCGCGGCAGCGCGAGGCCTGCAACTTGCCGACTGGGTCATCGTCGGCGTCTATGCGATGTCGACGATCGGCCTGGGGCTCTGGTTCGCGCGAAAGCAGAAGAGTACTCAAGAGTACTTTATCGGCAGCGGAAACATGAACTGGCTGCTGATCGGCGTTTCGCTGTTCGCCACGCTCCTCAGCACGATCACCTACCTTTCGACACCCGGAGAGATCATCGGCAAGGGCCCGGCCGATCTGGTCAAGCTCCTTTCGCTCCCGATCGTCTATCTGGTCGTCGGATATGTTTTGCTCCCGGTCTACATGCGACAGCGAGTCACCAGTGCCTACGAATTGCTGGAATCCAAACTGGGACTGAGTACGCGGCTACTGGGCGTCGCCATGTTTCTGGCCTTGCGATTGGTGTGGATGTCGGTGCTGATCTATATGGCTGCCAAGGCGATGGTGGTGATGATGGGAGTGAAAGAGAGCTCCATTCCCTGGATCGTGGTGGCGACCGGTGCCGTGTCGATCGTCTACACGTCGCTGGGCGGCTTGCGGGCGGTGGTGATTACCGACCTGGTACAAACCGTGCTGCTGTTCGGCGGAGCCCTGCTGGTGCTGGCGATTGCCACGGTCGATGCGGGCGGACTGCATTGGATTCCCACCGAGTGGCATCCGCAGTGGGACACTCAGCCGGTCTACAGTTTCGACCCCCGCACGCGGATTACCATGGTGGGGTCTCTGCTGAGCCTGGGGACTTGGTTCATCTGCACGTCGGGAGGCGACCAGGTTTCGATTCAGCGGTTCATGGCGACCAAGGACGCTCGCGCGGCCCGGCGGAGCTTCGCCACGCAATTGGTGGTCAATGCCACCGTCACGTTGACGCTGGGACTGGTCGGCCTGGCATTACTCTACTTCTACCAAAACAATGCTCATCTGCTGCCGAAAGATTTCTCGCTGCGAGCCGACGCCGACGACGTATTTCCCATGTTCATCGCCTACCAGCTCCCTGCCGGCGTCTCGGGATTCGTCGTGGCCGCCATGTTCGCGGCCGGCATGTCCAGCATCGATTCGGGAGTCAACTCGATCACGGCCGTTGTCGTCACCGATCTGCTCGACCGGTTCGACATCCGCCCGCGTACCGAACGTGGCCACGTCTGGTTGGCTCGAGGCCTGGCCGTCGCCGTGGGCACGATCGTGGTGGTCGGCAGCCTCCAAGTCGGAAGTATCGAGGGGAATTTCTTCGCCGTCACCAACAAGACGGTGAACCTGCTGGTGCCTTCGATCTTTTGCCTCTTCTTTTTCGCTCTGTTCGTTCCGTTCGCCAACAAACCGGGCGTGTGGATCGGCTGGTTTTTCGGAGTGACGACTGCCGCGCTGATCGCCTTCTCGGGCGAAATCTTCGGGTTCTACGAGATCGTCGACGGTCGCACGAACGAGGTGATCGACAAACTGGCTCCGGTCAGCTTCCAATGGACCGGGCCGGCGTCTTTGGCGGTCAATCTGATCGTGGGGACCATCGCCTGCCGACTGTTCCATGTGGGGAAGCGAGTGCCGACTCGAGTATAAGCACCAGCAGCGCCGCTGAACTCGACGATACCGAGTGAGCGACCGGAGCACGTCTCCTATTTGCGGTTTTTCAACCGGGCGATCACCGATCGATTGGCCGGAGGAAAGCGGGCAGGATCGAGTTCACGGCGAGCAAGCCACTGGAACGGAGGTCGAGGATTCTCCTCCGGTCGGCAGAGTCGACACTCGATGAAAGAAAGACGCAGCTCGCCGAACTCATACCTGTGGCGAACCGTTTCCAAGCACCGGACGGGAGTCACTTCAAGGCCCGTTTCCTCGCGGCACTCGCGCGCAGCCGCGGCTTCGGCCGTCTCGCCGGGCTGTTGCTTGCCGCCGGGAAACTCGCAGTAGCCGTCCAACTCGCCCGTCCCTTCCCGCCGGCCCACCAGCACTTTCTCTTGGTCGAGAACAACGGCGATGGCGATCCGGCGCGGGGACGAGTGGGAACGCGACGGAGACATGGCACCCGATCCGTGTTCGAGGAAGCCGACGTGTGATCGGGTGGACGTCTAGCCGGTCGCATCCTTGAGCCGGTCGAGCATACGACCGGGCGAACCCATCATGTGATATCCCGCGTCGACGTGGATGATGTCTCCGGTGATACCGCTCGACATATCCGACAGCAAAAACGCGCCGATGCGGCCGACTTCATCGTGAGTCACATTGCGACCCAGCGGGGCGATCTGCTCGTACAGCTTGAGCATATCGCCGACACCGGCCGCCGTGCCGGCGAGGGTCTTGAGCGGTCCGGCACTCAAAGCGTTGACCTTCACACCCTGCGGCCCCAAGTCATAGGCCAGATAGCGCGTGGTGGCATCCAGGGCCGCTTTGCAAATGCCCATGACGTTATATCCGGGAACACATTTCTCGCCGCCGAAATAGGTCATGCAGCAGACGCTGGCCCCTTCGGCGAACAGATCCTTGGCTGCACAAGCGACGGCGATCAGGCTATAGACACTGACGTCCATCGCCAACTGGAATCCCGCCCGGCTGGTGTCGATCGTGTCTCGCCGCAAATCGTCGCGGTCGGCGAAAGCGATCGAGTGCAGCAGGAAGTCGATCGTCCCGAACTCCTGCCGCGCCTTTTCCATGAACGAAGCAATCTCCTCGTCGTTCTGCACATTCAGCGGCATGAGGAACCCGATCTTGTCGTCGTATCCTTCCAGGCACTTCTCCACGCGCCGCCGGTTCCGCTGCCGGTCGTCGTCGGGCCGGTCGGGGAGGTGTGAGAACCCGCAGGTACCACCCTCGTTCATGATCGTCTTGGCAATCGCCCAGGCAATGGAGCGGTCATTGGCCACGCCGAGGATCAGTCCCTTTTTTCCGGTGAACATACCCATCGAGGATTTTCCTCCCTGTTTGGCTGACGATTCGAGTCGGCTGGTGCAGCGGCCGGAGGACCCGAACGCGCGTGGGCCGGCTTCCAACCCGTTGAACTGAGACAGCCGATCTGTTTCACTGACTTCGGAAGAGACCGCCTGTCGGCGGGGCCCGTCCCCACCGCTCGGCGCGTTTCCCCCAGCCGGCAATCGTAGGAAAGATAGGGCGGAGTGATAAGTAGGCGTCCCGCCCACGGTCGGTATTGCACAGGGTGGCTGCATGGAAAAGGGTGAAACCAGGCAAGCGCAATTTGCGGACGGCCTATGGAGTTTGCTGGACGTAGCCGACGACGAATCGGCTCTACTGCAGTCGGCCGTGGAACGCCTGGCCGTCGAATTGAGGGCTCGTACCGTGGCCTTGGTGGTCAACGATCACGGTTCGTGGCAGGCCGTCGCCCTGGCCGGTTCGGCCGAAACCCTACCCTATCCGCTGCTGGAGCGTGCTGCGGAAAGAGAACAGGACGAGCGGGATGGCCCGTGGTGGGTCTGCCCCTTGGGACGATCGAGTCTGCTGCTGGCGTTGCGCTGTGCGGACAGCCCACCGGCCATGGGGGCACTTGGCCGAGAAATCGCCGACACCTTGTACCGCGTGTGGCGTCACTGCAAGGAGGACGCGGAAACTCGAATGCAAGGGATCCTCGATCTGGCCGCTCACTGGCAATCGACGCTCGACATGGATGAACTGCTGGAGCGAATGGCCGTCACTTCGACGAAACTGGTCGGGGCCGAACGGGCAAGCATCTTTCTCTGGGACCGTGCCAACCGGGAACTGGTGGCCCATCCGGCACTGGGTGTGCCTGGCGGCGAGCTGCGGATTCCCGAAGATACCGGCGTGGTGGGGCGCGTGATACGGACCGGCCAGGTGCTGCGCGTCGACCCTAGCGAGAGCGAGCAGGTCGACCGGCGCGTCGATGTGAAACTCCGTTTTCACACCCGCAGTTTGCTGTGCGCACCACTCCATGATGCTCGAGGCCGCATCATCGGCGCCTTCGAGGTCATCAACAAGGAGGGAGCGAATGGGCGATTCTCCGTTGAGGATGAAGAAACACTGGTGGAATTGGCTCGCCATGCCTCGCTGGCACTCGATACGACTCAGGCCTACCAGCGAATCGTGCAATCACGCAATCGCCTGGTCGACGAACTGGCCGATTCGGTTCGGCTGATCGGGAACTGTCCCGCCATCTGCGCCTTGCGGGAGACGCTTCAGCGGATCGCCCAAGTCGACTTGACCGTGCTGATTCAAGGAGAAAGCGGTACCGGCAAGGAAGTGGTCGCCCGCATCCTGCACTTCAGCGGCTCACGTCGCGACGGACCGTTTATCGCCGTCAACTCGGGGGCTCTGGCCGAAAACCTGATGGAAAGCGAGTTGTTCGGGCACGAAAAAGGAGCCTTCACCGGCGCGGATGAGGCCAAAGCGGGGAAGTTCGAGCAGGCGTCGGGCGGTACGCTGTTTCTGGACGAAATCGGCGAACTGAGCGAAGCGGGACAGGTCAAGCTGCTGCGGGTGTTGGAACAGCGCGTGGTCACTCGGGTCGGCGGTAAAGAGGAGATCCCGGTCGATGTGCGCGTCGTCGCCGCCACCAATCGGGATCTGGCCGAACGGG
>Ga0256839_1005118_pt1 | contig 12323 bp, 10 predicted proteins | sample 354166metaG_FD_185968 | JGI IMG/M metagenome (GOLD analysis project Ga0256839, IMG submission 185968) | Hydrothermal vent microbial communities from Mid Atlantic Ridge, Atlantic Ocean - 354-166 | ecosystem: Environmental > Aquatic > Marine > Hydrothermal vents | place: Atlantic Ocean: Mid...
CTATCCAGACCACATTAATGTCGGCTGCGAGTTAACCGATGATATGGTTGAAAAAGGTTTTGGCGATAACACCGCTCTCATCGGAAATGGTCGGCGGCGTACCTATAAGGAACTGACCGACTGGACCAACCGGCTGGCCCATGCGCTGGTGGAAGATTATGGCGTTGAACCGGGCAATCGGGTGATGATCCGTTCGGCCAATAATCCGGCAATGGTTGCCTGTTGGCTGGCTGCCACCAAGGCTGGCGCGGTGGTGGTAAATACCATGCCGATGTTGCGGGCCGGTGAACTTGGCAAAATCATCGACAAGGCTGAAATCAAGCTGGCGCTCTGTGACAGCCGCATTATGGATGAGCTGGTGACCTGCGCCAAGGACAGCCAGTATTTGCAGCAGGTTATCAGTTTTGATGGTACAGCCAATCACGATGCGGAACTGGACAGGGCGGCACTTAACAAAGATGTGCGCTTTTCGGCTGTTGAAACCGGCCGCGATGATGTGGCGCTGCTGGGGTTTACCTCAGGCACCACGGGTGAACCCAAGGCAACCATGCATTTTCACCGCGATTTGCTAATCATTGCCGATGGGTATGCAAAAGAAGTGCTGAATGTCACGGCAGATGATGTATTTGTCGGCTCGCCGCCGCTGGCCTTTACCTTTGGGCTGGGTGGATTAGCTATATTTCCCTTGAGGTTTGGTGCTGCCGCCACCCTGCTGGAAGCAGCAACGCCACCGAGCATGGTCGAGATTATCGAAACCTATAAGGCAACCATTTGTTTTACCGCCCCGACCGCCTATCGGGCCATGCTGGCGGCAATGGATGAAGGAGCGGATCTTTCCTCCTTGCGCATTGCGGTTTCCGCCGGAGAAACCCTGCCGGCACCTGTATTTGACGACTGGAAGAAAAAGACCGGCAAACCGATGCTGGATGGTATCGGGGCAACCGAATTGCTGCATATTTTTATCTCCAACCGGCTTGGCAGTGCGGAAGCATCTGCTACCGGTACTCCGGTAAAAGGGTATCTGGCCCGCGTGGTGGATGAGGATATGAACGATGTCGCCATTGGTGAAATCGGCAGGTTGGCAATCAAAGGCCCGACCGGTTGCCGCTATCTGGCCGATGATCGGCAAAAAACCTATGTGCGGGAGGGTTGGAACCTGACCGGCGATTCATTCTTTGTTGATGAACGCGGCATCTTCCATTTTGCTGCCCGATCTGACGATATGATTATCTCATCAGGCTATAATATTGCAGGCCCCGAGGTGGAGGCAGCCCTACTTGCGCACCCCCATGTGGCCGAGTGCGGGGTGATTGGCAAAACGGATGAGGCACGAGGGCAAATTGTCGAGGCCTATATTGTTTTAAATAAGGGAATTGCCGGTGATGCGGATTGCGTGAAACTGTTGCAGGACCATGTGAAGGCAATCATCGCACCCTATAAATATCCCCGTTCCATTAAATTCATTGAAGCCTTGCCAAAAACCCAGACCGGAAAAATCCAGCGGTTCAGGCTTGGCGAAAATCAAACAACAGGAGGGCTGCATTAATGGCGACTTATAAAACCAATAAGGATGATGCACAGGCTGAAACCGCCTTCGCTGACAAAATGTCCTATTCAGACTATTTGGGTCTTGAGAATATTTTGACCGCCCAACATCCGCAGTCTAAGGCCCATGATGAAATGCTGTTTATTGTCCAGCACCAAACCTCTGAATTATGGATGAAACTGGCAATTCATGAACTTGTCGCCGCCCGCACCGCCATATCAAACGATCAATTGCAACAATCGTTTAAGATGCTTGCCAGGCTTTCGCGCATATTTGAGCAGCTAAACTCCGCCTGGGATGTTTTGCGCACCATGACACCGAGCGAATACACGATTTTCCGTGAGACTTTGGGCAAATCCTCCGGCTTTCAATCCTGGCAATACCGATTGATTGAATTTGCCATCGGCAATCGCAATGAGGCCCTGTTGAAGCCCCATGCGCATTCGGCAGAAATCACCAAAGCGCTGAAAGGCGAATTGCAAAATCCCAGTCTTTATGATGCAACCCTTTCTCTGCTTGTGCGTAATGGCTTTGATTTGCCCGACGAGGTTATCAATCGCAACCCGGCAATTTCTCACCAGCCCAATGATGTGGTTGAGGCCGCGTGGGCGGTGATTTATAAAGACCCTCTTAAGCACTGGCAGCTTTATGAATTGGCAGAAAAGCTGATGGATATTGAAGATTATTTCCGCCGTTGGCGGTTTAATCATGTGACCACGGTAGAGCGCATCATTGGTTCCAAGCGTGGCACCGGAGGCACATCCGGGGTGCCTTATCTGAGGCGGATGCTCGATGTGGTATTGTTTCCTGAGCTTTGGCAGGTGAGAACCAGTCTTTAAAACGAGAATTGCGAAAATTAATTGATGCCCGCTTTTATATCCAGACAGAAAATCCTGTTCCAGCATTGCGACCCGGCTCGTATTGTTTTCTATCCGCGCTATTTTGAGCTGATCAACGCGGTGGTTGAGCAATGGTTTGAAGAAGGCATCGGTCTATCATTCGCAGAAATGCATATGGAGCGCGAAGAAGGGGTTCCCACATTAAAGCTTGATGCCTTCTTTTCCGCCCCCAGCAGGCTTGGGGACTTGCTGGATTTCTCGCTTACAGTTTCGCGATTGGGAAATAGCAGCGTAGAGTTGAATATCATTGCCGATTGTCTGGGCGAAAAACGACTCGAGGCGAACTTAACACTGGTGCATATCTCCAATTCAAACGGAAAGTCAAAGCACTGGCGGGATAAAATTCGCGCAAAAATGCAGAATTTTTTGGTAGATAAAGATTAACCGGCGAGATTGAAATGCATAAGAATTTACAGCCCAAGGGTTGGAAAAAAGCCAGCGGCTATGCCAATGGCGTATTGGCCAAAGGCACAATGATTTTTACCGGTGGGCAGATTGGCTGGAATGCCGATCAGCAATTTGAGAGCGATGATTTTGTTGCCCAGCTTGAACAGTGTTTGGAAAATATTGCGGCCATATTGGCCGAAGCGGGCGCCGGGCCACAACATCTGGTGCGGCTCACATGGTTTGTTACCGACCGTGAGGAATATAAATCCAATCTTGCCGAAATCGGCAAAGCCTATCGCAAGGTTCTGGGGCGCAACTTCCCGGCTATGAGCGTGGTGGAGGTCTCATCCCTGATTGAAGATCGGGCAAAAATTGAGATCGAGGCAACTGCGGTGTTGCCAGACTAATAACTATATCTTGCTATAACTATTTATCAATTTGGCTATTATCCGGTCCAAGTTCCAAAATCTTTTCCAGCGCACCAATGCCAGCGGTTAATTGAGCAATGGCCTCAGAGCTTAGTTTTGCCCGTAAGTCTTTTTCAAATTTCTCTACAAGCGGTTTGATCTCGCCAAATTTGGTTTTGCCAATATTGGTCAATTGCAGCAGATGTTTACGTTTGTCTTGACTGGAGGAGATTTGTTCAATCCAGCCTTTTTCAGATAACCGGGCAACAGCGCGACTGATGGTCGACTTATGGGTTCTGGTACTGGCGACGATGGCCTTGGCGGTGCATTGCTTTTTTGCCGCCAGTGTTGCCAATATTCGCCATTCAGGAATGCCTATGTCAAACTGGTCGGAATAAATTTCCGCCATCCGGTTGGAGACCTCATAGGACAATCTGGATAGCCGAAATGGCAAAAAATTTTGCAGATCGAATTCAGGCATTAATATTGACTTTCCTTAAAGAATAGCATGCGGTAGATTGGTTGCAATTGAAACCAAAATATTCCTATCAGTTTCGCATGCATAAGGAAAACATCAAGATGACCGGCAATTTTTCCAATGTTTCTTCCGACTATATGTCTGGATTTGGCAATGATTTTGAAACTGAAACGTTAAAAGGTGCTTTGCCTCAGGGGCAAAATTCACCACAAAACTGCGCCTATGGGCTTTATGCCGAGCAATTATCCGGCTCGCCCTTCACCGCGCCGCGTGGTGAAAACGAGCGTTCATGGCTTTATCGCATACGACCGAGCGTGCGTCATTCGGCGGCTTTTTCCCCGCTTGATATGCCCAATTGGGCCTCAGCCCCTAATATTGGTGACCATGATTTACCGATTTCGCAATTGCGCTGGTCACCGGTGGAAATACCTGATGAGCCGTTAAGTTTTGTCGAAGGCGTGCGGATCATGACCACCGCTGGTGATGTAAATACCCAAACCGGCATGGCGGCGGGGCTTTATTTTGTCACCAGATCAATGGAAGACGAGGTTTTTTATAACGCCGATGCCGAATTGCTGGTGGTGCCGCAACAGGGTGAACTGTTATTCTTCACTGAGCTTGGAAAGTTACAAATTTCGCCCGGCGAGATTGCCATCATTCCACGCGGCATGAAGTTTAGGGTTGAGCTTGCAGGTTGCAAAAAGGCGCGCGGTTATATTTGCGAAAATTATGGCGGAAAGTTCACCTTGCCCGACCGTGGGCCGATCGGAGCCAATTGTCTGGCCAATCCACGCGATTTCAAAACCCCGATTGCCGCTTTTGAAGAAAGCGATGAACCTTGCTCCCTGACAGTAAAATGGTGCGGAAAATTTTATGCATGCCAACTTGGCCATTCACCGCTTGATGTGGTGGCATGGCACGGCAATTATGCGCCCTATAAATATGACCTGAATACTTTTTCGCCGGTTGGCGCTATTCGTTTTGACCACCCGGATCCATCGATTTTTACAGTCCTCACCGCCCCGTCTGAAACACCCGGCACCGCAAATATTGATTTTGTGATTTTTCCCGAACGCTGGCTGGTGGGTGAAAACACCTTCCGCCCGCCCTGGTATCATATGAACATCATGTCGGAATTCATGGGCAATATTAAGGGTGAATACGATGCCAAGCCCGATGGCTTCGCCCCGGGAGCTGTGAGCCTGCATAATTGCATGTTGCCCCACGGGCCAGACAATGAGGCCTATGAAAAAGCCACCCAATCTGAATTGGTGCCGCATAAATTAACCGACACCCTTGCCTTTATGTTTGAGACGCGCTTTCCTCAACATCTGACACGATATGCAAGCGGACTTGATGAGTTACAGCAAGATTATCCGCAATGCTGGGGTGGTTTAAAAAAGAATTTTACCGGGGCGCCATGAGGCTTTTTCCAAGTGGGAAATGAATATTGGCTAGAATATTTATTACGAAGAACCGCAATGAAAGGCGTTCAATGAAACTGGCGACACTGAGTGATGGAAGCAGAGACGGAAGACTTGTTGTTGTATCAAAAGACCTGACCCGGTTTACCGATGTCAGCCATATTGCAGCCAATATGCGCGAAGCGGTGGATAATTGGGCAGATGTTAAACGCCGGTTGGAAAACGCCGCGCAAGGTCTGCTGGTTGGTTCTGTTCCAAGCGACCGGTTTCACGAACATGATGCAATGGCTCCCTTGCCACGTGCCAGCCAATGGGCCGATGGTTCCGCCTATGTCAACCATGTGGAGCTGGTGCGAAAAGCCCGCGGGGCTGAAATGCCCGCATCTTTCTGGACCGATCCGCTCATGTATATGGGGGCTGCTGATGCGATGCTTGGCGCGCGCGATACCATTCCCGCTTCAAGCGAAGACTGGGGCATCGATCTGGAGGCCGAAATTGGGGTGATTGTTACCGACGTACCGCTTGGTTGTTCGGTTGAAGAGGCGGCCAGCAAAATCTGCATGGTGGTATTGATCAATGACATTTCCTTCCGCGATCTCATCCCGGCAGAACTGGCCAAAGGCTTCGGTTTCTTCCAGTCCAAGGGGCCAACCGCATTGTCTCCGGTGGCGGTTACACTGGACGAATTGGGCGATGACTGGCGCGATGGAAAATTGCATTTGCCAATTCATGTGCAATTGGACGGCGAACCATTTGGCAAGGCCGATGCCGGTGTCGACATGGTATTTGATTTCCCGACCTTGATTGCTCATGCAGCCAAAACCCGGAAAATTTCAGCCGGAGCGATTATTGGTTCGGGTACAATATCAAACAAATTTGAGGACGGCCCGGGCAAGCTGATACGTGATGGCGGAGTTGGTTATTCTTGTATTGCCGAGCTTCGTACCATTGAAACAATCAATTCTGGCAAGCCGGAAACCCCTTATCTCGGTTTTGGCGATATGGTACGCATTGAAATGAATGATGCGGATGGGCATTCGATTTTTGGGGCGATTGAGCAAATAGTCGAAAAGGTCTGATCAATTGGCAAATAATTATGAAAGCGGCCGGCTGGATTTACCCTTTGTCGGCCATGCGACATTCGGCAAGCGACCGCCCTGCCTAGATTGGGATAATATTGAGGCCGATATAGGTGTTCTTGGCGCTCCCTATGATTTCGGCACCCAATATCGCGCCGGCGCGAGGTTTGGCCCAAGGGCTATTCGCGAGGCCTCAACTTTGTTTTCCTTTGGTCATGCGGGTGCCTATGACCATGAGGATGATGCAATTTATCTGCCGACATCGGTGCGTATTGTCGATTTGGGTGATGCGGATATTGTGCACACCAATACGGAAAAAAGCCACGCCAATATCGAATTTGGGGTGCGCAAAATTCTGGCCGCCGGCGCTCTGCCGGTGGTTCTGGGCGGCGATCATTCAATCAACATTCCCTGCATTAATGCCTTTAGCAAAGAAGAGCCTATCCATATTGTGCAGATAGATGCGCATCTCGATTTTGTCGACGAGCGCCACGGGGTACGCAATGGCCACGGTAATCCGATGCGCCGGGCGGCTGAAAAGGACTATGTTACAGGCCTTACTCAACTGGGCATTCGCAATGTCTCCTCCACCGCCAAAGAAGGCTATGAGGATGCGCGCAAAATGGGCAGTGATATTTTATCTGTGCGCCAGATTAGAAAGCTTGGTGTGGATGCGGTACTGGAGCGAATTCCAAAAGCCGCGCGCTATTATGTGACCATTGATATTGATGGCTTTGACCCCTCCATTGCACCGGGCACCGGCACGCCCAGCCATGGCGGGTTTCTCTATTACGAGGTCTTGGAGTTGCTCCAGGGCTTAAGCATCCGCGGCGAAGTTGTGGGCATAGATCTGGTGGAGGTTGCACCCGATTACGATCATTCCGGTTCGACCTCGTTTTTGGCGGCTCAAATTCTGCTCAATTTTCTGGGCTTTATTTTTCATGCTCGCCAATCAGCTTGAATTGTAAAATTACGACATTTTGTGTCGCGCTATTGCGCAAGCCATTTTTCAGATTGTGATTGTTTACCGATAGTTTTTGGCAATGCTGATGTCATGGCGAGAGAACCTCGAGCCGCCGCTAATGCGGCGCGCTCTTGCAGGCCCAATGCTTCGGTCAAATCACACGTGGCAAAGCCGCGTAAGGTTAGAGCAATTCTAAGCATTGGAATAGCCGTGAAAGAGAAAAATCAATGAACTTGGTTTTGGGACAAGGAATATTTAATTGACCCGCTATAATTCAATTGACCCCGCAACCGGTATGCAGCAGATGATGCAATTGCATAATGGTGAAAAATCATGGCCGCCATTTTCTGCCATTGAAATGCAGCGCCGCCAAAATGCCATGCGCACCCATATGGCTGATACTAATATCGACTGCGTGATACTCACCAGCTATCATTGTATTAATTATTATTCCGGTTTTACCTATTGTTATTTTGGCCGCAAATATGCCTGCATCATTGATGCGGATAATGTGACCACACTTTCCGCCGGTATAGACGGTGGCCAGCCTTGGCGCATGACCCATGGTGACAATGTCACCTATACGGATTGGCGGCGGGATAACTTTTTTTCAGCCCTGCAACAAATTGTCGGTCAATCACCAGCCTCAACCCGATTGCGCATTGGGGTTGAGTTTGATCATCTCAATCTTGAATATCTGGAGCAGTTGAAAGAGACTTTCCTCAATGCCGAGTTTATCGATATTGCCAAACCCTCCATGTGGATGCGTACGGTAAAATCGGAAGAAGAAATCGCCTTGATTACTGAAAGTGCACGCATTGCTGATTTGGGTGGTCAGGCCTGTGTGGATGCGGTTGAGGCGGATATCAGCGAGCATGAGGTGGCAATTGCCGCAACCAATGCAATGATCCGTGAGATAGCAAGTTCATTTCCGCAAGTTGAATTGATGGATACATGGACCTGGTTTCAGTCTGGTATCAATACCGATGGCGCCCATAACCCGGTAACCAACAAAAAAGTAGCCTCAGGCGATATTCTGTCGCTCAACTGCTTTCCGATGATATTTGGCTATTATACCGCACTTGAGCGCACCTTGTTTTGCGATCATGCAAGTGATGAACATCTGCGCCTGTGGGAAATCAATTGCGATGTGCACCGCGCCGGTTTGAAACTGATAAAACCCGGTGCACGGTGTTGCGATATTGCGCGTGAGTTAAACGACATTTACCGCGAGCACGATCTGCTGCAATACCGCTCCTTTGGCTATGGCCACTCGTTCGGCGTTTTATCACATTATTACGGGCGCGAGGCCGGGGTCGAATTGCGTGAGGATGTGGAAACCGTGCTGGAGCCGGGCATGGTGGTTTCAATGGAGCCTATGATCATGATCCCGGAAGGCCTTGCCGGGTCCGGTGGATATCGCGAGCATGATATTTTGGTAATTGGCGAAAATGAAACGACAAATATAACCCATTTCCCGTTTGGACCAGAAAACAACATTGTTGGTTAAATTTGCAGTTTAGGCCACCTACATTGAAGAAACTACAATATATCAGGGGGCATGTCGCAATGTGAACGGGCAAGTGGCGGTTTTTTCCATTGACGACACGGTGTTTGATATGTTGTTTATAGGGAAATAAGCTAAAACAACAAAATGACAGCAAAAACTGCTGCGTGAATACAGGGATGGAAATTGGCAAGCGATCAGCAAAGCACGCCCACGAGCGGCAATCAAAATGATGCCTATGTGAGTTTTCAAAAAGTTCAAAAAAGTTACGATGGTGAAACCCTTGTGGTCAAGGATCTCAATCTTGATATTGCACAAGGCGAATTTGTCACCATGCTTGGGCCATCGGGTTCCGGCAAAACCACTTGTTTGATGATGTTGGCTGGGTTTGAGCCTGCCACCCATGGCGAGATTTATATTGGTGGACGCTCTATCAATCATATCCCTCCGCATAAGCGTGGCATTGGCATGGTTTTTCAAAACTATGCACTTTTCCCCCATATGAGCATCGGTGAAAATCTGGCATTTCCGCTGGAAGTGCGGAAGATGAACAAGGTAGATACAAAAGCTGCCGTGGTTCGTGCGCTGGAAATGGTGCAGATGGGTGATTTCATCAACCGTCGCCCGGCCCAGCTTTCCGGTGGTCAACAACAGCGTATCGCCCTTGCCCGTGCATTGGTATTTGAACCGGAACTGGTTTTGATGGACGAACCACTTGGCGCGCTCGACAAGCAATTGCGCGAGCATATGCAATATGAAATCAAGCATATTCATGAGCAGTTGGGCGTCACCGTTGTTTATGTGACCCATGACCAGTCGGAAGCATTGACCATGTCCGATCGGATTGCGGTGTTTAACGACGGTGTTATTCAGCAGATTTCTTCACCTGATGATCTTTATGAGCGCCCGCAAAATGCATTTGTGGCCCAGTTTATCGGTGAGAATAATGAACTGACCGGCACGGTCAAAAAGGTCAATGGCAGCACCTGCACAGTAGAATTAAGCAATGGCCGCGAGTTGGAAGCAGACAAGGTCAATGTAAATTCTATTGGCGAGAAAACTGTATTGTCGCTTCGTCCAGAACGTATTGAAATTAATCCACCGGAAGATATGGACGATATTCTGGATGGCAAAATTGAAGAGCTGATTTATCTTGGTGACCATATTCGTGTGCGCATGAATGTGGCGGGCAATGATCAGTTCGTTGCGAAAATCAGGAATCGCGGTGAAAAGCGCGATCTTAAAAAAGGCCAGGACATCAAGGTCGGTTGGGCATCAATCGACTGCAAGGCGCTGGACGCTTAAAACCAGAGATTTTGGTCCTAATTTACTCATGACAACATTATTTGAATTGAATGCCATGAGAGTTTGGACCAACCTAGAATTTAGGAATGGGCAAAGCCCATCTTAATTAGAGCGCCGATACATATCGGCAAAACCAATAACGGGAGAACTGGAATGAAAATTACCAAATTTCTTGCTTCAACAATCTTGGGCGCTGGCCTGATGCTTGGAGCATCCGCAGCAAATGCCGGTGAAATCACCGTCGTATCCTGGGGTGGAGCATATACAAAATCGCAAGTTGAGGCTTATCACAAGCCTTGGATTGCAAAAACTGGCAACAGTATCAAATCTGAAGACTATTCCGGCGGTATTGCCGAAATTAAAGCTCAGGTTGAAGCTGGCAATGTAACTTGGGATATCGTCGACGTTGAATTGTCAGACGCGATCCGTGCTTGCGATGAAGGTCTGTTGGAAACAATTGATGCGACCACATTGCCGGCAGGTGCCGATGGCAAACCTGCTACAGAAGACTTCATGAAAGGTACTCTGCATGAATGTGCGGTTGCCAATATTGTTTGGTCTACTATTTTTGCCTATGACAAATCAAAAATCAAAGATGGTCCAAAAACCATGGCTGATTTCTTCGACCTGAAAAAATTCCCTGGTAAACGTGGCCTGCGTAAAGGCGCTAAACCAAATCTGGAATTTGCTTTGATCGCAGATGGCGTTGCCGCTAAAGATGTTTATGACGTTTTGAAAACACCAGAAGGTGTTGATCGTGCATTTGCAAAACTTGATACCATCAAAAGTTCTGTTGTCTGGTGGGAAGCTGGTGCTCAGCCACCACAGCTTTTGGCTGATGGCGAAGTAGCCATGACGACTGCTTATAACGGCCGTATTTTCAACGCGGTTGCCGGTGAAGGCAAGCCATTTGAAATCGTCTGGGATGGTCAGATTTGGGATCTTGACCTTTGGGTTATTCCAAAAGGCGCCAAGAACAAAGAACTTGCAATGGACTTTTTGAAGTTCTCAACGGCTACAGAGCAACTTGCAAAACAGGCATCATTTATTTCCTATGGTCCTGCGCGCATGTCTTCTGCCCCACTTGTTGGAAAATATTACAACAAGGACATCGATATGGCTCCTCAGATGCCAACAGCGCCAAACAATCTGGCCAATGCGGTACAGAACGACTTTAACTTCTGGGCTGATAATGCCGACCAGTTGAATGAGCGTTTCAATGCCTGGCTTGCCAGCAACTAATTTTGGTTAATTACTAAAAACGGGAATGCGCGCCATAAATCGCGCATTCTCACCAAAAGTCTGAACCAATTATTCGTGGCAACTACAAAATGACAGACATTGCACAACAGCCCCTAATGACTTCTGATGGTGTGCCGCTTAAACAAAAGCTGGCGATAACCACGCGCCGAATGCGCTGGAAGGCATTTTTGCTGACTGTGCCGCTGGTTTTGTTTTTGATTATCAGCTTTGTCGTACCAATTGGCCAGATGCTGTTTCGATCTGTTTATAATACCACCGGCACCGATGTAACGCCCAATTTTGCTGTGGCTATCCAGAAGTGGGATGGCGAGGGTTTACCAAGCGAAGAAGTATTTGAGCTGTTTGTCAAAGATATTTTGCAGGCGCAAAAAGTTCGTGAAATAGGTAAAACACCGGGCAAACTTGGAACCCGGGTGAATTATGAATTACCTGGTTCGCTCAGCCTGATTAGATCCGCACCGCGAAAAATGCGAAAAATTACCGAAGGGCCCTACAAAGAGGCACTTATAAGTCTGGATAAACGCTGGGAAAATCCAGTTTTGTGGCGAACTTTGAAGCGGGTTACGCGCAATTTCACGCCGTCATTTTATCTGGCGGCGTTTGATATGAAATATGATGCGGCAGAACAGATTGTTGAGGCTGATAAAATTTATCAGATATATGTGTCGAATTTCTGGAAAACACTTTGGCTGTCGGCAATTATAACTTTTCTATGCTTTTTGCTGGCCTTTCCGGTGGCCTATCTTTTGTCGACACTGCCGCTTGCCACTTCTAACCTGCTGATGATCCTGGTGCTGTTGCCGTTCTGGACATCATTATTGGTGCGAACGACCGCGTGGATTGCGATTTTGCAATCGAAAGGGATTATCAATAATATTCTGGTTTTCATCGGTATCATTGGCGATGAAAGCCGGGTACAGCTGATTTATAATCAAACGGGTACAATTATTGCCATGGTGCATATATTGCTGCCCTTTATGATCTTGCCATTATTCTCGGTTATGAAGACCATCCCACCGACATATTTACGTGCCGCACGTTCAATGGGGGCAACGCCGTTCACG